>Ga0209231_1000809_pt1 | contig 14700 bp, 17 predicted proteins | sample Deesub45470m_DNA_FD_188086 | JGI IMG/M metagenome (GOLD analysis project Ga0209231, IMG submission 188086) | Deep subsurface microbial communities from North Pacific Ocean - 450_OLKR46/470m Metagenome (SPAdes) (version 2) | ecosystem: Environmental > Terrestrial > Deep subsurface > Unclassified ... | reverse complement strand
AGCGCACCCGCAAACAGAACCAGGTTGAAGTGGTCATAGGCCGCTTGCAGCTCGGCGTAGTTCTGTGCTGTTGGTGTCTGGCGTTGAAGCATGGGCTTTGAAGGTCTGATCAAAACGCTATTTGGTTGAGTCGCTGCTGTGCTTATCGGTCGTTCGCCTTTTGTTGTATTGTGCAGTACAAGTTTGTTTTGACAAACATCGACAGAGAACTTAGACTTAGTTTAATAGATCAGACTAAGAGGTCATCATGCAAACCGTCAACATTCACGAAGCCAAAACACATCTGTCGCGCTTGATAGACCGAGCGGTCAAAGGCGAGCCATTCGTGATCGCGAAAGCCGGTCACCCTTTGGTGAAGGTTGTGGCCATTGACCAGGCCGAGCAGCTCCCGGAGCAGCGGATCGGGTTCATGTCGAATCAGGTGGCGGTGCCGAAGGACTTTGACTCGATGGGGCGCGATCAGATAGCAGATGCCTTTCTGGGTCGTGCTGCCGCATGAAGCTCCTTTTGGATACACACATACTTCTGTGGGCTGCAGCGGGCTCTCCGTCACTCAGCAAACTTGCCCATCAGCAGCTGACCGACACATCCAATGTGCTCTTCTTCAGCTCTGCAAGTGTTTGGGAGGTTGCTATCAAGATGGGCTTGGGAAGAGCAGACTTTTCTGTAGACCCGAGGCAACTTCGCAAGGGACTGTTGGCCAATGGCTACCTGGAGCTGCCGGTCACTGGTGAGCACGCCATCGAGGTCAGCAGTTTGGGCGATCTTCACAAAGACCCCTTTGACCGCATTCTGATTGCACAGTCAAGAGTCGAGGGAATGAGACTGGTGACGGCCGACACGCTGGTTTCACAGTATCCAGGTGACATTTTGCTGGTGTGAAGAGGCAAGAGAGCAGAGAAAAGCAAAGGGAAGAAGCCATGAACGAAACGAACACAGTGCGGGTACTGGACAGTGGAATGAGCTTTTATGAGCGCGTCACTGAAAAAACGGAAGCCAAGCTGCATGAGCTGCGAGAACTCGCGACGCAGGGTGGTGAAACCCCTCTTGAGACGTGGCAGGCCAGGGCGCGCGGCGTGTTCATTCTGTGGGATGCACTGGTTGAAGGTCGGCACACGATGACCGACTTCGAAAATCTGATGGGTCTTGTCGAAGAAGACTGGCCAATCAGCATGCAACAAGGCTAGAACAAGGAGGAGCCATGCTTGAAGCAACTCTCACGCAATGCCAGAGCATCTGGCAGTACCAGGTTGGTGACGTGGTTGTGGCCAAGGATACGTTGATGTCCCCAGAGAATCCGAGCACGTCGGTTTTCACGAAGGGCAAGCGCTATGAGGTCTTGGACGTTCTGCCCTTGTTGCCAGCGCTTATCGTGGTCGACGATGAGGGTGAGAGAAACAAACTGCTCCCCGATTTTTTGGCCGATCACTTTTTCAAAAAGGGGGTGGTCGATTGAGAGCAATACAAAGCGGCCTTGAGCGCCAGGGTGTGCACCCAGATGATCAAGCGGGCATGGCCTGGTGGAATGGTCTCACTGAAGCAGATCGCGGGTACTGGTGTTTCGCAGCGATGACCGCGACGCCCGCTGACGCTTGGCGTTACTTCAAATATGTCACCCAAGAGGCGGAAAAGAGTAGAGTAGTTACAACGGAGGCTTGAGCCTCAAAGGGAAGGGATAGTCATGAACGCTCTGAAATTCGTATTTAAGCTGCTCAAGCATGGCGGCATCTTTGCGCTAAGGCTGGTCGGAATTCTGACGCCTCTGGTGGGCAGTTCAATAGCCGCGTTCACCACTGCGCCACGATCTAAGGACGTATCCAATGAAGCCGATCAATTTGCAGACTTCCCCGATCTGAGTGATGTAACGCATCTGAACTGGGATGCTACGTATGGGCATTCAACAAAAAGGTAGTCATATGAGCTGTCAGCTTTGTGGCCGCGAGTTGAATGTGGGGGACGACCCTCTATCTGGCGACTGCGGAGGTGATTGCTGGGGTTGCGTTGGGGAAATTGAAGCCAACATGGGTTGGCAACCATCACTTCAAATGGTGCGCGAAGAGTTCAGACAGGGTCTTCGGCCAAATTGGGTTGACCCTGAGAGGGACCTTTCGGCCCCCTTTACTGCTTAGCCCTTTTGGGCTTTTGGGCGTCTGGGTCAGTCCTCCCAGATCTCGGCCCCAGTCTTGTTTATCCACAGGCGTGCGTCCTGATCGGTCGCCAATTCAAGGACCGATTGCCCTGTTGCGACGTTGACGCCAGTTTTTCCAGTGAACCAATAAACATTGCCGTCGTGACGCACCTGCGTCGGCCCATGGTCACCCATCTCTGCCGCTATACGCATGACGCCACGCTGCAGCCGGTTGGCGTCCGTCACCCTAGCGTCTATGGTCTGAATGGTCATATGGTACTTCGGTTCGTTTGACGCCTCCAGTACCGCTTCGCCGTCAAGTCAAGCGAGTTTCAGTACCAGACCAGCCAACTTTATCTCACTCTCGCTCAGACTGCCTTTCCCAGCTTCGCCACCATGGCGGCTCCTCACCTCAAACGGTGGTCATTCATCTGCGCCCACCGCCTCTTGAAGAGTTGCTAGCGTTTGTAGCTGTCGAGTCAGCTGATTTGAGTAGTCCCGTCAGGGATGAATTCACGTTGATTCCAATCCAAGCCATCATGCCAGTCCATAGCAGCGGCAAGCCTATGAACATGGTCATCATGAGCAAGGCCATCAAAGTCAACTTGTAGTCGTTGCCGGTGGACCGCACCATGTCGGTCAGCTTGAACGTGCCCTCCGGGTACATGGCTTTGACCAGGTGGGCATCCATCCACAAAGTGATGCTCCACAGGATCGCCCAAAACTTCACAGTGAAGATGCCAACCGCGCCATAGAGCATCACCTTCAGGTTGTAGCCTGAGAGAAAGGTGATCAAAGGCAGAAACATGTACATGCCCATCAAGATGATGGCTTGCATCATGAGCAAGCCGTTCATCAACGGTGTGATCGTCACGTAGGAAAACAATTGGGTCAGGAACACCCCGATGGTGGAGATGGCACCCCCCACATTCTGAGGCAGCGAGTTGTCTACGCCCAGGGCGCGTGTGGTGTCTACAAACGCCGGGTTGGCCAGGCTCTCGGCCAACTGGGCAATCTGGTCCTTGGCCCTGTCCTCGTCCGTGAAAAGCACCCTGATCCGGTCGGTCATGTTTTGCCAGCGCTGACCCTGTGCGACCATGGCCTCGCGCACGCCAGGAGCGTCCTCCCACCACTCTTTGCAGGTAGGACGGCCCCAGTCGGGGTTCACGTAACCCTCGTAGGGCGGCGGCGCGCCGGCGGAGGGGTTGTAGTAGTCGCCGTCGCGCGCGAAGTTGACCGCAAAACCAGGGACGGGATCTGCGGCGCGCATGTCCCGGTAGAAGCCAGGCTCCGTGCGAAACAGCTGACTCCCAATCCAGCCCACATCGTTTGGACCATAGTTGGTGTTGGTCGCTGCAATGATCGCTTGGCCCGATGCAGAAATATCGCTCCTCACCGTATTGATGTACTTGCTTTGGGCGGGTTTGAAGCACTCGCTGTAAAAGCGTTGGATCGAATGCAGCAGGGCAGGGTCTTCGATGGTGGCAATTCGGGCCAGCTCTTCGATGGCGCGGATCTCACTTTCGCTGCTGTTGATGCCGGCGCGCAGTGCGGTGTTGGCGCCGGCGGAGATCGACATGACAGTGAACCACCAGGCGGGCACATTGGACAACGAGCCGCCAGCACCGCTCATGCTGCCGTCAATGGCGTCCACCATGGCCGTGTCGAAGGTCGAGCCTGTCCCGCCGTCTCTGGTGACCGGGGCCGGCGTGGGGTCCGCGACTGTCGGCCGTGGCTGGTACGACAAGCTGATCGAGTGCAAGGACGTGACCGGCAGGGTAGCGAAGCAGACAGAGAACACGAACAAGGCCGTGATGAGCTGGGTGCCGATGCGGTCGATCACACCGAATACGCCGACGTTTTCAGCGCCTTGCTCCTTGGCCTCGCGCCAGGCGTTGAAAACGATCAACATGAACGGGACCACCACCAGGCCTGTACCGGTGATGATTTCGCCAAAGATGTTGGCGAAGGCCCAGCCGTACATCGTGGTGAAGATTTCCAAATAGCTGTCGAGCTGCATGATGTGGTGCTCCAGGAGCGCTGAGATTTGATTTTTTGCTGCCGGCTAAGCTGCTTCAGGTGTTCAGAACGCGCCCAGGAGCTTGAACAGCGCCTGCGGGCCAATGGGAATCAAGACCAGGTAAGCGCACAAAAAAGCCAAGGCCTTGGGTCGAAAGGCGATGGCCCGGTCGAACTCGTGGGCTTGAACGATGTTGCGCCGCTGGCCCCAGCGCACCAGTGCGCGCCAGCGCAAGCCAATGAGCGCCACGATCAAAACCTGTGCGACAACGCCGTACACCCGAAGCCTGGCGACAGCCGACTCCACTTTGAAGATGTCCAGTCCACTGGATGCCATGGCAAGCACGCCCAGGATCATCAAGACCAGTGTGGCCAGCACGGCAGCGGTGGCCATCAGCCAGCGCCGCCACCGTGGCACTACCGCAGGTACGGCACCGCTGGGCTCGGTCGATGAAGGCATGGCCATCATTCCCTGACCCGACCGTTTTCAACCGGGGCACTGTCTGAGCGCTGCGTCTTGCCCAGGCGCGCGGCCTGGGCGTCTCGCATCGTGGCGTCCTCCAGGATGTTGAGTGCCGAGGTCGAGGTCACCTCTTTGCGGATGCGGTGCTCGAACATGAGGTCTTCGATGTACTGGGTCAGGCGGTCCACCTTGTCTTGCATGTCCTTGGAGACTTTGCCTGCGGCCGTCACTTCGGGCAGGCTCAGGCCCGTTTGCAGGACGTTTCGCGCCACCAGGGCTTTGTCGATCACCCGCTGCATGGCCAACTCGTGGGCAAGGCGACCAGCCGCGAGTGCCTGGGTATCGGGTGGCATCGAGCGCAGCGCCTGCAGCAGTTGTGGCGTGATGGCCAGGCCCGGTGCTGCGATCTCGTTCAAAGCCACTGCGTTGTTGCTGGTGGTGCCGGCGACAAGTGCCGAGAGTCGGGGTCGGATCAGGTCCAGCTCCGCATCCAGCCTTGGCCCCAGACCCGAAGCTGTTGAGGTCGAGGTAGCGGCCGGGCAGTTGGCAATGCCATCACACAGGTAGATTTGCTGGTCACCGAGCACCTTGGTGGACCATTCGGCCAGCTCTTCGGGCGTGGCGAAGGCGTTGGTCATGCGGGTGCCGGGAGGCCCGCCAGCGCCCGAACTGGCGGTTGTGGGCCGGTTCAAAGTGACGTTGTACCCTGCCACCGACAAGTCGCGCACAGGACGCAGCGGCTGGGTGCCCACACCACCGGCCTTGACTCCGCCAAAGATCCAGGACACCCCGTTGCGCTGGGCCTCTTCGTTTTGGTTGATGTCGGCCTTGGCCTGCACCACATCGCCGCGCAGCGAGGCCTTGACGCGCCAGGTCTCGCCCTTGGCGTTGTTTACCCAGTCCTCATAGGGGTTGCCACCGGCCTTGATCTGTTTTTCCATCTCTTCGCAGGTCAGCAAGGAGGCCTCGATGATGGCGTCGGCCTTGGCGGAATATGTCTGAAAAAGCTGGTACAGGCCTGGCTGCGCCCGCTGAAAGATGTACATGGGCAAGGAGGCAATACCGGCCCGAATCGCGTTGGAGAACGTCTGGCCCAAGTTGCTGATGTTGTTCATCAGCGTGCTCCAGGACAGCCCAATGTCGAACTTGCCGCAGGAATAGTTCAAGCGCAGATCGGCGGCAAGTCCGATCTGGATCGGGATCGAGGACTTGTAGTTGGCCAGGCCCCCTGGCGAGCTGCCGCCCAGCTGGTAGTACAGGGCCGAGCTGCGGGTCTGGGCCTGTGCGGGCTGCACCGTGGCCAGCACGCTGGCCAGCGCCAGCGCAACAGCGAGGGCCGATTTAGAGAGGGCCAGGTTCGGGCGGGGTCGAGTGGGTTGCAACATGTGGTTCTCCGCGTTCATTAGGGAACGGCAAAAAGGTAAATTTCGGTCTTGCGCTTGCAGCATTCGTAGCGGGTCCAGAGGTTCCAGACATGGCCATTGGTCGCGGTGGTGCGGCCGTCGCCGTAGGAAAGCAGGCTCACGCTGTCGTTTTCCCCGAAGGTGGTGCACCCCGAGGGCAGGGGATAGACCATGGAGAACTTGGGATCGGCCACCTGGGCAAACCACACGTAGGATCGCGGGCTCTTGCCCCTCAGGCGGGTGTAGATGTGTGGCTGGGACGGGTTCAAAATGATGGTCGATACCCGCTTGGCAAACACCGCCGACGATTTGACAGAGTGTTGCTGCACCAATTCGCCGTGCCGCGGATAAATGCTGCCCCACGTCGTCAGGCCACCTGTCTGGGAAACCTCGCGGTAGCCGGGCAACCACGAGCCTACATACAGCAGTTCCAGAGGAACGATGCTTCGCCAGAAGTAGCTGTCGGCATCGCTCTGGAAATACACGCCAAAGGCGTCCGCGGAGCTTGGGCACAGGAAATCGCTGCTCTCGCCCGAGCCGGCGGCACTGGTGGCGCCTTCGAGCATGGTCCGAAACTGCTGGATCTGCCCTTGGAAATTGGATTGGTTGCCGGTGCTGCTGGCGGTAGGCCCCATGGAGCCAATGTCCGGCATCATGCCGCCGACCAGGTTGCTCGCCCCGGTGACTGTGCTCAACAAGCTGCTGGGGTTGCTCATCCAGCCGGCCACAGCGCTGGGCACATTGGTGATCAGCGAAGCTGGCGCGGTCGCCCATTCGCGCATGATTTGGGGCAGGGTCGACGGAAAACTCATCAACTCAGACACGCCGGGTACCACCAGGTTGGTGCTGACGTTGTTGGCCAGCACCACCGGATTGCCGATCGCGTCCGCGCTTTTGTTGGTGGTGGGCTCCGCCGTGGACTGTTTGGCTTCTCCGGTGTTGCCCGAGGCATCCAGGGGTTGGCTGATCAAGCTGCTGCCCACCCGCGTTCCGATGTTCGAGACCGCTCCACCCACGTCGCGCCAGGGGTGGATGTACTGATCGTTGAAACTGCTGAGCACCACATCAGGCATGTAGTGACTGACCCGGATGCTGGTCTCCACCGTGCAGCCAAACGGCGTGCAGCGCAGAAAGAAGCAAACACCGGTGACCCGGTAGGACAGGCAGCTCGGTGCAGCCGCCAGGGTCGCCGACACAACCCCCATGGTGTCGGTCTGTGCCGACGCAAAACCCCCGGTCCAACTCAGAACCACGGCAGCAAGCCACCGAACCCAAGCGGTTTTGCGCGCGTTCATTGACGCGCCCCCCGGTGTTTCTGGACCATGGCGATGGCCTGGTCGACGTTGGTCACGCCGTAGATCACCGATACGCCATCGACCACGATGGCGGGAATGCGGTCGAGCTTGTAGTGACGAGCCATGGCGATGCCGTTGGCGCCGTTGAGCACCGCCGGCGTGATCTGGCGCTTGATTTCTGCCTGGTTTGCGGCAAAGTAGGCCCGAGCAGCGGCCTCGGTCTTGGGAATGTTGCGGTTGATAGCGGCCTCGACGTTTTTCAGGGCATCAAGGCGGTAAATCACCAGTTGGTACTGCTCGGCCTGGATGGGCGTGATCACCATCGCGGAGTTTGCAAACACCTCCACCTTGGTGATGCCGTGGTACAGATCCTGGGCGCGCGCTGGCGACGTGGCCAGCGCCACGGCAAACAAGGCCCATGGCGCCAACAAGCGACGAAAAAGTGCGCCGGCGACCGGCGTCATGCGCGTGGCCATGTCAGTTGTGCTCCTGCTTGCGGTACGCAGCGATGGCCTTGTTCACGTCGTTCGTTTCGTAGGCGAGCCATCTCTCGTTGATCACGATGAGAGGGACGATGCCGCGTGAGTTGTAGCGACGGTAGATGGAGGCACCGAACACAGCCTCTGCGGCCAGATCACCCCATTTGTCGGTGAATTCCTTGTGTGTGTCGGCGTAGTGCTTCTGCCAGGCCTGACGCTCAGCGAATGACAGGCCCTTGGGCGTCAACCTGTCCATCGCTTGGTTGCCTCGCTGGTACCCGTCGAGCCGGTACACCTTGAGTTCGAACGGCGGGTTTTTCACCAGCTGAAGGGGAATGTCCATGTGTGTGAACACCTCCACCTTTTGAATGCCTTGGTAGGGGCCTTGGCCCTCGGCCAGGACAGAAGAGACTGGCAAGACGCCCACCATCAACAAAGTGGCCAGGCGGGTCAGCAACCGCCGACGCAGGTGGCCTTTTGGGGTGTTTGAGGTGCTTGAGGTGTTTGGGCAAGCGATCATTTGGAACGGCCTTTCTCGTTGTTCAGATGGGCAATGGCCCGACGGGTCGCGCTGGCGTAGTCCCAGCGCTTGGCCTGTGCGATGGCCTGTAGCCGCAGGCCAGCAGGCAACTTCGCCACCTCCAGGTCCACTTGCTCGCTGAACAAACGGATGTATTGCTCATGGGAGTCGCCGCTGGCCTTGGCCGCATCCGCAGCCATGCGCACGCAGCGCTCGCTCCAGCGGGCCGCGTCGAAGGACACGAGTTCATCGCTCATAGTGTTGCTCCGTTTTCTTGGAGGTTTTCTTCTCCACCTTCTTGGAGCGGCTGGCGTTCAGCTCGTGGGCCACCATCTGAGCGGCCTCCATCTCGGTGCACCCGTGCTGGTCCATCAAACGGCGGCGATGGGCTTTTTCATGGCCCTCGGTCATGGCCAGGGCAATCGGCAAGGCCGGTGGCACGTTGCGAAACAGCATTTGATCGGTGGCTGAAATCAAGACACCCTCGGTGTATTGACCGGGCGACTTGCGAGCCGACTCCATCATGGCGCGCTGCTCGGGCGTGAGGCTGCGAAAGCGGGCCACCTCCTCGATCTCGGAGCGGTCCATGGTCAGCAACATCCAGTATTCGCACATGGACAACACGCGGCTCATCGAGTCGGGGAAGTCTTTCAAATTCTGCGTGGCCAGCCAGAACCAGATGTTGAGCTTTCGCCACATCTTGGTGCCCTTGGCGATCTTGGGACCGAGCAACTCGTTGGTGGTGATCAAGTGACCCTCGTCGGTCAACATGATCAATGGCCGGTCCTCCGCCTGGAAGCGCTCGCCACGAGACTGAACCGAGTCGATCAGGCTGGTGTAAGCCACGGCCAGCGCATCGCCATAACCATCCTGCGTCAACGTGCCCATTTCCACCAGGGTCACGTCTGCGTCAGGCCAGTCCACACCCTCGCGGTTGAACAGCTTGCCGCGCAGACCTTGGCAGAAGGTCATCATCGACTGGCCCATTTCTTCGGCCCGCACCTGGCGAGCAGGCGAGAGCGTGCCCTCGCTGTGCATGCCCATCAGCTCGATGGCCACGTCGTGGGTCAGCGGGTGCTTGCGGCCTTCGGCAGAAGACTTGTATGCCGCACGGATGATGGCGTTGGTGACCAGGTAGCGGTCGGCACGGGACATGCGCTGCACTTCCTGGTCCTCGCCGCCCGTGATCATCATGACGGCGGCGATCAGCATTTCACCGAGCAAATCGCGCTTGTCGGTGGCATCGTCGTCGTCATCATCGGTGGCCGGATATTCTCCAGCGCTGTTTGGTTTAGCCGAAGCGCCCTCGGCTGGCGCCTTGGGGGAGTCACCGCCGAAGAGTGCGTCCAGGCTGCCGTCGTCGGGCATGCCAGCATTGAGGCGTGCCTGCCTTTCAGCGGCCCTGTAGGAGGACATCACGTCTTCGTCTTGCAGCAAACGGTGGGCGTGGAAGAAGGGCGGCAGTGACACATCGGCTTCAGCGGTCAGCGTCACGCTGTAGGTGCTCAAGCCCATGGACTTGAAGAAGGCCAGCAGCAATGCAAAAGACTTGCCAGCATCGGCGATCACCAGGCGCGGCTTGTGCACCGCCATGCTGAGCAAAGCGATGTAATTCAATGTCGCGCTTTTGCCCGCACCTGTGGGACCGAGCACCAGCATGTGGGCGTTCTTCTTGCGGTCGTCCTTGTTCAAGGGGTCCAGCCACATCGGCTCCCCACCCCGGTTCCAGAACCACATGCCGGGGTTCGGTGTGCCACGCGAACGCCCATAGGCGGGCAATAGGGCGGCGATCTGGGAGGCAAAAGTCAGGCGGCTGCGCCGCAGGTGTTTGGCGTCAAACACCGGGTCAAAGTTGAAGGGCAGTCCGCGCATGAAGGAATCCAGCGGCACCAGATCCTGCCTGGGGTCAATGAAGCGCAGGCCTGAGGGGACCAACAGGGCATTGACCTGAGAAATCGACGCATTCAGCTCTTCCCGATTCGGCGCTGTGACGTACAGCGTCATCAACATCGGGTACAGCTTGTCGTTGTGCTGCATGCGCGACAACACCATCTTGGCCTCGCTGAACGCTTCTGCCGCAGAAGGCGTGCGTGCCCGCGAGGCATCGCGGATTCTTGTGACGTGGTTCTCCAGCTTGTACTGGGATTCCACGGTGATGGTGATGGACAACATGCAGCCCGCCGGCAGGCGGTCAAACCGTGCGAATGACTCTTTACCACTGGTGCGTTCCGCAGAGAAGTGCCCCACGCTGGGCTGGGTGCGCAGACTTTGCAGGGTCAGCGCCTTGACAGGCACACCATCGAACTCAAAGAGGCCGGCCTGAACGTCGGACACCGGAGGCGACAGATTGAGCATGTCCGACATGTCCCAGCCAAAGATCGGCGCGCAATCGCGCCCGTCGGCGTCTGTCCGTGGGGATGCGTCCCCTGGGTAGGGCATCTGTTCCAGCAAATCGCCCGAATGTTTGCTTGCCCACGGCACGGCACGGTTGAAAAAGGGCAGCATCCATTCGTAGAAATCGACCGAGGTGCAGCGCTTGGCGGTCACACCGGCCTCGGTAAAGGTGGCCATAAGCGTGATGGCCACGGCTTCGACCTGGTCACGCGCCGGTGCCGAGTTGTCGTCCAGGCTGGCAAAGCGCTTGTAGATGGCACAGCGCACGCGGCGTTGTTGCCCGCGCCACTCCTGGCCACTGACCAGGGTGTCCACGAACAAGCCCTCAGGCCGCGACACCAGGGCCAGGTGCTCCTCAAACTGCTGGAGCACCGCCTGGGTGTAGGGCGAATTCAGAATCGCGTCACGGCGCGCTGGGTAGCGCTCGTGTTGCTTGGCGATGTAATCCTTCAGGTAGCCATTGAGGCCGCTGATGTCACGGTCGTCCGAGAGGTAGAACTGAACGATCCAGGGGGAGCCTTCGGATTCAGGAATCGCCTGAAGGGCCTCTTGCACCTTGCTGGCGCGCTCGGTCAAGTAGGCAGCGGACTGCGCCTCAGTGGGCACAGGCCCCAGCTCAAAAAGCGCGCCCAGCGTGGTGCCATCCTTGAGCACAAACACCTTGTCCTCGGGCGAATAGGTCACATAAGGCAGCATGTCGGTGAACGAGGGTGGGCGCTGCGCCATTCGCTGGCGCTCACCCATGGTCTGGCCACCTGGCCTGCCCGCTCCAGCCGCTCCGGTATTGCCGCCAGTGTCCCCTGATGCCAGGCCCAGCTTTTCACCAAGAAGGCCCAGGCCCAGTTTGTTCATCCACATGGTTTGTTTCCTCGCTCTGTGTTGTGCCAGTCGTGGCGTGTCTGTCGGCGTTCTTGCGTGCTTCAGCGCGCGGAGGTTTTTTCCGCCGGTGCGCTCATGAAACGCTCGCGCGCCTCGCCGTCTTCTTGCTCAACTTCGCCGGGCAGGGCGTACTGGGTTTGTTCGTACATCGGAAACACCGTGACGTACCCCGGCACGGGGTACTTGCCCCTTGAGAGGTGGGGATAAACCACCATCACCATGTCCGGGTTGGGCACGCGGGCAAAGCGCTGCTTCATGGGTGTCAGGGGCGACCAGTACGGGCTTTGCTGCGCATCGAGCTGGCCAACAGGCCGAGCCTGGCCACTGCTGTTGAACCGCTCTTTGGCGCGGTTGTTGTTGGTCAGGGCACCATCGGTGCCACGGAAGACCTCGGACACGGTGGGACTGCCTGCCGTGACCTCGTTGAGGGGCGACTCACGGGGACCACTCACCGAACAGGCCGACAGGGCCAGCACACAAAGGGCCAGCAGGGCGCTGCGCGTCAGCGGCACTTTCGACAGGGATTGCGACAGTGGCTGTGGATGTGGGCGGGCGAATTGAGCGTTATTCCAGGCCATAGAGGGCTCCACGGGTTGAGGTTTGAGAGGCTTGGCTGCGGTGGGTCAAACGGCGGGCGTTGGCCATCTTGTCGATGCGCAGCTCCTGGTCCAGGTGCACCACCAGCTCGTGGCCCGAAGGCGTGACCACGGCGTCGAAGCTGTTTTTCAAGCGGCTGAGCAACCAGTCGGTGAATTCGTCGCTGGCGCCCGAGACGGCTTGACCCAAGACGTATTTGTTGGTGTCGGTGATCTGGGTGGTCGTAGAGCCAGTTGAACTGCTTTGGGTCACCAGCTTGGCGGCGTCGGCAAACGCGGCCGCAGCCACCCCCAAGGTCTTGGCCCCAACGATGTCGGTCAGGTAGGCCGGCGCGTTGGTGACAAAGCGCCCGGCAATGCAAGGGTTGCCATGTGGGTCAGAAATGAACCCGAGGTCACCCGAGACACCGGAACTGCCGCCAGCGCCCCCGCGAGCGCGCGATGAAACGGTGCGGATCGTGCCGTCGTTAAAAACAAACGTGGCCGAACGGATCTTGCCCTCAGAACAGGACAAAGCCATGTCACCAATGGCCACGCCCGTGACGATCATGCCGGCCAGATCGTCGGGCAGCTCCCAGCCATTGGCCGCAAGGTTTTCGCGCCCGACCACGGCCTTGAACTGCATCGGGTCGGTGACCCGCCCATCGATGGGCACCCGCCCGATGATGCTGGTCATGGCCTTGACGCCCACCAAAGTCGCGTTCTCGGGAATGGTGAAGTACGCCTCGTCTTCAGGCTCGGAGGCCTTTTGCACAGCGGACTTGCCCGCGCCGGACATTGGACCGCCATCCGTCCCCGTTGCAGAAGCCGAGGTGCGAACGTAGCGGGTTTGCGCCGGTCCCTGGCGGTTGCGTGAGTCCTCGAACGCGGCAAAGCCGAGCGGAATCTTCTTGTCGTAGGCAACCGCACCAGGAAGGGTTTCCGCGCTGTTGATCGCCATGTCGCCCACGATGGGTGCGGCGTTGACCACGCGGCCAACCTGTGAGCCTGGCAGGTTCTTGGGTGTTGGCCCGGAAAGCGACGGCAAGCCGTTCAGCAGGTTGTCGGCTGCACGTCCTGCGGCATCCAGTGGGCCACCATCCGTGTCGGCATACCCGCTGGCGTTGCCAGGTGGGTTCCCGCTATGGCCTTTTTCCAGTTCCTCGTTGCGCTTCAGAATGGCTTGCACCTGGGTGCGCAAGGCCTCGTTGCTGGCCACCACCGATTTGAGGGTTTCGTTGGCGTTGTCGCCATCGGCCCCTTTCGCTGCAGGCAGGGGTTCCGGTGTGGGAACCTTCGCGATGGGCTCACCCGGCTTCACCGCGCCGTCCGAGGTGAGTTGCTGAAAGACAATCGTGCCCACGATCACCAGGGTGATCACCCCCAGGATGGGAAGCAAGGTGTTTTGTTTGACCGCCATTTTGTGTGCTCCTTACAGGCAGGCGTCAAACGCCCGGTCGCAGATCAGGTACAGCGCGCTGGTGTCTGCCTCGCTGCCGGCCGCGCCAAGGCGACCGTGCTGGGCCGTGACGGCAAGCCACTTGCCACGCAAGCTGTCCAACGGAATTTGCAGCGGTTGTTTGGACTTGTTCGTGATGCGCACCGCTGTGACATACAAACCAGCCGAACGCCACTGACCCATGGGCACGGTCTCCACCAGCGCGCCGCGCACCAGGCCCACCACCGGCTGGTGGCTCACCTGAACCTGGCTGACGCCCGGCTGGCCCACGGCGAGGCGTCGCGGCGCGTACAGCATGCGCGAGGCGAACCGCGTCAGATCGACCATGTCTGCCGCCGGTGTTTCGGCTGTGGGCGCAGCTCCATCCTGGGATGCGGCTTGTGCACCGCGCGCCGTTTCAATAAAAATCTCAAGCTCCTGGCTTGCGGCCGCAGTTTGCGTGTTGGCCACCAGGTCCATCGGGATCTGCTGACCCCCGTCGATCAGTTCGGCGACGATGCGAATCGGCGCAAACGGCACCAACGCCGTGACGTAGATCGTGCGATCAATCGCCTCCACACGGGCCACGGCCTCGATGTCGTTGGGCACATGCAGCACCGCAGGCGAGGGCAGGGTGATCAGGCGCTCGCGCTTGACAGGCAGGCCCACACGAACCGGCATGCGCGCAAACACCGCGCGCTCCACTCCTTCGCGGTAGGCGGGAAGCGCTGCCTGCTTGGCCTTCTTGCGTGTGCTGACGGAGGCCCCTGCGTTTTGCTCGGCCTCCAGAGCCGCCCGACGAGAGACCCCCAGAGCGGGTGCTTGTTCGGTTGCGGCCATGGGTTGCGCCGCCTTCGCATCCCCCATGTCCTGCCCAAGATCGACCATGCCGACCATGGGTGCGGCCTTCACGGTGGCGGCACCGGTGTTTTGACTTGGCGACGTTGCCCCCAGCAACTCGGGCGCTGCCTCAACCGGCGTCAGGTCTTGCACCTGGGCCAAGGTGACGTCAGGGAGGGACGCTGACAGCGCACAGGCCAGGCCCACGGTGGGCCAGAACGAGCGGAAGGTTGGGTTGTGTTTCATGTTTTGACTCCCTGGTCACTG
>Ga0209231_1000807_pt1 | contig 14783 bp, 10 predicted proteins | sample Deesub45470m_DNA_FD_188086 | JGI IMG/M metagenome (GOLD analysis project Ga0209231, IMG submission 188086) | Deep subsurface microbial communities from North Pacific Ocean - 450_OLKR46/470m Metagenome (SPAdes) (version 2) | ecosystem: Environmental > Terrestrial > Deep subsurface > Unclassified ... | reverse complement strand
CTCACGCGGAGTCGCGGAGAACGCGGAGGGAGGTTGTTGCTGATATCGCCGCATTCTGCATTTGTTATATCATTGCGTTCTATCTTGGTTTTTTCTCCGCGTTCTCCGCGACTCCGCGTGAGATACTGAATTTCAAATCCAGTTTTACAGGATGACTTATGTCCCAATTTTTTACCATTTATCCCGACAACATCAACCTGCGCCTGATTCGTCAGGCCGTGGCCATCCTCAAGGACGGAGGCATCGTGGTGTACCCCACCGATTCCTGTTACGCACTGGGCTGCCATCTGGACGACAAAAATGCGCTGGCCCGCATCCGTCAGATACGCCAGCTAGACGAACAGCATCACCTCACGCTGATGTGTCGCGACCTGTCCGAAATTTCGAACTATGCGCGGGTGGATAACAGCAAGTTTCGTTTGCTCAAGGCTAACACGCCGGGCAGTTACACCTTTATCCTGGAAGCCACCAAAGAGGTGCCCAAGCGTTTGCAGCACCCCAAACGCAGCACTATAGGCATACGCGTACCCGATCATCCCGTGGCGCTGGCCCTGCTGGAAGAACTGGGGGAGCCCATGGCCAGTTCCACACTGATTCTGCCTGATGAAGCATGGCCACTGAATGATGCCGAGCGGATCCGCGAGTTGCTGGAAAAAAAGGTCGAGGCCGTGATAGACGGCGGTGCGGCGGGCATTGATTTCACCAGCGTGATCGATCTGACCGGTGATACGCCGGTGTTGATCAGGCAGGGCAAGGGCGATGTTGCGCCCTTTGGAATCGAGGGATGATGCAACTAGATCAGCTGATTCAAGTTATTGCCATTGCGGCCCTCCCGATTCTGTTCGCCATCACGCTGCACGAGGCTGCGCACGGCTATGTGGCGCGACATTTCGGCGACAACACCGCCTGGCAGCAGGGGCGCATCAGTCTGAATCCGCTGCGCCATATCGACCCGGTCGGGACTATCCTGTTGCCGCTGCTGACGCTGGTGCTGGGCGGCATACTGTTTGGCTGGGCAAAGCCGGTGCCGGTCAATTTTTCCGCGCTGCATAACCCCAAGAGGGACATGCTATGGGTGGCGATTGCCGGCCCCGCATCGAATCTGGCGATGGCGCTGGGCTGGGCCTTGCTGTTCAAGCTCGCGTCTTCCTCACCCGACGGTTACTTTGCCGAGCCGTTGATGGGGATGGCAGTTGTTGGCATCAAGATTAACATCGTGCTGCTGGTGCTGAATCTGTTGCCCTTGCCGCCGCTGGACGGTGGGAGGGTTGCGGTCAGCCTGCTGCCGCACCGCCAGGCTTATCAGCTGAGCCGCATCGAGCCTTACGGAATGTTCATATTGATCTTTATGGCAATCACACCGGTGCTGGGCTGGGTGCTGTTTCCGCTGGTCAAGCTGGTAGAAAAATTTCTTTTCATTATGGTTGGAATCTGAACATGTTTGCTGATCGCGTATTATCGGGAATGCGTCCTACAGGAAGTTTGCACCTGGGACATTACCACGGGGTGTTGAAAAACTGGGTGCAGATGCAGCACGAATACGAATGCCTGTTCTTCGTGGCCGACTGGCACGCGCTGACCACGCATTACGAATCACCGCAAATCATCGAGCAAAGCGTCTGGGATATGGTGGTGGACTGGCTGGCCGCAGGGGTGGATCCTGCACATGCGACGCTGTTCATCCAGTCAAAAGTGCCAGAGCACGCCGAATTGCACCTGCTGCTGTCCATGATCACGCCGCTGGGCTGGCTGGAACGCATGCCGACCTACAAGGATCAGCAGACCAAACTTGCCGATAAAGATTTGAGTACTTATGGTTTTCTGGGCTATCCGCTGTTGATGAGCGCAGACGTGCTGATCTACCGCGCCACACAAGTGCCGGTGGGCGAGGATCAGGTGCCGCATGTCGAATTCACACGCGAGATGGCGCGTCGCTTCAATCACCTTTACGGACGCGATCCCGGCTTTGCGGAAAAGGCCGAGTCGGCGGTTAAAAAACTCGGCAGCAAGAAAGCCAGGCTCTATCAGGAGCTGCGTAATCGTTTTCAGGAGCAGGGAGACAGTGAGGCGCTGGAATCAGCCCAGGCCTTGCTCGATGAACAGCATAACTTGAGCCTGGGGGATAGAGAGCGCCTGTTCGGCTATCTGGAAGGCGGCGGGAAAATGATATTGTCCGAGCCGCAGGCCATGCTGACCGTGGCGTCAAAGATGCCCGGTCTGGACGGGCATAAAATGTCCAAGTCCTACAACAACACCATCTCGCTGCGAGAAGATGAAGTCAGCGTAGCCAAAAAAATCCGCACTATGCCGACCGATCCGGCACGCATACGCCGCACCGATCCGGGAGACCCGGAGAAATGCCCGGTGTGGGCTTTGCATCTGGTGTATTCCAACGAGCAGACAAAACAGGGCGTGATCCAGGGGTGCAAGAGCGCGGGCATCGGCTGTATCGAATGCAAACAGCCGCTGATCGATGCCGTGCTGGCAGAGCAACGCCCGATGCGCGAACGCGCACAACTGTATCTGGACGACCCTTCTCTGGTTCGCAACATCATCGCCGACGGCAACGAAAAGGCGCGCAAGCTGGCCCGGGAGACGATGCGTGATGTGCGAGAGGCGATGGGGCTGAGTTACAGTTAAACGCCATGAAGGCCATACTGGAATCGCACCTTACCTGCCCGCACTGTGGTGCTGTCAAGGAGGAAATCATGCCGACGGATGCCTGCCAGTTTTTCTACGAATGCACGGTATGCCATACCGTGCTGCGCCCGAAACCCGGCGATTGCTGCGTGTTCTGTTCATTCGGCAGCATGCCGTGTCCGCCGGTGCAGTTGCAGCAGCGCTGCTGCACGCGCTGATTCAGAGTGATTCAGACCGGCGATTCAGCAGTGCGGCAGGCCTATATTCAGGGCGAGCTTATGCTGTCCATGCCGCAGGATCTCTATATTCCGCCTGATGCGCTGGAACTGGTGCTGGAAACCTTTCAGGGACCGCTGGATTTGCTGTTGTATTTGATACGCAGGCACAATCTGGACGTGCTGGACATCCCGATGGCGGAATTGACCCGGCAATACCTGGGTTACATAGAGTTGTTGCAGCAGCATAGACTGGAACTGGCAGCGGAATATCTGTTGATGGCAGCGGTATTGATCGAAATCAAGTCGCGCCTGTTGCTGCCGGCTCAGGCCAAGGCCAGTGCCGAGGATGAGGAGGATCCGCGTGCCGAACTGATGCGTCGTTTGCTGGAATACGAACAGATGAAACTGGCTGCGCAACAGCTCAATGCGATGCCGCAGGCCGGACGTGATTTTGAGATCGTGCAGGTATTGATAGAGCGCACCGCGCAAGCGCGCTTACCGGAAATCAATGTCGACGATTTGCGGCAGGCCTGGATGGGACTGCTGGCGCGTGCCCGACTCAACGCACATCACAAGGTGCGCCGCGAGCCACTCTCGGTACGGGAGCAGATGGCGCATATTTTGCGCTGTCTGCAAGGGGGCGAATATGTCGCGTTCGATACGCTGTTTGATCCGGAAGACGGCCTGAGCAGGCTGGTGGTCACGTTTATTGCCATGCTCGAACTGGCCAAGGAATATCTGGTGGAAATTCAGCAAAATACATCATACGGGAGCATCTATGTCAGAAGCAGCCGGGCCATCGGCGCAGAGTAACGCGATGGCCGCGCTCAAGATCATTTTTGAAACCGCACTGCTGACCAGCGCGGAACCGTTGCCCTTGAGCGAGTTGAAGAAACTCGGCGATATGCCGCTGGACAATCGTCAGGTCAACATGTTGCTGGATGAGATTGCACTGGACTGGCAGGACCGCGGCGTGGAACTGACTCAGGTGGCGAGCGGCTGGCGCTTTCGTGCCAGACCACAGATGCAGCCGTATCTGGACAGACTGAACCCGCAAAAGCCTGTGCGCTACTCGCGTGCCGTGCTGGAAACGCTGGCGATCATCGCCTATCACCAGCCCGTCACGCGCGGTGACATCGAGGAAATACGCGGTGTCGCGGTCTCCTCACAAATACTCAAGACACTGGAGGCGCGCGGCTGGATAGAGGTGGTCGGCACGCGCGACACACCCGGCAGACCCGAGTTGTTTGCCACCACCAGGCAACTGCTGGACGATTTGAATCTGCGCGCCTTGCAGGAACTTCCGACGCTGCAGCAAATAGGCAGTTCGCTGGAGCTGCAAGCCCATCCTGAGCGTGTCTGACAGGGCCAGCGCAGACAGTTTAAGCATAAGCCATTCAAATAGAATGGATTTACAGCTTCATCAGACTTTACTTTGAATGCCGGGAATGCGCTAAACTTGAGCCAGATTTCCTTTTTTAAGCACAAATCCGAGCCGCTTATGCTGAACAGAAAATACATTGTCGTGCTGTTTATGGCCTGTCAGGCAGCTTATGCGGCCGACTCATCGAATTGAGATGGACTACTATCAGGAACTGCCTGTGGTGTTGAGCGCCTCGCGTCTGTCGCAGCCGCTCTCCGAAGCGCCGAATGCGATGACGGTGATAGACCGCAAGATGATAGTCGCATCGGGTTTCAGGACGATTCCCGATTTGTTCAAGCTGGTTCCGGGCATGTATGTCGGCTATTACAAGGGCAGCCAGCCTTTTGTTTCCTATCACGGTTCGCCTGATCAATACGCACGGCGCATGCAGGTGATGATAGACGGCCGCAGCGTGTATATGCCGCCGATGAGCATGGTGGACTGGACGGCATTGCCTGTCACGCTGGACGATATCGAGCGCATTGAGGTGATACGCGGTCCGGCGGCGGCCTCGCACGGTGCAAATTCGACCCAGGGCGTGATTAGCATCATCACCCGCGATGCCGGTGAAATGGATGGGAAACGGCTGTCCGTCACGCGCGGCAGCAAGGGTGTCAACGATGTTTCGGCGCATTTCGGCCGACGCGGAGAAACGCTGGACTACCGCATGACGCTGGCCTACACCGCCGACAACGGTTACGACAATCTCACTGCGCCGCCCAACAATATGACGATGGCTCAGGGGTTCGCACTGCTCAACAACAGCTACGACGATAATCTGTCGCGCCTGCTGAATTACCGGGCGGATTATCATCCCAACGCGATCGACCGTTTCGATGTGCAGTTCGGATTCAATCGCAATGTGAAAAATGTCGGCTGGACCGACAGTCCGGCCAATCCGGTCCACGATTTGTTTGCCACTTCCGGCTTTGTGCAACTGGGATGGACGCGTGTGTTCGACAATGATTCCGAACTGAAGGTGAACTATTATCACATTCGCCACGATCAGCATGAAACCTTCCTGACGACCTTGCTGCCGCAGTTTATTGCTCAATCGGTCAAGACTGACCGTGATGAGATCGAAGTGCAGCATACGCTGCCGTTTTCGGAATCCAACCGTCTGGTTTATGGTGCGGCCTACCGGCAGGACAGGACGGAAGGCCAATACAGCAGTCTCGCGCCTATCGCACCCGCCTATGCGTCTTCTCTGAGCACGGCGGAGTGGCGCCTGTTTGCCCATAACGAATGGCGCGTCACGCCGCGCCTCTTGCTCAATAGCGGCGGCATGCTGGAACGGGATGGCTTCGGGAATAACCGGCTGTCTCCGCGTATCGCGCTGAATTTTCATGCAGCACCACAGCACACTCTCAGGACGGGCATATCGGCGGCGTACCGAACCCCATCGCTGATGGAAAGAAATTTTCCCGTCCTGCAGCCGGGTGAGTTGTTTGTTGTGAATGCCACAGCGAGATCGCCGGGATTTAAGCCTGAAAGACTGATATCGCGTGAAATCGGCTATCTGGGTGAGTTTCGCGACTGGAGCACCACGCTGGACCTGCGCCTGTTCAGCGACCTGCTCGAGAACGGCGGATTCATGGATACCCGAACAACCTATACCAACGGGATATCGGCAGAATACCGCGGGCTGGAGGCGACTCTGAAACATTCGTTTGATGAAAACAGCGAGTTGACGGTCAATTTCGCCCGTGAATTGGCGAGCAGCAATGGGGCGGCAATGGCCGCCGCCGGTTTCAGGGCACTCCGCTCGGCCTGCCCCGAAAATAGTGATACCGTGGCCTGCAGCATCCCGAGAAACAGCGCCAGCGCACTCTATTCGCAACGCTATTCCGGCGGGATGTCTTTCAGCGCGGCCTGGTATTATCAAGATACCATGCAGCCGTTTGACCGTGGCGTTACCGACTTTCAGCCGATACAGCGTCGCATGGACGCGCGCATCGCGAAAACTTTCAATCAGGGCGGAGGGTTTAAGGGCGATGTCTCGCTGGTGCTACAAAACCTGTTCGATGCCAAATATACCGACTATGTCGCCAACAATGTCTTCAACCGGCGTGGCTATGTCACGCTGACGCTAGACTGGTGAAATGAGTACAGGGAGAAAAATCGCCAGGTGTTTGCTGCAGTCCCTGTTGCTGTTGGGCTGGCTGATTCCGCTCAGTCATGCCGCTGATGGCATGAATGTGCTGCTGGTGTTGAGCGATAGCAATGCCCTGTATCAGAACTTTGCAAACACCTACAGGCAGAATTTGCCTGCGGGCATACAGTTACATATGTTGCAGCGCGCTGAGGACTTTGACGGGCAACAGGCGGATCTGGTCGTGACTGTAGGGGTAAGCGCTGCGGAGCGGGTGGCGCTGAAAACGACGCAGCCGATGCTGGCTGCGATGATCCCGAGTCACACCTATGCCGACCTGCTGGCTAAACGGCCCGCCCACAAGCTGACTTCCGCCATTTTTCTCGATCAGCCCTGGGGCAGGCAGGTGGATTTTTTGCGTGCCGTCCTGCCTGAGCGCCGCAAGATCGGTGTGCTGTACTCTGCCGATACCCGACTGGGGATGGCGGCATTACGCAGCGCACTGAACGATCATGGATTAACGCTGACAGACATTGCGCTGGGCAGGAATGACGACCTGTTTACACGGCTGGAATCGGTGCTGACAGCCAGCGAGGTGTTGCTTGCCGTGCCGGACAGCTCCATATACAGCAGCAGCAATATCCGCAACATCCTGCTTTCCAGTTACCGGCGCGGCATCCCGCTGATCGGATTTTCCCAGTCCTATGTCAGGGCAGGGGCGTTGTGCGCGATCTTTTCCACACCCGAGCAACTGGCTGAGCAGGCCGGCCGCACAACGGCCTCGTTCTCAAAGACACGAAAATTGCCCGATGCACACTATCCCGCGTCCTATGAAATTGCCGTCAATCACGAGGTGGCCAGAACGCTGGGGCTGACCATCAAACCAGCCGAAGCCTTACACATTCAGCTCGAAAAGTCAGCGGGAGACCCTCGATGAACAGCAAAAAATACGGTATTCACAGGCATGTTGCCTGGCTGACCTTGCTGCCTTTGCTGGTCATGGCGATTACTCTGGAAACTTTTTTCCTTTATGACCGTTTTGCCGATCTGGATAACGGCTTGATTACCAGGGGGCAATTGATCGCCCGGCAACTGACGGCCAGCAGTGAATATGGCGTGTTCTCGAACAACCGCTCATTCCTGGGTGATATGGCCAAAAACGCCCTGCAGCAACCTGATGTAAGAGCCGTCGTGGTGCTGAATGCGACTCCGGAGATACTGCTGGCATCCGGAGCGGTGCCGAGCGCACTTGAAAATTCAGGCGGTACGCTGTACGCGGATGAATTGCTGGAGCTGGTCAACAGTAAGCAGGCGGTATTCGATAACGGGAAAACCGTGTTGCTGTATCAGCCTATTCTGTCTGCGCAGGTTGCACTCGACGAATTCGATACCCGCCCCGTTGCCATGCAGACCGGTGCGGTGGTCGTCGAGATAAACCGGGAGCAGACGCACAGGCTGAAATCCAGACTGTTGTGGTACAGCCTGGTGATAACGGCAGCGTTTTTGCTGATCACGCTGTATCTGGTGCATCTTGCCAGCCGCCGCATCATCGAACCTGTCAGGGAATTGAGCAATGCGATACGTGCCATCGGTGGCGGTGATCTTGACAGACGCGTGAAACTGCCAAGCTGCATTGCTGAGCTATGCACTTTGACCCATGGCATCAATCAGATGGCAGCGGATCTGCAGCATGAGCGGGCCATCTTGCAGCATCGCATCGCTCAGGCGACCGATCAGTTGCGCAATCTGGCTTTCTACGATGCGCTGACGCTGTTGCCCAATCGTCGCCTGTTGAACGACAGGCTTGCCCGGGCTTTGGCCACCAGTTCCCGTAACAGGCAATACGGCGCTGTGATGTTTATGGATCTGGACAATTTCAAGCCGCTCAATGACCAGTTCGGACATGCCGTGGGCGATACCCTGTTGATCGAGGTGGCGCGCCGTATCAGTCGTTGTCTGCGCGAAATGGATACCGTCGCGCGCTTCGGCGGCGATGAATTTGTGGTGCTGCTGGGTGATCTGGATGCCGATCGTGCCCTGTCCGTGAAACTGGCGCAGAGAGTCTCAGAAAAGATACGTGCATCGCTGTCTGAAACGTATTTGTTGAGTTGTCAGCAGGAGGGCGGGGCGGAAATAACCGTCGAACACCACTGTACCGCAAGCATAGGCGTGGCACTGTTTCTGAACCATGAGGCCAGCCAGGACGATATTCTGTGCTGGGCCGACGCGATGATGTATCAGGCCAAGAAAGAAGGACGTAACAGGATTGTTTTTTATGATCCGGCTGAAAAACCTGACCTTCCTGATCGGCAAGACCCGTCGCACGATGATTAAACTGCACTGGCGTATCCTCATCGCACTGCTGCTGGCTGTCATAGCGGGCTCGCTGGCGGGCACCGATTCGGGATTGTTCGGTGTGACGTTCTATGCCGTATTCGATTTCATCGGCACGCTATTCCTGAATGCCCTGAAGATGCTGATCGTGCCGCTGGTGGTGTCGTCCATCATCGTCGGCATTGCCGGTATCGGTTCCGGTGGAGCGTTCGGCAAGCTGGGGATGAAGACGCTGCTGTATTACATGAGCACCAGCCTGCTGGCTATCCTGGTGGGCCTGTTCATCGTGAATATGGTGGCGCCGGGCATGGTGGACGGTGAACCGGCAAAACAACTGATAGGGCTGTCCGAAAATAGCGCTGAGGTGGTCGCCAAGGTGGAAGGCAAGGGCGTGGCGGATCTGGTGGAAATTTTCCTGCGCATGGTGCCCACCAACGTGGTTGCCGCCGCCGCAGAGGGCCAGATGCTGGGGCTGATCTTCTTCAGCCTGTTGTTTGGTTTTTTCATGACCAAAATCGAGGAAGTCTATGCCGAGAGCGTGTACAACTTCTGGCAGGGCATGTTCCAGGTGATGATGAGAATGACCGACTGGGTGATGCAATTTGCGCCCATAGGGGTATTCGGACTGGTCGCCAAGGTGGTGGCCGACACCGGTTATAGCGCTTTTGTCCCGCTGTTGTGGTTTTTGCTCAGCGTACTGGCGGGCCTGGCGGTGCATTTTTTGCTGGTGCTGCCCCTGCTGCTTTATTTCGTCGGCCGGGTTAATCCTCTGCGCCACTATCGCGCCATGGCTCCGGCACTGCTGACCGCCTTCTCTACCAGCTCTTCCGCCGCCACCTTGCCGCTCACCCTGGAATGCGTGGAAAAAAATGCCGGCGTTTCCAACCGCACCAGCAGCTTTGTGTTGCCGCTCGGTGCAACGGTCAATATGGATGGTACGGCCCTGTACGAATGCGTGGCGGCGATGTTTATTGCTCAGGCCTACGGCATCGAACTGGGCTTCGTGCAGCAATTCACCATTGTGCTGATGGCACTGGTTACCTCCATCGGCGTGGCGGCCATCCCCTCCGCCAGTCTGGTGGCCATTGCCATTATTCTGGCGGCCATCGGTCTGCCGGTCGAGGCGATCGGGCTGATACTGGCCGTTGACCGCGTACTGGATATGTGTCGAACCTCGGTCAATGTATTCAGTGATTCCTGCGGTGCGGTGATCATTGCACGCCTGGCCGGTGAAGATAATGTGCACGGCGAACCTGCGCTGCTGCGCGCAGGCAAGCCGGGTTGATTTTGAGTTTAATGTGCGGAATTCCAGGCGGTTTCGGGTAATATGACGGCGGTTAGATAGAAAAAATTTTTGTGCAAATTTCCTGGAATATTTCTTTAGTCGCGTTGTCCGTTCTGGTCGCGATAATAGGCTCGTTTGCCGCACTGACCCATGCGCAACGCATGCGTGAGAGCACCGGCCGCCTGGCAACATTGTGGATGCTGGCGGGTGCAAGCACGCTGGGTGTGGCCATCTGGTCCATGCACTTTATCGGCATGCTGGCCTTGCATTTGCCGGTACCGATTGCGTTTGATCAGACATTGACATTTCTTTCCGTATTGCCTGCGATGATCGCCGCCCTGGTGGGGTTCAAGGTGCTCAGCCGCCCGACAATCAGCGGAAGGCATATCGCTGTCAGCGGATTGTTGATGGGTGCGGGCATCAGCCTGATGCATTACACCGGCATGGCCGCGCTCAGGATGTCTCCGGCGATAGAATATGACGTATCGATGATGGCCTGGTCTGTGGCCATTGCCGTGTTCGCCTCCTGGGGCGCGCTGCTGATGATGTATCAGGGCGAACGCGTCAAGTTGCGGCCTTTTTTGCGTTTTATGCTGGGTGCGAGCCTCATGGGCGGGGCGATTTCCGCCATGCATTACACGGCTATGCTGGGCGCGCACATACCGCCCGGTAGTGTCTGCCTGTCGGCCGTGTCCAGCCTGGAACCGCACATGCTGTCCATGCTGGTGTCGGTGACGGCTTTGTTGTGGTTCAGCGGCGGTATTTTTGCCGGTCTGTTCGACCGGCGTACGGCGCAACAAAATGCTCAGGCCCTGGCCGAACTGGAGCAGCAATACCTGCATCTGCTGACAGAGACCGAACAACAGGCGGTCGCCATGACGAGATCACTGCGCGACAGCGAAGAACGCCTGCGCATGACACTCAGATGCGCACCGGATGCGGTTTTCATTTGCAAGAAGGACGGGCGCATCGTTTACGTCAATGATGGCGTGACCGCGATGCTGGGTTATATGCGCAAGGAATTGTATGCCATGACGGTGTTTGACCTGGTGCATGAGGCCAGTCGTGATTTGTACCGGAAAAAAATGAATCGTTTATTACTGGATCACAAACGACGTGTATACGGAATTTATCTGGTCAGCAACGCGGGTAAAAGCATCCCGATGGAATTGAATGCCGTGCTGTTGCCCAATGGCCAGCTCTATGGCTCATGTCGCGATATCACTGAACGAAAAAAAGTGCAGGGGGCCTTGCGGGATACGCAGGAAAATTTGCAGAGTCTGCTCAATTCTGTCGCGGAGGGTATCTACGGCGTGGATACCCAGGGATGCTGTACCTTCGTGAATGCGGCATTCCTGCGTATTCTGGGTTATCAGGATGCCAGCGAGATCGTCGGCCAGCATATACATGATCTGATACACCACACTCGCGCCGATGGCAGCGCCTATCCGGCCGACGAATGCCGGATGTATCAGACCTTTAAGGCCAACCTGCCAGTTTATGCGGACGATGAAGTGTTCTGGCGCAAGGATGGCACATCGGTAACGGTAGAATACTGGTCGCACCCCATCGTGAAAAACGGCGTGGTACTGGGGGCGGTAGCGACCTTTCTGGATATCAGTCAACGCAAGCTGGCGGAACAAAGAATTCATCAGCTGGCCTTTTATGACGAGTTGACCGACTTGCCCAATCGCCGCCTCTTGCTGGATCGATTGAGCCAGACCATGGCCGTCAGCGACCGCAACGATCGCTATGGTGCCTTGATGTTCATAGACCTTGATCACTTCAAGACGCTGAATGACAGCAAGGGCCACGACATAGGGGATTTGTTGCTGGTCGAGGTGGCTCGCCGTCTGCAACAGTGCGTGCGTGATGGTGATACGGTCGCCCGACTGGGCGGCGACGAATTCGTGGTCGTGCTGGAAATGCTCAATGCACGGGTGAATGAGGCGGTGACGCAGGCCGAACTGGTCGCCGAGAAAATACGCGATGCGCTGAATCAGCCTTATCAGCTGAACCAGCATGCCTATAGCTCGACGCCCAGCATAGGCATCGTGCTCTTCATGGGACACCGGGAAAATACCGATAACCTGCTCAAATATGCCGATATCGCGATGTATCAGGCCAAGGCGGCGGGACGCAACTCGATACGTTTCTACGACCCGGACATGCAGGCGGCACTGGAAGCGCGCGTACTGATGGAAAGCGAGTTGCGCAGCGCGCTGGAAAAACAGCAATTCCGTCTGTATTTCCAGGTGCAGGTGGACAGCATGCGCCGCCCGATAGGCGCGGAAGTATTGCTACGCTGGGAGCATCCCGAACGCGGTCTGGTTCCACCCATACAATTCATCCCGCTGGCCGAAGAGACCGGGCTGATTTTGCCGATAGGATTGTGGGTGTTGCAAACCGCCTGCATCCAGCTCAGGACATGGAAGCAAAACATATTGACCCGCGATCTCACACTGGCCGTCAATGTCAGTGCCCGGCAGTTCCGCCAGACCGATTTTGTCGCGCAGGTGCAGCGCGCCCTGCTGGAGAGCGGTGCCAAACCCTCGCATCTCAAGCTGGAACTGACCGAGAGCATCGTGCTGGAAAATGTTGAGGACACCATCAGCAAGATGCGGGAAATCATGATGCTGGGTGTGAGTTTCTCCATGGACGATTTCGGCACAGGGTATTCATCGCTGCAATATCTCAAGCGCCTGCCACTGGATCAGATCAAGATCGATCAATCCTTCGTGCGTGACATCACCACCGATCCGAATGATGCGGCGATCGTGCAGACTGTCATCGCGATGAGCGAAGCGATGGGACTGAATGTGATTGCCGAAGGGGTAGAGGCCGAATCGCAGCTGGCTTTCCTCGATCTGCGCGGCTGTCATGCCTTCCAGGGTTATTTGTTCAGCAAACCGGTACCGATCGAACAGTTCGATGCCTGGATGCGCGTGCCCAGACTGGCTAATTGATCGTTTACGCCTGTGCGGAATCGCCACGGCTGACATCAGGAAGCTGCTATGATGGTCATACATGTAGTGAGGAGGAACCGTGCTAGAGCCAGCCACCCCCTTTGATGAAGCAAGCCGCCTGGCGACCCTGCGCGGTCTTGAGATTCTGGATACGCCACCCGAGGAGCGTTTCAATCGCTTGACGAGGCTCGCTCAGCATATCTTCGGCGTACCCATTGCGCTTGTTTCTCTGGTAGACAGCAATCGTCAGTGGTTCAAATCCTGTCAGGGGCTGGATGTATCCGAGACGCCGCGCAGCATCTCGTTTTGCGGTCACGCCATACTCGACGATCAGGCTTTTATTGTCCCGGATACCCTGCTTGATCCGCGTTTTTCAGACAATCCGCTGGTAACGGGTGCGCCGAACATCCGTTTTTATGTCGGTGCGCCGTTGAAACTGAGCAACGGTCAGCGTGTCGGTACGCTATGTGTCATTGACAGTAAGCCTTGCGAAGTTGCGTCCGCACAACTGGCAGCGCTGCGCGATCTGGCGCAATGTGTGAGCGATGAACTGGAGCGCGGTGTACGGCAGGAATACCTGGCAGAACAGGCGTTGATTCAAGCCAGGTATGGTTCCATTATCGCATCGTCCGATGACGCCATCATGAGCAAAAATCTGGATGGCATCATCACGAGCTGGAATCCTGCCGCTGAAAGGCTGTTCGGCTACACAGAGCAGGAGGCAATCGGCCAGCCTATGCTGATGCTCATCCCAAAGGAACGCGCAGACGAGGAAGCATCTATCCTCGCGCGCATCCGTAATGGCCAAAGAATTCATCACTTCGAAACGATACGGATCAGAAAAGACGGTAGCAAAGTGAATGTGTCGGTCAGTATTTCGCCGCTTCTGAATGAGACAGGCGATGTCATGGGCGCATCCAAGATCGTTCGCGACATCACGGAACGTAAACGTGCGGCACAGGCTCAATACGATAATGAGGCGCGTCTGACAGCCATACTGAATAACGTGCTGGATGGCATTATCACTATTAACGAACAGGGAATCGTCGAATCGTTCAATAAGGCGGCCGAGAATATTTTTGGCTACAGTGCTGCCGAAGTGACAGGCCAAAACATCAAGATGCTGATGCCGGAACCTTATCACTCTGAACACGACGGTTATCTGCACAATCACGTCTCTACCGGGGTGAAAAAAATCATCGGCATCGGTCGGCAGGTGGTCGGGCGACGGCGTGATGGCACGACCTTCCCTATGGATCTGGCGGTCTCCGCCATGCAGCTGGGGGGTAAACGCATGTTCACCGGCATCGTGCGCGACATCACCGAGCGCGTCAAAACAGAACGCATGAAGTCGGAGTTTATTTCCACCGTCAGCCACGAGCTGCGCACGCCGCTGACTTCGATACGCGGCTCCCTGGGATTGCTGGCGGGAGGGCTGGCCGGAGAACTCCCCGCACAGGTCAAATCGCTGATAGACATCGCCCACAAGAACAGCGAACGCCTGATCAGGCTGGTCAACGACATTCTCGATATGGAGAAAATCGAGGCGGGAAAAATGGAATTCGCACTCGCGCCGACCAGACTGATTCCCCTGTTGCATCAGGCGATAGAGGGCAATCGCGCTTATGCCGAACAATTTGGAGTGGTGTACGAACTGTCGGATGCACTGCCAGACGTGGACGTGAACCTGGATGCAGACCGTTGGCAACAGGTGTTGTCCAATCTGCTGTCCAATGCCGCCAAGTTTTCACCGGCGGGTGACAGGGTGATACTGTCGGCTACTGGCGATGGCGGGCGCGTGCGCATAACGGTGAGCGATCACGGC
>Ga0209231_1000804_pt1 | contig 14787 bp, 11 predicted proteins | sample Deesub45470m_DNA_FD_188086 | JGI IMG/M metagenome (GOLD analysis project Ga0209231, IMG submission 188086) | Deep subsurface microbial communities from North Pacific Ocean - 450_OLKR46/470m Metagenome (SPAdes) (version 2) | ecosystem: Environmental > Terrestrial > Deep subsurface > Unclassified ... | reverse complement strand
ATTTGGTCCATATCCGAGCTTCTTTTCGACCAATAGAGACGACTATTGGCTCTCAAACAAGCTCGAATCTGTCCTCAAATATTCAATTTTTCGCTTCGGCCCGTATAGTCCGACAGGCTCCTAGAAAAACATAATAAAAAACTGGAACAAGAATCCTTTGTTCAATAAGTTATTCAGAGGGCAATACTGGAGTATCGGGTCTGAGGGACGGTTGAGGCCGAGAAGGTGTGCACCTGGAGCCAGCGCCGAGATTCCAATTGCCGTAAGTAATCTCGCACCTGAACTGGAGACGGACCGGAGAGCACAACGAAAAAGCCCCACTTTCCGGTCGGAGAGTGGGGCTAATTTCATGAATTCCAACCAGAAAGAAATGGTCGGGGTGAGAGGATTTGAACCTCCGACCCCCTACTCCCGAAGCAGGTGCGCTACCAGGCTGCGCTACACCCCGACATGTTCTCTCTATCAGCTTGAACAGGTCGAAACTTTTAGCATGATCGGAAGGGAATTGCAAGAGACTTTTCCGCCTGGAGCACGGGGAGGTAGCCCTTTTTCCGTCGGAGGGTAAGCTATATCAGGGAGTCCGGAGGACCGGTGCTTTCGTCGAGGGGGCGGGGATGGATGTCTATCGCAGGGAAGCAGAGGATGTTCTGGCCGGGCTGAAGAGCGGACCGCAGGGGCTCGATCCGCAGGAGGCCCGGGACCGCCTCGAGATCCACGGCTTCAACGAGCTGGAGACCAGGACCTCCGTCCATCCCCTGATCATTTTCATCGACCAGTTCAAGAGCTTCATCATCTATATCCTCCTCTTCGCCGTCGCTTTTTCTCTCCTCATCGGCGAATGGGTCGACTCCATTATCATCACCGTGATCCTTATCGCCAACGCCGTCATCGGCTTCTTTCAGGAGCTCAGCGCCCATCGCTCCCTGGAGGCCCTGAAGCGAATCAGCACCGTGCGCGCCACGGTGCTGCGTGGCGGCAAGGCGCGGACCGTGGAGGCCCGGGAGCTCGTTCCCGGCGACGTGATCCAGCTCGAGGCCGGGGACAGGGTGCCGGCCGATGCCCGTCTCCTGGCGGCGGTGCGCCTCAAGGTGGAGGAGTCGGCCCTGACCGGCGAGAGCGTGCCGGTGGAGAAGAACGCGGCCGTTTTATCCGATGAAGCACCCCTCGGCGAACGCCGCAACATGCTCTTTTCCGCCACCTCGGTGGCCACCGGCAACGGCCGGGCGGTGGTGGTGGCCACCGGGATGAATACGGAGCTCGGCCGGATCACCACACTGATCAAGGAGGCCGGGGAAGAGCTGACGCCGCTGCAGCGGCGCCTCGATGCCTTCGGCAAGAAGCTCGGGTATGTCATCCTCGGGATCTGCGCGCTGGTTTTTGTCATTTTCTTTGGTCGGGCCTACGCCACCGGCGCCCTGTCGATGGAGACCTTCGTCGCCCTGGCCTTCATCGCCATCAGTCTGGCGGTCGCCGCCGTGCCGACGGCTCTGCCGGCGGTGGTGACCATCGCCCTGAGCATCGGCGTCAAGCGCCTGCTGGAGAAGAAGGCTCTGGTGCGCAACCTCTCGGCGGTGGAGACGTTGGGGAGTTGCGACGTCATCTGCACCGACAAGACCGGGACGTTGACGGCCAACCAGATGACGGTTCGCCACGGCTGGACCCTCGACGGCGAGGTGACCTTGGCCGGATCGGGATATGCTCCCGAGGGGGAGGTGACGGGGGACTTCGTTGCCGAGCTCTTCGAATGCGGCCTGCTGTGCAACAACGCCTCCCTCTTCGAGGAAGACGGCCGCTGGCAGGTGACCGGTGATCCGACGGAGGCCGCCCTCCTCACCAGCGCCCTCAAGGCGGGGGTTAAGGGCGCCGGCAATCGGCAGGACGAAATCCCCTTCGACTCGCAGCGCAAGCTGATGAGCGTTCTCGTCGCCGAAGAGGGCGGGGCGGTGACCTACTGCAAGGGAGCCCTGGGGCCGATCCTTGAACGCTGCAGCCGGGCTCTTGCGGCAGGGGAGGAGGTGCCGCTGACCGCCGCGCTCCGGGAGGAGATCGAGAAGCAAAACGGCGCCTACGCCGCCTCGGCGCTGCGGGTATTGGCCTTTGCCCTGCGGCGAAGCGAAGCGGGGGCACCCCTGGCCGAGGAGGAGCTGACCTTCGTCGGACTGCAGGCGATGATCGATCCGCCGCGCTCCGACGTGGCGGAGTCGATCCGCCGGACGAAGGTGGCGGGGATCCGGGTGATCATGATCACCGGCGATTACGGAGAAACGGCCATGGCCATCGGCGCCGAGATCGGCATCGAAGGGGAGGGGATCAGCGGCGAGGAGCTCAACCGGCTCGACGATGCCGGGCTGGAAAGGGCCCTGCGGCGCGGGGCGGCCATCTTCTCGCGGATCGCTCCGGAGGACAAGCTGCGCATCGTCGCCGCCCTGCAGGCCATGGGGCATACGGTGGCCATGACCGGCGACGGCGTCAACGACGCTCCGGCCTTGAAGAAGGCCAACATCGGCGTGGCGGTGGGGAGCGGCACCGAGGTGGCCAAGGAGGCCGCCGATTTCGTCCTCCTCGACGACAGCTTCACCCACATCGTCAATGCCGTCGAGGAAGGGCGCGGCATCTACGACAACATCCAGAAATCGATCATGCTCCTTCTTTCGGGGAACCTCGGGGAGGTGCTGATCATCTTTTTTGCCGCCCTCTTCGGCATGAACCTCCCCCTGACGGCCATCCTCCTGTTGTGGATCAACATGGTCACCGACGGCGCGCCGGCCCTGGCCTACAGCGTCGACCCCTACGGCCGCGACATCATGCGCAAAAAGCCCAAGCCCCGGGAGGAAGGGCTTCTCCCCCCGGCCCAGCTGACCCTCTTGGCCGTCCTCGGCTCTCTGGGCACCGCCATCGCCCTGACCCTCTTTCACCGCTTCGGCGGCGCCGCTTCCGATCCGCAGCAGCTGATCCTCGGCCAGACCCTGGTCTTCAATTTCGTCGTCCTCTACGAGGTCATCCTGATCTTCGTCATCCGCAGCAGCTACAGGGTCCCCCTGTTCAGCAACCGCTGGGTCTGGGGGGCGGCTCTCCTCTCCCTGGTGCTGCAGGGGGTCCTCATGTACACCCCCCTCTCCGCCGTCTTCAAAATTGCCTCCCTCGAGGTCCCCGAGCTCGGGGCGCTCTTCGGCGCCGGGACTCTTTTCCTTCTGGCCGCCCTGGCGTACCTGCGCCTGACGGATAAAAAAAGAGCGCCCCGTCCCGCGGGTGCGGGATAGGGCGCTTCTGTTGTTATTCGTTTTGCCGGACTGAAAAATCAGTTCCTGGCCGCCGCCTCGGCGAGCCGGCGGCTTTCGGCGTAATTGCTGATGCCGTTCCACCCCCAGACCCGCCCTTCCTGTTCGCGGCGAATCATGTCGATGGTCTCGTCGGTGAGGACATAGGGGGTGAGGAAGATCACCAGCTCGGTCTTCTTGTGCTGCTGGGTATAGCGGGAGAAGAGATATCCGAGATAGGGGATATCGCCGAGGAGGGGGACCCCCCGTTTGACCGTGTTGACGCGGTCGGAGATCAGGCCGCCGATGACCACGGTCTGCCCGCTCTTGACGGCGACCATGGTGTCGACCTCCCGGACGGTGATGACCGGCTTGCTGCTCTTCTGGTCCGGGGAGAGGGATTCCTCTTTCTTCTCGGTGATGCTCGGGTGGACCTGCATGGTGATCCTTCCGCCCTCGGCGATGTTCGGGGTGACGTCGAGAAAGAGGCCGACCTCGTCGATCTGCGGGGTGGTGAAGGTCTGCAGGGTGTCGCCGGTGGAGTTGAGGATGGTGGTGTTGACCCAGGTGACTTCCTTGGTGGTGAGCTTGATCACCGCCTTCTGGTTGTTGAGGGTCGAGATCTTCGGGCTGGAGAGCATGTTGACGTTTCCCTGCTCCTTGAAGGTGTCGAGGAGGAGGGTGAAGTCGCTGGCTTTGATGTCGACCTGGAAGACGTTGGAGAGGGGGGTCGGCGTCAGATTTTGCGAGATCGAGTACTTTTGGGCATTGTCGAGGAAGGCCTTCCAGTCGATGCCGAGGGAGAACTCGTCGTTGAGTTCGACCTCGACGATGTGGGCCTGGATCAGGACCTGGCGCTTGATCTCGTTTTCGATACTGTCGAGATAGAGGCTGACCTGTTCCATGGTTCGGGGATAGGCGGTGACGTAGAGAACCCCGGCGAGCTGGTTGACGACGATCCGGTTCCCCGAGTCGCCGCCGTCCTTCTTCCCTTCGCCGTAGAGGATCGATTGCAGCCCCTTGACGGTTTCCGTCCAGAAATCGGTGCTCCCCGTCGTGGTGACGCTGACGTTCCCCTGGGAGCCGCTGGAAGAACTCGATGAAGAGTTTCTGTCTCCGCGGCTGTCAGAGGCGGATCCTGTGGAAGAGCGGGAACTTCCGCCGCTCGAAGAGATCGAGGCGTTGGTGACGCTGCTCGAGGTCCGCTTGTCCATGAGATAGTTGATGACGAAGGCGCGGGTCAGAAGCTTCGGCTTGCCGACGACGATGATCCCGTCCTCGACAATCGCCGTGTACCCCAGCGGGCGCAGCATGATGTGCAGGATGTCGCCGAGGGGCCTGTTCCTGACGTTGACGGTGACCTTGCCGGTGGCGCCCTTCTGGGCAACGATGGGGACCGGGCTGCTTTTGGAGAGGATGGCCAGGGCCTCGGCGAGCTCGGTATTCTTCACCGCCAGGGAGTAGGTTCCGCCGTTGAGCCGGAGGTAGGCGTTTTCGGTCTCGACGACCGGTTCCGCGGAGAGAACCTCAGACTGGGGGGCGGCGTAGTCCGGGGCGGCCAGGGTGTCGGTCACCCGCGGCAGCGGCGGGATCGAACAGCCGGTCAGCCCGAGCAGCGATATGGAGATGATCATCAAGGAAAAGTGTCTCATCGGTGTCCCTACCTTTTCAGTCATGGAATAAATCGATTCTTCTCGGCCCGGAAGCGTCTTCGACCAGGATGGAATATGGAGTGATTTTCCGGATCAGGACGCCGTCGACCCGCTCCCCTTCGCTGACGACCTGGCCATTGAAGAGGGCCCGGATGCTCCCTTCGCCCGACATGATCCCTTCGAGTCCTTCCTTTTTTCCCGGTCCCTTTTCGGGCTCCTTGATCCTGTCCCTTGTCGTCTGGGAGACGGGGACATAGTGAAAGGGGTCCCGCCGCCACTGCGGCCGATCCTTCTCCGTCTCCATGGCTGCGGCCGGCATGGGGAGGAGAAGGGCGAGGAGGGGAAGAAGCGTTCCGATGGTAAGCAGTGTCCTAGAGCGCATGGTTTCCCTCCAGGGCATAGAGATCGATGAGGAGGTCGGCCCGGACGGCCTTCTCTCCCGGTTTCATCTCGAGGCTGGAGATTCTGGCGAGGCTTTCGATCCCCTGCACCAGCCGGAGATACTCGGCGATATCCTTGAACCGGCCGCTCAGGGAAACCTTCAGGCGGCTGGTCTCCAGTCCCTCTCCCCGGCCCCGGGACCGCCCTTGCCGGCCGCCGGCCTGCCGGTTCTCCGCCCGGACGATGCCGGTGATGACTTCGTGGTCGGCGATCCCGGCTCTGCGGGCAGAAGCGTAGAGTTCTTCGGTGAAGGAGGCGACATCGATCCCGCCGGAGAAGGTCCGGGCCAGATCGGCTGTTTCGACAGAGGCCTGCTGCAGGAGGACCTTCTCTTCCCGGAGGCCGGAGAGCTCCTGCTGCAGATCGTCCAGCCGCCCCTGGCGGTTCAGATAGAGGATGCCGAGGGCCAGCAGTCCGAGGATAAAAAAGAGGGTGATCCGTTTCATCTAGTTCGACGCTCCCGATGGGGTCACCTGGCAGGCGACCTTGATTTTGATCAGCTTCTTCTCGCCGAGGCTCTCCATGGCGATGGTCGGTTCCTGGTAGCGGTGCAGGGTCGCCGAGGTGTCCAGAACCTCCATGAAGTCGGTGAAGACCCGCTCCTTGCCGTGCCCTGTGTTGTAGGGGGTGACGGCCGTCAGCTCGAGGATCCCCTCTGTCTCCCCCTGCCTGAAGCTGAGGGCGTCGAGGAGGATCTCGTCGGGGAGGCGGTCGGCGATCTCGCCGAAAATGGTGTAGAAGGGAATCCGCTCCTCCTTCACCCCCTTGAGGAAGAGGAGGTCGTCCTTGAGACCGCGGGAGGCGGCGGCCGCGGCTTTGAGCTGGTCGAGCTCGACCTTCTCGCTGCGTACCATCCTCTCCAGGCCGGCGATGCGGGACTGAAAACCGAGCCCCGCGGCGAGGAAGAGGACGGCCAGGAGGGCGCCGCCGGCCAGGGCGAGGGTTCTCGGCTTGAGCCGCATCGGCCGGAGAATCTCCTCGGGGATGAAGTTGGGCGCGGCGCCGCGTTTTTGAGTGCGAGCCAGCCCCGCCAGGGCGGCGAAGGGGTGGCTCCCCTCCGTCTGTCCTTCGAGGAGGTCCGAGAGGACGACTTCGACGTCCATGGCCTCCTTGAGGGAACCGGCCAGGCCCTCGATGCCGCCGTCGAGACCGCAGAGCCAGACCTTTTCCACGGGGTAGTGGGGGTTGGCCTGCATGTACTGGGAATAGATGCCGTGGATGATGTTGAGAATGGCAAAAAGCTTGCGCCGCAGGCTCCGGTTGCCGTCGACCTCCTCCTCGCCGGCCTCACCGGTCATCTCGGGGATGGCGACGGTTTCGTAGTGGAGGATCTCCGTCGGGGAAAAAAAGAGGGCGCTGATCGAGTCGGAGTCGATGTCGAAGACGGCGTGGGCCTGGAGGATCTCGTCACGGATGCCGGAGAAGGCCGCCAGGTCGGCCTGCAGGCCGGTGGTGATCGATTTCAGCGGGATCCTGGCGTCGGCAAAGAGTCGGAGGTAACGCAGGACCGTCACCTTCGAGAGGTGTTCGGCCAGGTAGACTTCTTTGTCCTGGTGGGGAGCCAGAAGGGTCAGCCGGAAATTCGGCTCTTTGAGTCCGGTGGCCGAAGCGATACCGCGCTGGACGATTTTTGCCGCGTCCTCCAGGGGCATCGCCTGCAGCTTGTAGAGGCTGACATGCACCTCGTCGCCGGGGACGATGAGGTGGGCGTGGTCGGGGGTCCGTCCGGCCAGGGCGGCGACTTCGGCGAGGAGTTCCCTGAGGTCTTCGGCGCTCTCCAGGGTGCGGGAGAAGGTGCGGGCCAGAAGGATCTGCTCCCCTTTGGTCACGAGGGTCCGGATGCACCCGCCTCTGAGATCGATAAATAGATTCGTCATGGGTCCTGTGCCGGTCAGGGGATCGTGTAATAGAGCGTTGGCGGATTGACGTAAATTTTGCTGATGCCATCGCTGACGAAAATCGTCATGTCGTTGGTTTCCGCGAGAAAGGTGGTGCAGACGGCGTCGGAAAAGAGCCGACTGCGCAGTTTCACCGGTCCCACGGGGAGTTCGATGTCGAAGTTGCTGCTGAAGGACTGGCCGACGTTCTTCGGAACGCCGACCTGCACCGGGCCGATAGTTAGTTCGATGCACCCGGTGACCGTCGTTGTCGTCCCGGCTCCGTCGTGGTAGCTGGCGAGAATATCGGCCCAGTAGGCGGGAGTCACCTCGCTGGTGCCGACGGTAAAGGTGTAGCTCAGATTTCCCTGCACCGTCGCCGTCGGCCAGGCATCCTCTTCGAGGATCTGCAACTCCAGATCGCTGTTCTCGTCGATGTCGTCGCCGGTGCCGAAGATGCGGTCGGGACCGGCGCTGCGGAAGGTGGCGGCGACGCGCATCCCCGAGACGGTGAGGGCCGGATTATGCCGGGCGTAGGCGATGCCGTTTCCCCAGGCGTCGCTTTTGTAGGTGTCCGGGTCAAAGCCGCCGAGGTAGGGGCCGTTCCAGTTGACCCAGCCCGCCGGCGCGGTGAGGAGATCGTCGATGCCGGCCGGGAGGAGACCGTTGTCGCCGACGAAGCCGTAGTGGGTGCGGATCCCCTGCTGGACGAGGGCCCGGTCGCCGACCATGGCCTTCTTCAGCTCCAACATCCTCCCCCGCGTCACGGCGATTTCGTTGCTTTCCCAGGTCTTGTACAGCATGGGCACCAGGGTGCCGGCCATGATGGAGAGGATGGCCATGGCGACGATAATTTCGATGAGTGTGAATCCCCTGTTTTTCATCGCACCCTGATGCTCCCGACGATCCCGTAGATGGGAAGGAAAATGGAAAGGAGGACAACCAGCATCATGGCTCCGAGAAGGACGACGATCATCGGTTCCATGGCGGCAAAGAGGCGCTTGACCGTCTCCCTGACCTCCTTGTCGAAAATGTCGCTGGCCCGGGACAGGGCGCTGTCGAGGTTGCCGGTTTTCTCTCCCAGCGAGACCATGCTGATCACCAGTCCGGGAAGTACGCGGGTGTCGATGAGGGCTTGGGAAACCGAGCCGCCGCCGAGAATCGCCTCGGTGACCGCAGCCAGCCGCGCCTGGAGTTCGCTGTTGTTGACGACCGCGGCGGCGGTGGAGAAGGTCGCCTGGATGTCGAGCCCCGAGGCCTGCAGGGTGGCCAGCGTCTTGAAGTAGCGGGAAAGATTGATCTTTTTCGCCAGGTCGCCGATGAGGGGGAGGCGGAGGTAGAGGCGGTCGACTCCAAGGCGGATCGGCGGAATTTTCACCAGCATCCGGTAGGCAAAGGCACCGACGACCAGCAGGGCCAGGATCAGGAGAAAGTACTGCTGGGCAAAATTCGAGATCGCCATGACGATCCTGGTGGGCAGCGGCAGGTCGGTCTTGAGGCCGGAGAGGACCTTGAGGAGGGCCGGGAAGACGAAGACGAAGAGGATCGTGGCGAGAACCCCCATGAAGGAGAGGACCACCGAGGGGTAGACGAGGAGGGAGCGGGTCGATTTCTTGAACTCGACCTGCCACTCCAGGTAACTCATGAGGTATTGCAGGCTGTGCTCGAGGGTGCCGGAGATCTCCCCGGCGCGGATCATCTGCACGTAGTAGTAGGGGAAGATGTCGGCGCGCTCGGCCATGGCTTCGGAGAGGGGCATCCCCGACTCCACCCCGCTGCTCAGGGAGCGGAAGGCCGGGATCAGTTTTTTCTTTCCTCCGCCGGAGATGACATCCTGCAGTCCGGACACCAGGGAAATCCCCGAGATGACCACCAGGCGCAGCAGGTAGGTGAGGTCGAGAAGGTCGGCCTCCGTATAGCGCCCCTGGCCGAGACGCCCCAGGTTGAAAGACCAGCATTTCTCGGCGTCGATGAGGGTCAGCCCCTGCATCCCCAGGGCTTTTTCCAGGGCGGATTCGCTCTGCGCCGCCAGTTTGCCGATCTGGACGGCGGAGCTCAGGTCGATGGCCCGGTACGAATAGAGTGCCATCAGAACACCGACCTTGAGACGCTGCGCACCTCTTCGAGGGTGGTCAGACCCTGGTGAACCTTCTTCAGGCCGACTTCGTTCATGCCGCGGAAGCCGTTCTTCATCGCTTCGCCCTTGATGTCGTCGATGCTGGCCCGGACGTTGATCATCTCCCGGATTCTCTGGCTGACCTTGAGAATCTCATAGATCACCGTCCGTCCCTTGAAACCGGCGTTGTCGCAGGCGCGGCACCCCTTGGCGCGGTAGAGGGTCTGGAGGGCCGGATCGGCACTCGCGGCCCGGTAGGCCGGATCGTCGGCCGGGAGAGCTTCCTTGCACTGGGGGCAGAGGAGGCGGACCAGGCGCTGGGCGACGATGGTGTCGAGAGTCGAGGAGACGAGGAAGGGGTCGATCCCCATGTCGACCATCCGGGCGATGCTCGAGGCGGCATCGTTGGTGTGCAGGGTGCTGAAGACCAGATGCCCGGTGAGAGCGGCGCGCACCGCCAGTTCCGAGGTTTCGCCGTCGCGCATCTCGCCGACGAGGATGATGTCGGGGTCCTGGCGGAGAATGGAGCGCAGGCCGGCGGCGAAGGTCAGTCCGGCCTTGATATTGATCTGGGCCTGCCGCGCCAGGGGGAGCTGATACTCGACGGGATCCTCGATGGTGAAGATGTTCTTGTTGACGCTGTTGATCATGGACAAAAAGGAATAGAGGGTCGTGGTCTTCCCCGAGCCGGTCGGTCCGGTGACCAGAATCATTCCGTAGGGGAGGCTCAGGGATTCGGTGATCCTCTCGATATCCTCTTCGAGAAAGCCGAGGGACTCGACCCCGACCAGGACCTGGGTCTTGTCGAGAATCCTCACGACGATGTTCTCGCCGCCGAGAACGGGAAAGGAGGAGATGCGCAGGTCGAGGCCGCGGTTCTTGTAGAGGAATTCGGCGCTGCCGTCCTGGGGGACGCGGGTTTCGGCGATGTTCATGTGGCCGAGTACCTTGAAGCGCGAGACGATGGGGTTGAGGAGCTTGCCGGGGAGGAACATCCCGTGGTGCAGGACGCCGTCGACGCGGTAACGCACCCGGACCCCCTTCATGTCGGGGTTGATGTGGACATCGGTGGCGCCGCGGCGGATGCCGTTGATGAGGATCTTCTCCACCAGGTTGACCAGGGGGGAGTGGGGGGAGTCGAGTTCGGTCTTGTGGAGGTCGCTGCTCCGCTGAAAGAGGATATTGCTCTGCTGGACCAGGAAGTCGATCTCGTCGGGAAGGTCATGGGATGGCCCCTCCTGCCCCGGAACGTTCTTGTTGTCCTGCTGGGTGGCGGAGAGGACCTTGAACAGGTCCTTCTGGCTGATGAAGCCGAGGCCGAAGAGGACCGAACCGAGGAGTTCGCCGGTCTTCTTCTGCTCCTGCAGAGCGATCTGCAGCTGCTCGTCGGTGATGAAGCCCTCGTCGAGGAGGATGTCGCCTATGCGTTTGCGAGGGGGCATGTGTCGTCCCAGTCCGGTTCCCGGTCCGCGCCCGAGGGGGCGCAATTCCGTAAAGTGTTTTGTGCTGCAGAAAAACCCCTGTGGCTCCGCGCGGTTTTGCTTCGCTGACCGTTCGGCGCGGCGTTGAAACAGGACTACTGCAAGCATTGAACCAAGGGAGCAACCTGGGCATCTGGCCTGAAATTGTGCAAGACATGAGGGTAAAGGGCAGGGTTGGAGGACGATGTTCCCCCGACCGGGGGAGGAAGGAAAGAGAGCGGGGCGTGTCATCGAATTGACACGGAAGGCCCATTGGGGTTTTTCCGACACGGGGGCCCGAATGAACAAGGCCGCTTCCGGGCAATTACCGGTGGCGGCCTTGTTCATTCAACAGATTGGTCGGTGGTGCGTTGTTGCCGCTAATTTTTTTCAGCCGTTTTTTCCACCCACTTCCCGGCTTTCTGGACATCCTTGCCAAGGCCTTTGAAGGTTTGGCAACCGGTGAGAAACAAAAAACTCAGAATGATCAATAGGGTCATTGAGCGACGCATGAAAAACCTCCTGCCGTTATTTGGACTCTTTTTTGTCATTTTTTGACTTGCGTTCTTCCAGCCACATATCGAGGAGCATCAGGGCCACGCCGATGGTGATGGCCGAGTCGGCGACGTTGAAGGCCGGCCAGTGATGCCGGTACCAGTGGACGTCGAGAAAGTCGATGACCTCGCCGAGGCGGATGCGGTCGATGAGGTTGCCGATGGCGCCGGAGAAGACGAGGGCGAGGGCGAAGTGAAGGAGGCGCTGGTCGGCGCGGGTGCGGCTCAGGTACCAGAGGATGCCGAGAGCGGCCACCAGGGCCACGGTGATGAAGAAGGGGATGCGCAGCGGGCTGTCGGAGAGGATGCCGAAGGCCGCCCCCTTGTTGCGCACGTAGGTGATGTGGAAAAAGTTCTCCAGAACCTGCACCGATTCATGGAGAAGGAATTGGCTGTCGATGGTGAGCTTGGTCGCCTGGTCGAGGACCAGGGTCACGGCGGTTACGAGGCCTAAAATTTTGTAGCGCGACACGGCAACTCCTGGATTCATGGGTGGCGGCCTCAGGCCAGGGCCGGGCGGCAGCGATGGCAGATGGTGGGGTGCTCGCTGCTCTCGCCGACGCTGGTGGCGTAGGTCCAGCAGCGCTCGCATTTTTCCCCTTGAGCCTTTTCGATCCGGATCTTCAATCCCGGGACCTCTTCGCCGGCGACGGTCTCGCCGAGACTTTCGCCGAGTTCCACCTGGGAGACGATGAAGAGGGTGGCGAGCTCGTCGCGGTATCTCTCGAGAAGGTCGCGCCACGCGCCGGCAGGAGCCTCGACCAGAACCCGGGCGTCGAGGGAGTGGCCGATGAGCTTCTCGGCCCGGGCCAGTTCCAGGGCCTTGGAGACGTCGGAGCGCACGGCGAGAATCCTTGCGTAGCGGGCCTCGAGTTCGACGTCGAGGAGGCTGGTCTCGAAGCGGGGAAAGCGGGCGAGGTGGACGTTCTCCTCGCGCTTTCCGGGGAGGCTCTCCCAGATCTCGTCGGCGGTGAAGGAGAGGACCGGCGCCACCAGGCGGGTCAGGGCGTCGAGGATCCGGTAGATGGCGGTCTGGGCGCTGCGCCGGGCCACGCTTTTGGTCGGAGCGGTGTAGAGGCGGTCCTTGAGGACGTCGAGGTAGAAGGAGCTCATGTCGACGCTGCAGAAATTGTGCACCGCGTGGTAGAGGACGTGGAATTCGCACTCGTTGTAGGAGCGCTCGACGCGGCCGACCAACTCTTCGAGGCGGGAGAGGGCCCAGCGGTCGATCTCGAGGAGGTCGTCGTCGGGGACGCTGTCCGTCTCCGGGTCGAAGCCGTGGAGGTTGCCGAGGATATAGCGGGCGGTGTTGCGGATGCGGCGGTAGGCGTCGGAAAGGCGCTGGAGGATTTCCGGGCTGATGCGGATATCGTCTCGGTAGTCCTGGGCGGCGACCCACAGGCGCAGGATCTCGGCGCCGAATTTCTTGATGACTTCTTCCGGAGCGACGACGTTCCCCGTGCTCTTGGACATCTTCTTGCCGGCGCCGTCGACGACGAAGCCGTGGGTGAGGACCGCCTTGTAGGGGGCGATCCCCCGGGTGCCGACGGCGGCCAGGAGGCTGGAGTGAAACCAGCCGCGGTGCTGGTCGCTCCCTTCGAGGTAGAGATCGGCCGGGGAACTGAGGTTGTCGCGCTGCTCGAGGACGGCGGCGTGCGAGACCCCCGAGTCGAACCAGACGTCGAGGATGTCCATTTCCTTGGTGAAGTCATTCCCCCCGCAGGCGGTGCAGACCGTGCCGGGGGGGAGGAGTTCGGCGGCCTCCTTCTCGTACCAGACGTCGCTGCCGCTCTCGGTGAAGAGGTCGGCGACGTGATGCATGATTTTGCCGTCGGCCAGGGCCTCGCCGCACTTTTCGCAGTAAAAGACGGTGATCGGCACCCCCCAGGTGCGCTGGCGGCTGACGCACCAGTCGGGACGTTTTTCGATCATGCCGTGGATGCGTTCGCGCCCCCAGCGGGGGATCCACTCCACATCGTTGATGTGCTCCAGCGCCTTTTTGCGGAGGTCGTTGGCCTCCATGGAGATGAACCACTGTTCGGTGGCGCGGAAGATGATCGGTTTCTTGCAGCGCCAGCAGTGGGGGTAGCTGTGGGAAACCTTCGTCTCCTTGAGGAGGGCGCCGACTTCGCGGAGCCTGTCGTTGACGGCGCCGTTGCCTTCGTCGATCTTCATGCCGCCGAAGAGTTCCACGTCCTGACGGAAGCGGCCGTAGTCGTCCACCGGGTTGTAGATCTCCAGGCCGTAGCGGAGGCCGACCTGGTAGTCGTCCTGGCCGTGCCCGGGGGCGGTGTGGACGCAGCCGGTCCCCGCCTCGAGGGTGACGTGGTCGCCGAGCATGATCAGGGAAGTACGCTCGTAGAGGGGGTGGCGGCAGGTCTTCTTCTCGAAAAGAGAGGCGTCGAAGGTCGCCAGCACCCGGAAGTCGTCGATCCCCAGCGTTTTGAGGACCTGGAGGTGGAGCCCCTCGGCGAAAACCAGCACCTCGCCACCGGTCTCGACGGCGACATAGGGGAGGTCGGCGTTGAGGCAGATGCCGAGATTGGCCGGAATCGTCCAGGGGGTGGTGGTCCAGATGACGAAGAAGAGGGGCTTGCCGGCCAGGGCGGGGAGCTCGGCCGGCAGTTCGTCGCTAAAGGGGAACTTGACGTAGATCGACGGCGAGGTGTGGTCGGCGTATTCGACTTCGGCTTCGGCCAGAGCGGTGACGCAGGAGGAACACCAGTGGACCGGCTTCTTCCCCTTGTAGAGGCCGCCGCGCTCGGCAAAGCGGGCCAGTTCCCGGGCGGTGGCCGCCTCATAGGCCGGGTGCATCGTCAGGTAGGGGTGTTCCCAGTCGCCGAGGACGCCGAGGCGGCGGAATTCGGCGCTCTGGATGTCGACCCACTGCTGGGCGTAGGTGCGGCACTCTTTGCGGATCTGGCTCTTGGTCATCTCTTTTTTCTTCGACCCGAGCTGTTTGTCGACCATCAGCTCGATGGGGAGGCCGTGGCAGTCCCACCCCGGAACATAGGGGGCGTAGAAGCCCTGCATGCGCCGGCTCTTGAGGACGATGTCCTTGAGGATCTTGTTGAGGGCGTGGCCGATGTGGGTATGGCCGTTGGCGTAGGGGGGACCGTCGTGGAGGATGTAGGGGGGGAGTCCCTGTCCGGCGTCGCCGATCTTGCGGTCGAGCTCGAAGGCTTCCCATTTTTTCAGGGTTTCCGGCTCGCGCTGGGGCAGGTTGCCGCGCATGGGGAAGTCGGTTTCGGGCAGGTTGAGGGTCTCTTTGTAATCCATGACGGGGTCTCCCGGAAGCTCGCAGGCGTGCAAAAAATTAAGTCTAGCAACCTAGCAAAATAGCAGGATAAGTCAAGTAAAAAGGGGGGCTGCGGCGGCGGGAGGAGGCACGAACAGGGGAGGGGGGAAGGATTCCCCCCCCGGTGAAGGG
>Ga0209231_1000803_pt1 | contig 14841 bp, 11 predicted proteins | sample Deesub45470m_DNA_FD_188086 | JGI IMG/M metagenome (GOLD analysis project Ga0209231, IMG submission 188086) | Deep subsurface microbial communities from North Pacific Ocean - 450_OLKR46/470m Metagenome (SPAdes) (version 2) | ecosystem: Environmental > Terrestrial > Deep subsurface > Unclassified ... | reverse complement strand
AGCGACATGGCTTCGGGCGTGCGCAAGCGGGACGTGCTGATGTCGAGACCCTCGATCGTCTCCTGATCCATCATTGTGAAGCCCGCTTCGATCGCCATCTCCAACGCCTGGGCACTGGCATCGATCAGAATCAACTCGCCTTTCACCGCGGGATCGCCGCGTGCGTCGAGCTCCAGAATCTCCGGGTTGCGGCGGACGAGATCGCCAAGCCGTTCGATCCGCTGCCGCGCCAGACGATCGATGCGGCCGCCGGTGCGCTCGACCGTGTCGGACAGCGTGTTGCCGACACTCTCGCCGAGCCGGCCGATGCCCTCGCCCGCCTGCCCGATCGCACCGCCGACAGGGGGCAGCAATTGCGCCGCTGCGCCGCCGGCGATCGCGACCAATGCGGTGAGGGCCACTATCATCCTGCCGATGCGCATCGGGATCGACTTCCTTTCAAGGCCGTTATGATCGAACGGATATCAACATATACGGTTGCATGGGATGAAACGCGCGGCGCGATCCGTTTCATCCATAAGGCGGCCGATTGGGCGGATCGCAGGAAGGATCAGGCGGTTGACCGAGTTCGAACGTGCCCTGCTCGATCTGCTGCCCCGGTTGCGACGCTTCGCGCGTGCCCTCACGCTCGATCACGCCGATGCCGACGATCTCTGCCAGACCGCGCTGGAACGCGCACTGAAGGCAGAGGCGTCCTGGGAAAAGGGCAGCAGACTGGATTCATGGATGTACAGGATCATACGCAATTGCTGGATCGACGAAGTCCGCGCCCGCAAGCGCCGCTCGGAAACCTTTGTCGCCGAAGAGGCCGGGGCTTCGGTGGGGCAGGCCGATGATCGCCGGATCGAGGCGAGGGTCGAACTGGGCAATGTCGATCGCGCCATGGCGGAATTGCCGCCCGAGCAGCGCGAGGTGATCGCGCTGATCCTGGTCGAGGGGCTCGCCTACAGGGAAGCCGCCGAGCTGCTCGATCTGCCGATGGGAACGGTCACGTCGCGGCTGGTACGGGGCCGGCAGGCGCTGATGGAGATGCTGGGGGAGGCCGCGTGACCGAGGATCAGATCATCGCCTATGTCGATGGCGAGCTCGGGCCGATCGATGCACTGCGCTTCGAGCGGGCAATTGAGGCCGATCCGGCGCTGGCCGACTCGGTCCGGCGGCACCGTGCGTTGCGCGACCGGATCGGGCGACATTTCGAACCCGTCGCGGAGGAGCCAGTGCCGGCGCGGCTGGCGGCGATGCTGGACAGCGCGCCCAATGTGATCGCCTTTCCGCCCAAAGCGCGGCGCTGGTTCGATGCGAGCCGCTATGCGGCGATCGCCGCAACATTGGCGGTCGGTGTGATCATCGGCCAGATGCTGCCGCGCGGGCCCGCTGCGCCGATGGTCGAACGGAATGGAGCCGTCGTGGCACAGGGGGCCCTGGCGAAAGCGCTCGACGGCCAGCTCGCCTCGGCGCCTGGGGACAGTAGCTATCGGATGGGCGTGAGCTTCGTCAGCCGGGACAAGCGCTACTGCCGGACCTTCAGCACCACGTCCGGTGCCGGGCTGGGCTGTCACGGGGCGGACGGCTGGGCGCTCGAACGCTTTATCGCGGGCACCGGAGGGGTGGGGCAAGGCGCCTATCGTCAGGCGGGAAGCGAATCCGCCGAGATCCTCGGGGCGGCACAGGACATGATGGCGGGATATCCGCTCGACGCGGCAGCGGAACGCCGTGCGCGCAACGGTGGCTGGCAGGCACCGCGATGATGGCTGACACAGTGTAGCAGCGTTCATTGCACCACTGAAATATGGCGGCAAGGAGCGAGGCAGAGAGCGGCGGGGCCTCTCCCTCGAAAGGAAACCGGGCATGCCGCTCCAGTTCGCCCCCCTCGTCGCGCCGAAACCGATAAAATATTTCAAAGCCAGCGCGCATGGCTGTGAAAATGAACGGCACTCGGCCATCGGATCCAGCAAGATCGAGATCAATGGCGTCATCCACGCCACCTGCCGCCACTGCGGCTGCGAGTTGATGCGACTTGGAGCGTCGCGCCGCTGGTTCCGGACCGGCCAGATGGGCGGGTAGGCTTCCTCTAGCCAATTGTTTCCGCGGAAGAACAGATGCTTCAAATATTATCCCGATAGTGTCGAATGGTGGATTGAGCTAATCCGCGCCAACCACTTTTTACGACGAGGCGGCGATGACCGGGATGATCGATAAGGCAGGGCTGAAGGTCGCGGACATGTTGGTCCGTTTCATCGAGGACCGGGCCCTGCCCGGTACCGGGCTGACGGTCGACGGCTTCTGGTCGGGCGTCTCTGCGATCTTCGCGCGCTTTGCGCCGGAGAATCGCGCCCTGCTGGCGAAACGCGACGATCTCCAGGCGAAAATCGACGTCTGGCATCAGGAGCGCGCTGGCAAGCCGGTCGAGCTCGACGCCTATAAGGCCTTCCTGTCAGACATCGGTTACCTCGTCCCCGAACCCGCGCCGTTCACGGTCGGCACGGCCAATGTCGATGCCGAGCTCGCGACGATGGCGGGGCCGCAGCTCGTCGTCCCGATCCTCAATGCACGCTTCCTCCTCAACGCCGCCAATGCGCGCTGGGGGAGCCTCTACGACGCGCTCTACGGCACAGACGCCATTCCCGGCGCCGCGGCGGGCAAGGGCTATGACCCTGCGCGCGGAGCGCAGGTGATCGCCTGGGCCAAGGACTTCCTCGACATGGCGGTGCCGCTGGCCTCGGGTTCCTGGACGAGTTGGGACGGCGGCGATCTCGCGCTCGCCGATCCGGCGCAACTGGTCGGCCGCGCGGGCGACAATCTGCTGTTCAAGCATAATGGCCTGCACATCGAGGTGGTGATCGACCCCAGCCATCCGATCGGCAAGGACGACCCCGCCGGCATTTCCGACGTCATCCTCGAATCGGCGCTGACGACGATCTGCGATCTCGAGGATTCGGTCGCGGCGGTCGATGCCGAGGACAAGGTCGCCGCCTATGCCAACTGGCTCGGCCTGATGAAGGGCGACCTCGAAGACACGTTCGACAAGGGCGGCAAACGGGTGACCCGTCGCCTCAACGGCGATCGCAGCTACACTGCGCCCGACGGCACCGGCTTTACGCTGGGCGGCCGCAGCCTCGTCTTCGTGCGCAATGTCGGCCATCTGATGACCACCCCGGCAGTCCTGCTCGCCGATGGGTCCGAGGCGCCGGAGGGGATTCTCGACGGCATCGTCAGCAGCCTGATCGCGCTTCACGACATCAAGGGCCTGGGCCGGTTCCGCAACAGCGCCGAAGGTTCGGTCTATATCGTCAAGCCGAAGATGCATGGTCCCGAGGAGGCGAGCTTCACCAACAGCCTGTTCGACGCGATCGAGGATCTGCTCGGCATGGCGCGCCACACGCTGAAGGTCGGCGTGATGGACGAGGAGCGTCGGACGTCGGCCAATCTCGCCGCCTGCATCGCGGCGGTGAAGGACCGGATCATGTTCATCAACACCGGCTTCCTCGATCGTACCGGCGACGAGATGCACACGTCGATGCGGGCCGGCCCGATGATCCGGAAGGGCGATATGAAGACGAGCGACTGGATCGCCGCCTATGAGGATCGCAACGTCCAGATCGGCCTCGCCTGCGGCCTGTCCGGCAAGGCGCAGATCGGCAAGGGCATGTGGGCGGCGCCGGACAAGATGGGCGACATGCTCGCCCAGAAGATCGGCCATCCCAGAACCGGCGCCAACACCGCCTGGGTGCCGTCTCCAACCGCCGCGACGCTCCATGCCACTCATTATCACGCGGTCGATGTCTTCGCCCGCCAGGCGGAGCGCAAGGCCGAGCCTGTCGCCAGCCTCGACCGGCTGCTCACTATCCCGGTCGCAGCCGGCAAGAACTGGAGCCCCGAGGATATCCGCGCCGAGCTCGACAATAATGCGCAGGGCATTCTCGGCTATGTCGTCCGCTGGGTCGATCAGGGCGTCGGCTGTTCGAAGGTGCCCGACATCACCGACGTCGGTCTGATGGAGGATCGCGCGACGCTGCGGATCTCGTCGCAGCATATGGCGAACTGGATGCTCCACGGGGTCGCGTCGGGCGAGGAAATCGACGCTGCGCTCAAGCGCATGGCGGTCAAGGTCGATGGCCAGAACGCCGGCGATCCGTTCTATCGGCCGATGGCGGGCAACGAGGACCAGAGCCTCGCTTATCAGGCGGCGCGCGCGCTGGTGTTCGAGGGCGTCGAGCAGCCGAATGGCTATACCGAGCCGTTGCTGCACAAATTCCGGCAGAAGGTGAAGGCCGAGGGCTGATCCAGCGTCATCCCGGCGAAAGCCGGGATCTCATTGCCTTCGCGCGTGGAAAGAAGAGAGATTCCAGCTTTCGCTGGAACGACGGCCCTTGGCTTATTTGATGAACAGCATCGCCATCGACTGTTCGGCCAGGCTGGCGACGCCGTCGCGATCGGCGTCGGCCATGTCGAACAGGCCGAGCGGACGGGCTTGCGCTTCGGCCAGACTGACCCTGCCGTCGCCGTCGGTGTCGCATTTGGCGAACCAGCTGCGCCCGATATGGGTCAGGCCGCGGCCCTGGTCAGGTTGGGCATTCTGAATTTCGCGATAGCGCTCGAACTCCTCGGGGCTGACCGAGCCGTTCTTGTTGCTGTCCATTTCGGTAAACTGCTTCTTGGCCACGGTCGCGACTTCGGTGCGTGTGATCGGCCGCTGGCCGAGCTCGAGCCCGGCATGGGCCGCGCTGGCAGCGGACAGGGAAAGCAGAGCTACGATAATCGTCTTCGTCATGGTCATTGGTCCCATTGCGATGGCGCGCATCTAATGGGGATCAACTGACCGACGGCTGAATAGGTTGCGCGGCGCGCGAGGCGCTACTTCACTACGCCGACCTGGAAATCGAACAGGATGCGGACCCACACGCCCATCTGCGGCTTTCCGCCGATGCTGGGCGGGCGGATCTTGAACTGCCACGCAGCCTGCCGCAGCGAGCGCGCCAGGCCCGAGCCGCGCGGGGATTCGCCCAATTCCTGGCAATCCTCGACGCGGAAGTTGGGCACCGTCCGGCAGGCGATCATCCCCCAGCCGGCCTGGCGGTTCTCCTTCAGATAAAAGGCCATTTCGGCGCGGGTGGGTTCGACATACCAGTCGGCGGGATAGAGTTTCTCGCCGCCCGGTCCCTCGCCCTTGCCCGCGCCATCGCCGGCGCCGGGGTCGCCCGCTCCGGGTGCGCCGTCCGTCTGTTGCGGACGGATCTTGGAGATGTCGCTCGCCTTGAAGACGTCCGAACTGACCACCATCATTTTGAGCGGCGTCGGTGTCGGTACCGGAGTTTCCGGCGGCGGCGTCTTCACGGGCTTGGGCCGCTTGGCGCTGGCCGAGGCTGCCTGTTTGGGGGCGGGGTTTTCGGAAAAGGACAGCAACGGGAAGCGTTTCAGCTCGGGCGCGAGCCTCTTCACCGTTTCCGGGGCCAGCGACAGCAGCAGCAGAAAGCCGAGGATATGGATGATGATCGCCGCGACGATGCCCGCCGCGCGGCGGCCCAGCAGGTCGCGGCGTATCGTCCATGATCGTGGAAATATGGGCAGGCGCATCAAAAGGTCCTGCACGGCGTGTCGAGGGCCGGCGACGAGAGTGGCGTAGGTGGCCTCGGGCCGGTTGCTATCACGCCTTACCCGGCAGCCCCGTGTCGATCAACCGATCGTCCCAGCCGGCCGGTTGCAGCGCCGTCATCCCCATCTAGGCCGTGAAACTGACGACAGGCTGAATGAAGCGCACATCGCCATCCTGCCCGCTCCTCCAGCCGGAGCCGCCCTGTCTCCGCGGCATTCCGGGCCTGCCCATCAGCGGATAGCTATTGCGCGTCCACGGACCGAGCGCGATTGCCGCCGGGGCCGGGCGTGACGGTGTCGATCAACTGGTCGCCGCCCAGCGCCTGGTAGAGCGTCACCAGATTCTGGGCCTTGATCAGCCGGGCAGAGGCGAGCGTTCGCGCGGCGCTGTAAGCCGTGCGCTGCGCATCGAGCATGTTCAGATAGGGGTCGATGCCCTCGCGGTAGCGGGCGTCGACGAGGAACAGCGAGTCGCGCGCCGATGCATCGAGGCGGGTGCTGGCATCGACCTGGCGGTCAATCGTCGCCCGGCGCGCCAGCGCGTCGGCGACGTCGCGAAAGGCCGACTGGATCGCCTTCTGATAGGTGGCGAGGGCGAGGTCGCGCTGGGCCCTCGAATAGCGGAGGTTGCCGAGATTCCTCCCGCCATCGAAGATCGGTAGCGACGCCGAAGGCGCGACGCTCCAGGTGAAGGCGCTGCCCTGGAACAGGTTGGACAGCGCACTGCTGGCGAAGCCGGCAAGGCCGGTCAGGCCGATCTGCGGGAAGAAGGCCGACCGCGCCGCGCCGATCCGGGCATTGGCGGCGCGCAACCCATATTCGGCTTCGACCACATCGGGGCGGCGCAGCAGGATCGAGGAGTCGAGACCGGCCGGTACTTCCGCCAGTTGGCCGTCGAGGCTCTCGATCGACGTGGGCAAGAGCGCGTCTTCGACCGGTGCACCGACGAGAAGCTGGAGCGCGTTGCGGTCCTGTGCGACGGCGGTTTCCAGCGAGGCCTGATCGGCTTCGGCCTGGGCTAGGATGGTCTCCGCCTGGCGAAGGTCGGTGCGTGGGGAGACGCCGCCCCTGAGCAGGGCCTGGGTCAGTTCGACGCTCTTCGCCGCACTGGTGCGCGTCTCGATCGCCGCGGCGAGCAGGCTGCGATCGGCGGCGAGGGTCAGATAGGCATTGGCAACGCCGGCGACGAGACTGAGCCGCGCGCCGCGCTGGGCCGCTTCGCTGCCGAGATAGTCGTTGAACGCGGCGTTGTTCAGGCTGCGCAGGCGCCCGAACAGGTCGATCTCCCAGCTGACGCCCAGATCGGCGTTGTAGGTGGAGCGTCGCCCGCCGGTGCTGGCGCCATTGCCATTGGTGGTCCCGGTGCCCGTTCCGTTCGGGATGCCGGTGTTGCCGCGCGTCTCGTTCGAACTGTCGCCGGTGGTCAGGCCGGCCGACCCGTCGAGCTGCGGGAGCAGGTCGGCGCGCGCGACGGTGACCAGCGCTCGGGCCGATTGAACGTTGGCGAGTGCGGCCTTCAGGTCCTGGTTGTTGGCGAGTGCCCGGTCGATCAGCGTGATCAGCCGGGGATCGCGGAAGACATCGCGGTAGCTGAGTGCGGCGGCGGCGGGCTGAGCGCCTTGGCCGCCATCGGGCAACGCCGCAGGGACGGCCGGCGCCGGACGGCGATAGGCCGGCTCGAAGCTGCAGGCAGTAAGCGCAGTCATTGCCAGCAAAAGGGCGGCGCGACGGATCATGCCTTGCTCCCCGCGACATGTTTGCGTGGGAAGAACTTGCGCACCAGCACGAAGAACAGCGGCACGAAGAAGATGGCGAGCAGGGTGGCGGTGAACATGCCGCCAAGAACGGCCGTCCCGATCGCGACCCGCGCCTTGGCGCCCGCGCCGGTCGAGATCGCCAGTGGCAGCACACCGAACATGAAGGCGAAGCTGGTCATCAGGATCGGACGCAGGCGGATGCGCGCACCATCGATCGCGGCCTGGAAGGGCGTTTTTCCATCATTTTCCGCCATCACGGCGAACTCGACGATGAGAATCGCATTTTTGGCGCTGAGGCCCATGGTCGTGACCAGGCCGACCTGGAAGAACACGTCGTTCTCCAGCCCGCGCATCAGCACGGCGAGGGTGGCGCCGATCAGGCCGAGCGGGATGACCATGACGACCGCGACCGGGATCGACCAGCTCTCATAAAGTGCTGCCAGGCACAGGAAGACGACAAGGATCGACAGGCCATAGAGGATCGGCGCCTGCCCTCCCGACAGCCTTTCCTGATAGCTGAGGCCCGACCAGTCGACCGAGACGCCGGGAATCTGGGCCGCGAGCTCCTCGATCCGCGTCATGGCGTCGCCCGAGCTCTTGCCCGATGCGCCCTGGCCTTGAAAGGTGAAGTTCGACACGCCGTTGAAACGGGTCAGAACATTGGGGGTCTGGGCCCATCGGATCGTGGCGAAGGCCGAAAAGGGGATCATCTGTCCCGATGTCGAGCGGACATGCCAGGCGGCGAGATCCTCCGGCCGACTCCGGAACGGCGCATCGCCCTGAACGAACACACGTTTCACGCGGTCGCGATCGACGAAGTCATTGACGTACAGGCCACCCCACGCCGCCGCCAGCGTCTGGTTCACCGAGGCCTGGCTGATCCCGAGAGCGCCGACCTTTTCCGAATCGATGTCGACGGCCAGCGTCGGCGCATCGTCGAGCGTGTTGAGACGGACATTGGCAAGTTCGGGATCGGCGCCGGCGGCTGCCAGCAACTGGTCGCGCCGCGCCTTGAACTCGGTTCGGCTCAGGCCACCGCTGTTGAGAAGCTCCATCGAGAAACCGGTCGACTGACCGAGACCGGGGATGGATGGCGGGGTCAGGATGAAGATCTGGGCATCGCGAACCGTCGATAGCGCCTTGGTGGCGCGCTGGGCGACCGCTTCGGCACTGTTTTCGGCGCCCTTGCGCTTGTCCCAGGGCGCAAGCGCGATGAAGCCCCGGCCGGTGTTCTGGCCCTGGCCCGCAGGGCTGGCGCCGCTGACCGTGTACACCGTCGCGACATTGGCCTGCTCGTTCTTGGCGAGATAATCCTCGACCTCGCGCGCCACCGCGAGGGTTCGGCTCAATGTCGCGCCGGGGGCGAGGGTATATTGTGTCTGGGCGATCCCCTGATCCTCGGTCGGAACGAAGCCGGTCGGCAGGCGCAGGAAGACGAAGGCCAGGACGGCGATCAGCACGACGAAGACGATCAGCGCCGTCCGGGTGTGGCCGATCATTTTCGTAACCGCATCGACATAACGATCGGTCGTCCGCTTGAACCAGTCGTTGAACCGGTCGCCAAACCGGTAGGCGCGACCGACCAAGCCTCGCTGGCTGGAGCGCTTTTCCTTGTCAGGCCGCTTCAGCAGGGTTGCTGCGAGTGCCGGCGACAGGATCAGCGCGACGAACACCGACAACGCCATCGAGGCGACGATGGTGATCGAGAACTGGCGATAGATCACGCCGGTCGATCCGCCGAAGAACGCCATCGGCAGGAAGACCGCCGACAGGACCATGGCGATCGCAACCAGTGCCGTGTTGATCTCCGCCATCGACTTGATCGTGGCTTCGCGCGGGCTGATGTCGGGATCTTCCTCCATCACGCGCTCGACATTCTCGACAACGACGATCGCGTCGTCGACGAGCAGGCCGATGGCGAGCACGAGGCTGAACAGAGTCAGGGTGTTGATCGAGAAGCCAGCCACCGCCAGCACGCCAAAGGTCCCGAGCAGGACGACCGGCACCGCGATCGCCGGGATCAGCGTGGCGCGCCAGCTTTGGAGGAAGACGAACATCACGAGCACGACGAGCAGAATCGCCTCGAACAGGGTGATGACGACCTCTTCGATCGACAGCTTGATGAAGGCGGTCGCGTCGTTGACGAAGACATGGCGGTAGCCGGTCGGGAAGAGGCCGGCCGCCTTGTCGACATAGTCACGGACCAGTTCGGACGTCTTGAGCGCATCCGCGCCCGGTGCGAGCAGAATGGCGATGCCAGCGCCGGGATGGCCGTTGAGGCGGCCGATGACGTTATAATTCTCGCTGCCCAGTTCGATCCGCGCCACGTCCTGCAGCAGCACCTTCGATCCGTCGGTCTGCGTCTTGACGAGGATCTTCTTGAACTCGGCGACGCTCGTCAGCCGCGATCGCGACGTAACGATGGCGTTGAGCATCTGGGCGTCCGGAGACGGTACGCCGCCGATCTGGCCCGCCGCGATCTGGGCATTCTGGCCCTGGAGTGCGGAGGTGATGTCGGCGGGAGTCAGCCCGAAGCTGGCGAGCTTGTACGGATCCATCCAGATGCGCATCGCATAGGGAGAACCGAAGACGTTGACGTCGCCCACGCCGGTCAGGCGGCCGATGCCATCCTGCAGCGTGGAGGTGAGATAGTCCGCCACGTCGCGATTGGTCGACTGGTCGCTCTCGTCGAAGACCGACACGACCATCAGGAAGTCCGAGTTCGACTTGGTGACGACCAGGCCCTGCTGCTGGACCTCGGACGGCAGCCGCGGCAGCGCCTGCTGAACCTTGTTCTGGACCTGGACCTGGGCGATGTCCGGATCGACACCCTTTTCGAAGGTGACGTTGATCTCCGCCCGGCCGGCAGAGCTGGACGTCGAGGAGAAGTAGAGCAGCCCGTCGATGCCCGACAGCTGCTGCTCGAGAATCTGGGTGATGTTCGATTCGATCGTGTCGGCCGAAGCGCCCGGATAATTGGCGCGGATGTTCACAGATGGTGGCGCGATGTTGGGATATTGCGACACCGGCAGGCTGAGCAGCCCGCCCGCGCCCAGCAGCATCACCACGATGGCGATCACCCATGCGAAGATGGGCCGATCGATGAAGATGCGGGAGATCATGAGAGAGGGCTCAGCCGGCCTTCGCCGGGCCGCCCGGAGCCGCCTTGGGCGGCGGAGAGCCGGCTGGAACGGGCCGGATCGGCTGGCCGGGCTTTATCTTGCCCAGGCCCTCGACGATCACCTTGTCGCCGGCCTTCAGTCCCGACGTTGCCAGCCATTTGTCGCCCACCGTCCGGTCGGCGACGATCGTGCGCAGCTCGGCCTTGTTGCCCGCGCCGACGACGACGACGGTCGCTTCGCCCTTCGGATTGCGGGTGACGCCGGCCTGGGGGACGAGAATCGCGTCGCGGGCCGTCAGCTGCGACATGTTGGCGCGGACGAACATGCCGGGCAACAGGAGGCCGTCGGGATTGGGGAAGCGAGCCCGCAGGGTGACCGTTCCGGTTTCCGGGTCGACCATCGCCTCAGCGAACTCGAGCTTGCCCTGCGCCGGGTAGGCGCTGCCATCCTCCAGCTTGAGCGTCACGGTCGCGGCGGAGGCGACACCCTTGCCCGCGGTAAGCTGGCGCCGCAGCGCGATCAGGTCGGCGCTCGACTGCTGGATGTCGACGAAGATCGGATCGAGCCGCTGGATCGTCGTCAAGGCCTCGGCCTGTCCGGCGGTGACGAGCGCGCCAGTGGTGACGAGCGACCGACCGATGCGTCCGCTGATGGGCGCAGGCACATTCGTGAAGCGCAGGTTGATGCGAGCGGTGTCGAGCAGCGCGGCATTTTGTGCGATCGAGGCGTCGGCCTGGCGCGCGGCGGCGACGGCGTCGGTATAGTCCTGCTTGCTGACCGCCTCGATCTGGGCGAGCGGCTTGAGCCGCTGGGCCCTGGCGGCAGTCGCCTCGCGCTGGGCGCGGGCATTGGCGAGGTTGGCCGCCGCCTGATCTACCGATGCCCGAAACAGGCTGGGGTCGATCTGATAGAGCGTCTGGCCGGCGCGGACGAGGCTGCCTTCGGTGAACAATCGCGCCTTGAGGACGCCGGTGACCTGCGGCCGGATTTCCGATGTCTCGAACGCGGCGGTACGGCCAGGCAGTTCGATGAACAGCGGGACCGATTCGGTGCGCATGACCACGAAGCCCGCCTCCGGCGTCGGAGGGGTCGGTTTTTCTTTGGAACAGCCGGCGAGCAACGCGCATGCGGCGAGTAGGAGCCCGCTGCGGCGGCCCACCATATAGGAAATCATCGAGCAACCTTCGCGAACAGCGGCGGGCATCCCGCCGTGCTAGACGCTGCCGACCACCAAAACAATCGTACGGCTGTGCGGTTGCGAACTTTTTTCGGTATCAGACGCCGTGAAAGTAACGTCTCTCCCCTCCCGATGGGGAGAGGAGAGCTTTGCTGCAGCGCAGCGCAATGCCGCGTGAAATCTGCAATCGGCGGCGATCTACGTCAAAAGATCAGCGGCAGACGCGAACGCGATTGTTGCGACGCCATTCGGTCCAGCACCGATCGTTCCGCCCGCTATACCGGCGATCCCACCGCGAATCGCGATAATGGCGGCGGTCCTTTTTCCAATGGCGGTTGCCCTGCCAGTGACGGTCATTGTCCCAGCGACGATCATGTGCGCCGCGGCGGTCGTCCCAGCGGTCGCGGGCTTCCGCCGCACCGCTCATTCCAAAAGTCGCGACGGCGATGCCGATGGCGGCGAACATAGCTGTGATACGCATGACAAGCTCCTCTCTCATCCCGAGCCCCGGCGGGTGAGAGAAGGTTAGGCGGGAACAGCGGTCGCTTCGCTGAACGGTTGCTTCATCCGGCGTACAGGAAGGCATGACGCAGACTGCGTTGCGGATCTGCCGGCAAGCGGGCTCGTCACCGCGCGGCCGTTGCCGCCGAGCTATCGTTGCGGATCGCCGCCCGATCAGTCGACGTCTTCGACCTCCACGGTCTCGCCGGTCACGCGCTGCGACAGCGCCGCGGCCATGAAGCGATCGAGGTCGCCGTCGAGCACGTCCGCCGGCGCAGTCGATGTGGTGCCGGTGCGCAGGTCCTTCACCATCTGATAGGGCTGAAGAACGTAGGAGCGAATCTGGTGGCCCCAGCCGATCTCGGTCTTGGCGGCATAGCCGGCCATCGCCTCGGCTTCGCGCTTCTGCAACTCCTGCTCATAGATACGGGCCTTGAGCTGCTTCATCGCCTCGGCCTTGTTCTTGTGCTGCGAACGCTGGTTCTGGCAGGCGACGATGATGCCCGTCGGAATGTGCGTGATGCGCACCGCCGAGTCGGTGGTGTTGACGTGCTGCCCGCCTGCGCCCGATGCACGATAGGTGTCGATTTTGAGATCCTTGTCGAGGATCTCGATGTCGATATCGTCGTCGACCTCGGGATAGACCCACACGCTGGCGAAACTGGTGTGGCGGCGTGCGGCCGAATCATAGGGGCTGATCCGAACCAGGCGGTGGACGCCGCTCTCGGTCTTGGCATAGCCATAGGCGTTCTCGCCCTTGACCAGCAGGGTCGCCGACTTGATCCCGGCCTGCTCGCCGGCGTGGAAATCGACGAGTTCGACCTTGAGGCCACGCCGCTCTGCCCAGCGCGTATACATGCGCTGGAGCATCCCCGCCCAATCCTGGCTCTCGGTGCCGCCGGCGCCGGCGTTGACTTCGATATAGCTGTTGTTGCCGTCGGCTTCGCCGGCGAGCAGCGCCGAGATCTTGTCCTTCTCGGCGCGGTCGGCAAGCGCGATGAGCGACTGGATACCGTCAGCGATCAGGCTGTCGTCGCCCTCTGCCTCGGCCATTTCCATCAGTTCGATCGTGTCGTCGCGTTCCTGTTCGATCGACTTGACCGCAGTGACGGCCTCGTCGAGACGGCGACGCTCGCGCATAACCTCCTGCGCGGCCTTGGCGTCGTCCCACAGCTTGGGGTCTTCGACCCGGTTGTTGAGTTCGTCGAGCCGGCGCATCGCGCGGTCCCAATCCAGAAAACGGCGCACGAGCGCCATCGCCTGGTTGATCTGATCGACACTGGCTTGCGCTTCGGCGCGCATACGACACTCCACATCAAATTCGTCATTCCGGCGAAGGCCGGAATCTCAGGCGGCATATATAGGTGCCGTTCCCCTGCCTCGCGAGGTCCCCGCCTTTGCGGGGGGATACGGACGGCTCTTACGCGCCGCCCTAGTAGATGCCGTCCTGACTTTGCAAGAACTCGCTGTCGGTGGTGGCGCGGGCGGTTGGGGCCGCGCGCTTGGCGATCTCGTCGCGGCGGATCGTGCGGCGCGGTTCGCTTTCGGGCTTGAAGGCCTCCCAGATCACCGGGCTGTAGTAGCTGCCGTCGGGCCAGGCGCCGAAGACGCGGCGACCGGACTTGCGGTCGATCCGGATCATGCGGATGTTGGCCGGCGCCTGGAAGGGGACGACCGGCATGTCCTTCATCGCCTTGGCGGCGAAGCTGCGGAAGATCGGCGCCGCGATCGTGCCGCCCTGCGCGTAGCCGCCCATCGAGCGCGGATTGTCGTAGCCGAGATAGAGCCCGCCGACCATGTCGGCCGACCCGCCGACGAACCACACATTGGTCGGCCCCGAAGACGTGCCGGTCTTGCCGAACATCGGCCGGCCGAGATCGCGCAGCGCCGTCGCGGTGCCGCGCTCGACCACGCCTTCCATGATGTGGAGCATCTGATAGGCGGTCATCGCATCGATCACCTGCTTCGACCTGATGCGCGGGCGGGGCATCGGGCGGCCGTCATATCGCGGCATGTTGCAGCCTTCGCAGGCGCGCTTGTCGGCGCGCCAGATCAGCTTGCCGTTGCGATCCTGGACATAGTCGATCACCGTCGGCGTCACTTCGCGGCCCTGATTGGCGAAGATCGAATAGGCGTTGACGATCTGTTGCACCGTCGTCTCGCCCGCGCCCAGTGCATAAGCGAGATAGGGCGGATAATCGCCGATCCCCATGATCTTGGCGGTGCGGACGACCTTGTCCATGCCGATCTGGCTGGCGGTGCGCACGGTCATCAGGTTGCGCGACTGCTCGACGCCCCAGCGCATCGTCTGCTGGCCGGCATTTTCGCCCGAAAAATTCTTGAAGCATTTCTGGCCGAGCCGCGCCGATTGATAGACGCAGAACGGGCCGTCGATGACGATCGAGGCCGGGGTCATGCCGCTGTCCAGAGCGGCGGCATATACAAATGGTTTGAAGGTCGAGCCGGGTTGGCGCTTCGCCTGGGTGGCGCGATTGAACGATGAGCCGCGCGCATCGAAGCCGCCCTGCATCGCAAGCAGCTGGCCGGTGTGCGGATTCTGGATGACCATGCCGCCCGAGATGCTCGGGATGCTGCGCAGCGACCAGGCGTCGCCCTCGCGCCGCACGACGATCACGTCGCCGGCCTTGAGGAAATCGAAGGCGCGACCGCCGACGCCGGCCTTTGGCATGGT
>Ga0209231_1000802_pt1 | contig 14847 bp, 11 predicted proteins | sample Deesub45470m_DNA_FD_188086 | JGI IMG/M metagenome (GOLD analysis project Ga0209231, IMG submission 188086) | Deep subsurface microbial communities from North Pacific Ocean - 450_OLKR46/470m Metagenome (SPAdes) (version 2) | ecosystem: Environmental > Terrestrial > Deep subsurface > Unclassified ... | reverse complement strand
GATCAGGGCCGCCATGACGTTCTCGACGTTGTGCCGGCCGCGCAGTTGCAGTTCGGCGGCGGCAAAACGCTCTTCCTCTCCCGCCCTGCGCCAGACGATGGTCTCGCCGTCGAACCCCATCCCCTCGGCGAGAATCTCAGCGGAGGAAAAGAGGACCCGACGCGGGCGGATGCCTGCGGTCGCCTCCATCACCCGGGAGTCGGAGGCGTTGAGGACGGCGACGTCGTCGGTCGTCATGTTCTCGAAGATCCGCACCTTGGCGGCGACATAGCTGTTCATGTCCGGATAGCGGTCGAGGTGGTCTTCGCTGATGTTGAGAAGGAGCGCATAGCGGGGGCGGAACGTTTCGATCGCCTCGAGCTGGAAGGAGGAGAGTTCGGCCACCAGATAATCCCAGCCGGATTCCTCCACGGCCTCGATCAGCGGCGTGCCGAGGTTGCCGCCGACAAAGGTCCGGCGTCCCCAGGCCCTGAAGACTTCCCCTATGACGCTGGTGGTGGTCGACTTGCCGTTGGTGCCGGTAATCGCCACCAGGGGAGAGGAAAGCTCGCCAAAGGCGATTTCGATCTCGCCGAGGATCGGAACCCCGGCCTTTCGCGCCGCGACCAGGGCCGGCACCTCGAGAGAGACGCCGGGGCTGATCACGACGGCATCGGCGGCGGTGAAGACCGCCGCGTCGTGTCCGCCGCAGTCGAGGGCCAACCCCCGGGACTTCAGGGGAGCCAGACCGGGAATTTCGGCGGCGGCGCGCTGATCGGAGAGGGTGACGAAAGCGCCGCGGGAGGAAAAGTAGGCGCAGAGCGCCAGACCGGTCTTGCCGGCCCCCACCACCACGATCCTTTTTCCCGACCAGTCCCGTTGCATGTTACCTCAATTTAAGCGTCGACAGGGCCACCAGGGCCAGAATGATACTGATGATCCAGAAGCGGACGATGATCTTCGGCTCCGGCCATCCCTTGAGTTCGAAATGATGGTGAATCGGCGCCATGCGAAAAATCCTCTTGCCGTAGAGGCGAAAGGAGGTCACCTGGAAAATGACCGACAGGGCCTCGACGACGAAAATTCCGCCGACGATGATCAGAACGATTTCCTGCTTGGTGACCACCGCGATCGTCCCGAGGGCCCCGCCGAGAGAGAGGCTCCCCACATCCCCCATGAAGACCTGGGCCGGATAGGAGTTGAACCAGAGAAAACCGAGGCCCGCCCCGATCATCGCCCCGCAGAGCACCGCCAACTCGCCGGCTCCCTGAACGCTGCTGATCTGCAGGTACTCGGAGAGACGCGCGTTGCCGGCCAGGTAGGCGAAGACGAGGTAGGTCCCCGAGGCGATGATCATCGGACCGATGGCCAGGCCGTCGAGGCCGTCGGTGAGATTGACGGCATTTCCGGCGCCGACGATCACCAGCATGGCAAAGGGGACATAGAGCATGCCCAGCGCCGGGCGCACCCCCTTGAAGAAGGGGACCGAAAGAGTCGTCTGAAACGGCGGATAGAGGTAGAGAACGACCCCGGCCACCAGAGAGATGAGGACCAGCCACAGCATCTTCTTCCGTGCCGAGAGGCCTTCGCTGTTTTTTTTCTTGACCTTGCGGTAATCGTCGACGAAACCGACGGCGCCGAAGCCGACGGTCACGAAAAGGGTGACCCAGACGTAGAGGTTGCGAAGGTCGGCCCAGAGGAGCGTCGGCAGAACGATGGCGAGGACAATGAGCATTCCCCCCATGGTCGGCGTCCCTTCCTTCTTGAAGTGGGACTCGGGTCCGACCTTGCGGATCGTCTGGCCGATCTGCAGCCTGGAGAGCTTGGCGATCAGCCAGGGGCCGAGGACAAAGGAGATCACCAATGCCGTTATCGTCGCATAGATCGCCCTGAAGGTGATGAACCTGAAAACGTACAGGACGGAAAAATCTGTGTGCAACGGATAGAGCAGATGATACAGCATCGTCGCTCCCTAAGAATGGTTCGCTGCCAGTTGCCCGTCGTCGCCGCGCAGGGCGGCACAGACGGTTTCCATTTTCATGCCGCGGGACCCTTTGACCAGAATCCGGTCGCCGGGCTGCAGCATCCCCCGCAGCAGGGCCACCGCCTCGCCGTGGTTTGATGCCAGGAACACCTTCTTCGCATCCAGGCCGCCCTTGAGGGCGCCCCGGGCAAGGTCGGCGGCGTGAGAGCCGAGGAGAATGAGCAGATCGCAGCGGCGGGCTGCCTCCGCCCCGACTTCGCAGTGGAGGTCGGCGGCGGCGCTGCCGAGTTCGAGCATATCGCCGAGAACGGCGATGCGCCGTCCCGCTCCTCCCATCTCGTCAAGGGTCTGCAGGGCGGCCTTGACCGAGAGGGGATTGGCGTTGTAGGTGTCCTCGATCATCTTGACGTCGCCAGCCAGGGAAACCAGCTCCATCCGACCGTGACAGGGGCAAAAGGAGCCGAGCCCTCGGGCGATGATGTCCCCGGCGACGCCGATGGCCAGGGCGGCAGCGGCGGCGGCCAGGGCGTTGCTGACATTGTGGCGTCCGGTCACCGGCAGCCGGACCGCATGGGTTCCCTCGGGGAGAATCAGGCGAAAGGAAACCGCCTTGCCGCCGACTTCGATGGCCTCGGCGCGAACCTCGGCGTCTTTGGAGACGCCGAAGAGGATCCGCCGCGCGCCGTTGGCCACGGGGAGTCCGGCCACCCGTTCGTCATCGGCGTTGATCACCGCGGTTCCGCCGGCGGGGAGGGCCGCAAAGAGCTCTCCCTTGGCCCGGGCGACGCCGTCGAGGCCGTGTAGGGTCTCGAGATGGGCCTCGCCGACATTGGTGATGATGCCGATGGTCGGTTGGGCGATGGCGGCCAGGCGGGCGATTTCTCCCCGGGCGCTCATCCCCATTTCCACGACGGCCCAACCGTGCGCCGGTTCGAGGCGCAACAGCGTGAGGGGGAGACCGATCAGATTATTGAAGTTCCCTTCGGTTTTAAGACCCGGCCCGGTGAGGGCGAGGATTGCAGCCAGCATCTCCTTGGTGGTCGTCTTCCCCGAAGAGCCGGTGACGGCGGCCAGCGGTCCCGTCAGGGCGGTCCGGACACCGGCAGCGAGGTCGCCGAGGGCGGTCAGGGTATCGGCGACCCGCACCACCGGCAGGGGAAATCCGGCCACGACCTCTTCGCAGAGGCAGGCCGCGGCGCCACGACGCGCCGCCTGAATCAGGAAATCATGCCCGTCGAAATTGGCGCCGCGCAGGGCGACAAAGAGGTCCCCGGCTCCCACACTCCGACTGTCGGTGGAAATGCCGGTGACCGTGCCTCTGGCGCCGGGAGGGAGGATTTTGCCGCCGGTGAAGGCGGCTATTTTCTGTATTTCGAGTTTCACGGAGTCGTCTCCACCCGGGCCAGGGCCCGGCTCAGTTCCTCACGGTCGTCAAAATGAATGCGCTTTCGGCCAAGGATCTGGTAGTCCTCGTGCCCCTTGCCGGCCACCAGCAGGAGATCCCCGCCACGGCTGACGTCGGCGGCAAAGGCGATGGCCTCACGACGGTCGGGAATGACAAGGTACCCTTTTGCCCCGGAGGCGGCTTCGGCCCTGGTGAGGGGGCGCCGATGCACCCGGGCGACGCCGGCGCAGACTTCGGCGATGATGGCGTCCGGGTCTTCGGTGCGCGGATTATCGGAGGTGACCACGGCCAGATCGCTGCGACGGGAGGCAATCTCCCCCATGACCGGCCGTTTGCTGCGGTCCCGGTCACCGCCGCAGCCGAAGACGGTGATCATCCGCCGCGGCGCCAGTGCCGCCAGGGTGACCAGCACCTTGTCCAGGGCATCGCCGGTGTGGGCGTAGTCGACCAGCGCCATGACGCCCCGTGCGTTGTCCACCCGCTCGAGGCGCCCGGGAACCTGGGGGGCTTCGGAAAGACCGCGGCCGATCACTTCGGCAGATAGTCCCAGGGCCACCCCGGCGCCGATGGCGCAGAGGAGATTCTGGAGGTTGAAGGCCCCGAGAAGGGGGGAGGAGAAGGAGACCGTCCCGCAGGGGGTGGCCACGGTGCCGGAAATCCCCTCCAGGGTGGTCTTCACATCCAGGGGAAAAATGGCACTGTCGGCCGAGCTGCCGCAGGTGAGGGGCGAACGAAGGAGGCCGGCCAGGCGTGCGCCATAGGGATCCTCGACGTTGAGGACCGCCCCCTCTCTCTGCAGGAGTTCGGTAAAGAGGCGGGTCTTGCTGGCAAAATAGTCGTCCATGTTTCCATGGTAATCGAGATGCTCGGGAGTCAGATTGGTGAAAACGCCGACCTTGAAATGAACCCCGCTCACCCGGTGCTGCTCCAGGGCATGGGAGGAAACCTCCATGACCAGGGCATCGGCGCCCTGACGGCGAAAGCCGGCCACACCCCGCAGCATGTCGATGGCCTCCGGGGTGGTGTGGAGGGAAGAGAGCGTCTGGTCGGCGAATCGATAGTTGATCGTCCCGAAGACCGCCGGGCGATGCCCCGCCGCGCGCAGAATCGCCTCCACCAGATAGGTGACGGTGGTCTTCCCGTTGGTCCCCGTCACCCCGACCACGGGGATGTCGGCGGTCGGATCACCGAAAAAGGCCGCCGCTGCCTGGGCCATGACCCGGCGGCAGTCGTCGACCACCACGGCCGCCACGCCCGGGGGGAGTTCCCGCTCTTTTTCCAGAAAGATCGTTTTCGCGCCCCGCTCCAGCGCCTGGTCGATGAAACGGTGGCCGTCGAGCGCCTGGCCGCGCAAGGCGAAAAAAGCACCGCCCGGCTCCACCGTCCGGGAATCATAGTGCAATCCCGTGACTTCGGTGTCCGGGGCGCCCTTGAGAAGGCATCCCTGCAAATTCTGGATTAACGCGGAAATCATCATAGAATCAATTATCTTCCTACCTGCCCCGACAAATGTCAAAGCGTTTTTCAGCTTGGCGGTCCGAGCCTGACCCACACCGGACTGCTGTAACGGATCGCCTCTCCGGCTGCCGGCGACTGTTCGACGACCCGCCCTGTTCCCGTCAGTTTGATGTTGACACCGGCGCGTTCCATGGTCTGCAGCACCTGGCGGTAGCTCATGCCGCGGAATTCGGGCATTTTCGGCGCCCCGCCCGCCCCGTTGCCGTCCCGTCCCTTCATCAGCGGCGGAAGGGAAACGATCCCTGCCGACTCGGAGATCGGCGACAGGGATGGTTTCCGCGCCGGCTGATCCGGAAGGATTTTCAGATAACTCAGGGACTGACCGGCCACCCGGGAAAAGACCGGAGCGGCCACGACCCCGCCGTAGGTTGTCCCCTCCGGCTCGTCGATCACCACCAGGATCACCAGCTTCGGATCGTCAGCGGGGACGAAACCGACAAAAGAGGAGACCCGCTTGTCCACCGAGTACCCGCCGGTGACCGGATCGACCTTCTGGGCGGTTCCGGTCTTCCCCGCCACCTGGTATCCGGGGACCGTCGCCAGGGTTCCGGTCCCCCCTTCATCGGTGGTCTCGATGAGCATCGCCCTCATCCGGGCCGCGACCTCGGGAGAAAGGACGCGGCGCACCACCTTGGCGTGCTGGTCCTGCACCGTTTGACCATAGCCGTCGACGACCCTCTCGACGACGTAGGGCGCCATGAGATTGCCGCCGTTGGCGATAACCGCCGTCGCCGCAGCCAACTGCAGGGGGGTGACGGAGACCCCCTGGCCGAAGGAGATGGCCGCCAGATCGAACTCGAACCACTGGGACGGCTTGCGGATCACGCCGCTGACCTCGCCCGGCAAATCGATATCGGTGGGCTGCCCGAAACCGAAATCGGTGAGGTAACGGTAGAGGTTGTCCCGTTCCAAGGCCTTGCCGACCTTGGCGATGCCGATATTGGAGCTGAACTTGAGAATCTCGGTGAGGTTGAGATATCCGTAGCCCCGGTGGTCATGGACGACCCGCCCCCCGATTGCGTAATCGCCCTTTTCGCAGTAAATCTTCTCCGTCGGCCCGACCACCCCTTCGTTGAGAGCGGCCGCGGCCAGAAAAATCTTGAAGGTCGATCCGGGTTCGAAGGTATCGCAGAGGGCGCGATTGCGCCACTGCTCCGGACGGTAGCGGTTGAAGGCGTTGGGATTGTAGTCAGGCTGACTGGCCATGGCCAGAACCCGGCCGCTGGACGGCTCGAGGACGACGATGGTTCCCGCCTTGGCTCCGGCATTTTTAACCCCGACCGCCAGTTCCTTCTCGGCGATATACTGCAGGTTGCGGTCGAGGGTCAGGTAAAGGTCGCTGCCGCGGCGCTCGCCGCGGACGACGGCATCGCCGGAGCCCATCCTCCGTCCGAGAGCATCCTGTTCCATCACCAGATACCCGCCCTGGCCGAGCATGACCGAGTCGTACTGGAGTTCGACCCCCTCGAGGCCTTCGGGATCGAGGCCGGTGAAGCCGATTACCTGGGCGCCGATTTCCGAATTGGGGTAAAAACGGCGATGTTCCTTGGTGAAGCCGATACCGGCCAAACCGAGGGAGCGGACCCGGTCGCTCTCGCGAAGGGAGGCCTTGCGCTTGAGCCAGAGAAAGTTCTTTTTCGACGTGAGGCGCGCCCGGACCGTCGCCACCGGCAGGGAGAGGACACTCGCCAGTTCCCGCGCCGCCCTTTCGGGTTCGACAACCTTTGCCGGTTCCACAAAGATGGAATCCATCTCGACGCTCAAGGCCATCTCCTCGCCGTGACTGTCGTAGATCGTTCCCCGCTGGGGCATGAGGGGAATGTTTTTCTGGTGCTGTCGCTCGGCGCGCTTCTGCCACTCCTCCTGGTTGAGGACCTGGAGCTGAAAGGCTCTCAGGGTGATAAGGACAAAGATCAGGATGAAGCAGATGCCGACCAGGCGGATGCGGATGCGGACCCACTTCTCCAGCGCTTCCATCAGTTGACGGTAATCACCTGCTCGGGCGTCGGAAGACGCAGCCCCAGCTCGTTGCGGGCGACCGTCTCGATGCGTCCCGGTGAACGCAAGCTGGCGGCCTCGAGACGCAGACGCTGGGATTCCTGATCCACGACCCGAAGCTGCGCTTCGATGCTCGAAATATCATACTCCAGGTGAACCACCTGCAGCCGGGACCAGACGAAAAATAGGGAAACAGCCAGGAGGACGGTGACGAAGGCGAGGAGGGGAAGGAGACGGGGCCTCTGCAGTGCAAATCCGTTGATCTTGGGGATTCCCCCTAAAATAGTATCCGACATGCTATCCTCCTTACCTCCCAAGCGGGAGAAAAAATTTATCAGCAGCGACGCACGCCCCGGAGAACAGCGCTCCGGGAGCGGGGATTGACCTCGACTTCGGCGGCCGAGGCCCGAATCCCCTTGCGGGTGAGGAGTTCGACCCGGGGCTGGTGGCCGCAGGTGCAGATCGGCAGGCGCGGGGGACAGATGCACCCCTTGGACTCCTCCCGAAAAATCCGTTTGACGATCCGATCTTCCAGCGAATGAAAACTGATCACCGCCAGGTGCCCGCCGGGCCGGAGGAGGTCCAGGGCCCGGGTCACCCCGAGGGCGACGTGATCGAGTTCCTCATTGACATGGATCCGCAGCGCCTGAAAGACCCGGGTCGCCGGGTGGATCCGCGACGGGACGTTGCCGCCGGGGATCGCATCCCGGACCAGTTCCGCCAGCTGGAGCGTGGTGAGAATGGGCGCCTCGCTGCGAACCTGAACGATGCGCTTGGCGATGCGCCGGCCGTATCGCTCTTCGCCGTATTCGTAAAAGATCCGCGCCAGCTCTTCGGCGGAGCTGCCGGCCAGAACCTCGGCGGCCGTCACACCGCGCGTCTGGTCCATGCGCATGTCGAGGGGGGCTTCACCGCGAAAGGAAAAACCCCGGCTGGCGGCATCGAGCTGGTGAGAGGAAACGCCGAGATCGAGAAGCATGCCGTCCACGGCGTCGATGTCCAGCTCCTTCAGGACCTCCGCTGCCTCGGAAAAATTTTTGTGCCGCAGCACCGCGCGCGCACCGAAGGGAGCCAGGACCTCGGCGGCCTTTTTCAGGGCCTCGGGATCCCGGTCGAGGCCGATGAGGCGGCCATCGGGGGAGCAGGCCTCGAGAATCAGCCGGGAATGGCCGCCGCCGCCGACGGTTCCGTCGAGATAGATCCCTCCGGGGCGCGGTGCCAGCAGGGAAAGGACCTCCTCCGGCAAAACCGGGCTATGTTGGAACTGGCCATCATCCAAGGATCAGAATCCAATATCGGCAAGGGTTTGCGGATCGGCATCGAGACGACCTTCGGCCTGCGCCCGAATTTCGGCATGCTTGGACTTGCTCCAGATCATGATCTTGCCGGCCATCCCGACCACCACGATCTCGCGGATCTCGCTCTCCAGTCCGGCGTAGTCGCGGTGAGACTGGGAAAGCTGGATGCGGCCGACCTTATCGAAGCTGCATTCGGTGGCCGGAGAAATGAGCGACAGGTAAATATCGTCCCGCCGCTGCCCCGGGTCGAGAGCCTCGACATTGCCCATGATTTTTTCCCACTCCGGCATCGGGTAGGCAACCAGTCCCCCCTTGTTCTGGGTGACCATCAGGCGCTCGTCGCCGCCGGCACGGCTCAACTCCTCGCGGAAGCGCGCCGGGATGCTGGCCCGCCCCTTGGGATCGATGGAATTGTTGTAGGCGCCCTGGAATTTCATGGGTTCTTTTGTCCCTAATTTACACTCTTTTACACTTTTTGGGGAAACTATAGCGACGCCCCCTACCCTTGTCAAGGAGATTTCCCGTTTTCCAGGGACTTAGATTCCCGGCGCAGACGAAAAAAAGCTCCCTGGGCAGGGAGCTTGGTGAGGTGGAACCCATGAGTAGGAAGGCTGCCTACCCTGGAATGGGGGGTTCCGGCAGAATCATTTCGATCTCCTCCACCCGGCGGTCGAGGACCTTGCGCACGGTGAAGACGGTTCCTGCCGACTCGCAGCTCTCTCCCTCCTGGGGAATCCTCCCCAGGGTCCGCAGCAGAAATCCGGCGAGGGTATTGGAATGCTCCTCGGTGAGCTGGATGCCGAAGCGGCGGTTGATGGTGCGCAGGGAGGCGCTGCCGTCCACCAGATAGTGACGGGGAGCGATCTCGCGGAAGAGCACCTCCTCGACATCGTATTCATCCTGAATCTCGCCGACGATCTCTTCAAAGATATCCTCCAGGGTGACGATCCCCTCGACTCCCCCGTACTCGTCGACCACCACCGCCATATGGACCCGCTTGCGGCGAAAGGACTGCAGGAGGGTCTCGATCCGTTTCGATTCCGGGACGAAATAGGGGGGACGGACGATGTCGCGAAGGGAGAACCCCTCGGGACAGCCGACAAAATTGAGAATGTCCTTGGAATGGATGATGCCGATCAGGCGGTCCAGATCTCCCTCGTAGACCGGGAAGCGGGAGTGGTGGGCCTGCTGAACCAGCATCAGGGTCTCGGCGAAGGTGCTGCCGACCTCGATGCCGACCATCTCGGTGCGGGGGATCATGACGTCGCGCACCCGGATCTGGGAGAGTTCGAAGACGCCGTGGAGCATGCGCCGTTGCTCCTTGGCCACCACCCCGGTCTGTTCGCCGACGGTGATCATGGAACGGATCTCGTCCTCGGAGATGATGGGGCGCGCCTCCTCCCCCTTGATGAAATGAGTCAGCAGCCGCGAAAGTCCCGTCACCACCCAGACGACGGGCGTCAAAATCGCCATGAAAAAGTAGATCGGACGCAGCACCCGGAAGGAGACCTTTTCCGGGTAGCGGGCGGAGTAGGTCTTGGGACAGACTTCGGAGAAGATCAGCAGCAGAGGGGTCAGAATCAGGATGGTGAGGAGCTCTCCCCGCGCCCCGTAGAGGCCGACGAGAAAGGAGGTCGCGTAGACCGAGGCGGCGATGTTCACCAGGTTGTTGCCGACGAGGATCGTCCCCAGCAGGCGATCGGGGTGTTTGAGCAGCACGTTAAGGAGATCGGCGCCGCGGTGCCTTTTCTCCACCAGGTAGGCGACCCGCAACTTGTCGATGCTCAGGAGAGCGGTTTCGGAACCGGAAAAAAAGGCGGAGAGCGCGAACAGCACGGCGAGGCCGAGCAGGTGCAGCAGTTGGTCATCGGTCATAGGTTATTCTCCGGAAACGATCTGCAAACGGCTGGAGTTTAACCCAAGGTCCGCAAGAATACAACGAAGTTTGCCCCGCCGTAATTGAAACACCACCCTCCACTGTGATATAAGGCGCTGTAACACTCTCATCTTATCCCGCCGCAACCAAAGGACCGCCCATGGATCCCCTCCAGGCCCGAAAACGCCACGAAGAGCTCTTCAGGCAGCTGCACCGCCACAACCATCTGTACTACGTCCTCGACCGCCCGGAAATCAGCGACGCCGAGTACGACCGGCTCTTCCGCGAGCTCCTCGAGCTGGAGCGGACCCATCCTGAACTGGCCACCCCCGACTCCCCCTCGCAGCGGGTCGGCGCGCCGCCGCTGGAGCGGTTCGTCCCGGCGCGTCACACCCTGCCGATGCTCTCCCTGGAAAATGCGTTCAACGACGACGAGATGATCGACTTCGATAACCGGATCAGGCGCTTTCTCGCCACCGAGGACGAGATCGCCTATGTCTGCGAAACAAAAATGGACGGCGTGGCGGTGGAACTGGTCTACAGGGACGGCCGGTTCGTCAGCGGCTCGACCCGGGGAGACGGGACCACAGGGGAAACGATCACCGAGAACCTCAAAACCATCCCCTCGATCCCCCTGGTGCTGCGACCGCCCTGTCCCTCCCTCCTCGAAGTGCGCGGCGAGGTCTACATGGATCTGGCCGACTTCCAGGCGCACAATCGCGAGCGGGAGGAGGAAGGGGAGTCGACCTTCGTCAATCCCCGCAACGCCACCGCCGGAAGCCTGCGCCAGCTCGATTCGCACGTGACGGCGCGGCGCCCCCTGAAGATCTTCTGCTACGGCGTCGGGGCGGTGGAGGGGGAGATGCCGCCGACCCATTCCGCCCTCCTCGAACAGCTCCAGGGTTGGGGACTGCGGGTCAACCTGGCGGAAACGGTCCGGCAATCGGGCATCGCCGGCGTCCTCTCCCATTACCGGAAACTGCTGGCGCGCCGCGAGGAACTCCCCTACGAGATCGACGGCATGGTGGTCAAGGTGGACGATTTGACTCTGCAGCGGGAACTCGGTGAAAAAACCCGCACTCCGCGCTGGGCCATCGCCTACAAGTTTCCGCCGCGCCAGGCCGAGACGGTCATCGAGGAGATCCGTCTCCAGGTCGGACGCACCGGCGCCATCACCCCCGTCGCCTTGCTGCGCCCCGTCGAAGTCAGCGGCGTCACCGTCTCCCGGGCGAGTCTGCACAACTGGGACGAGATGGCCCGCCTCGACGTGCGCATCGGCGATCATGTGGTGGTGGAGAGGGCCGGCGACGTCATCCCCGACGTGGTCAGGGTTTTGACCGAACGGCGCAGCGGCGACGAGCGCCTCCTCCCCTTCCCCGAACGCTGCCCGGTCTGCGACACCCCGGTCTCCCGTCTCCCCGGCGAGGTCGTCCCCCGCTGCCAGGGACTCGCCTGTCCGGCGCGTCTCAAGGAGTCGATCAAGCATTTCGCTTCGCGCCGGGGGATGGACATCGACGGTCTCGGCGACCGCTATATCGACCAGATGTTGAACCTCGGCCTGGTCGGCAGCGTCGCCGACCTCTACACCCTTGGCCGCGACGACCTCTTCCGCTTCGAGCGGATGGGAGAAAAGCTCGCCGACAATCTCCTCGGTGCCATCGCCGCCAGCAAGGAGCGCTCCCTCTTCCGCTTCCTCTACGCCCTCGGCATCCGTCACGTCGGCGACCACCTCGCCAAGGTCCTCGCCGGCCAATTCGGCTCCCTCGACAATCTCGCCGGGGCCGGCCGTGACGACCTCCTGGCCATCCATGAAATCGGACCCCAGGTCGCCGATAGCGTCTGCGACTTCTTCGGCGCCGAACGCAATCGCCAGGTTCTGAAGCAGCTTCAGGAGGCGGGGGTCGTCCCCCGGACCGAAGAGCGCCGCGCCGGCGGCCCCCTCTCGGGAAAGACCTTCGTCTTCACCGGCGCCCTCTCCCGCTTTTCCCGCAAGGAGGCCCAGGAGCGGGTCGAACGCCTCGGCGGCCGGGCCAGCGGCTCGGTGAGCAAAAAGACCGATTATGTCGTCGCCGGCGAGGAGGCGGGGAGCAAGCTGGTCCGGGCCAGGGAACTGGGGGTGAGTATTCTGAGCGAGGATGAATTTCTCGAGATGATGGAGCGGGAGGAAAAACGATGAAGACGATCAGGGCGACGGTCCGGATCAAGGGGCGGGTTCAGGGGGTCAACTTTCGCTATTTCACCCAGCGCACTGCCTGCCAGCACGGCATCACCGGCTGGGTGCGCAATCTCCCCAACGGCGACGTCGAGGCGCTCTTCGAAGGGACGCAGAGCGCGGTGCAGGAGGTGATCGACTGGTGCCGCATCGGCCCGGCCGCCGCCCGGGTCGACGAACTCCTCATCGACTGGGAGGATTTTCGCGGCGAGTTCGACTCCTTCGAGGTCCACCGCTGAGGCGGCGCCAAAGGGGGATCAGTCCCGCTCCCTTTCTCGGTCGAGCTCGAGACTGATCCGGTAGACTTCGCTTCCGGAGAGGCCGAACTCCTTGGCCACCTCCTTGACGATCTGGCGCATCGGCAGATCGCACTCCTGCCTCTTTTTCAGCAGCACTTCGCGCACCGTCCCCTCGGGCTTTTCCTCCGGGGCCGGCCCCACCAGCAGAACGATCTCCCCCCGCACCCGCTCCCGGCCGAAATGTGCCAGGGCCTCGGCCACCGTGCCGCGAAAGAGCTCCTCGTGCATCTTGGTCAGCTCCCGCGCCACGGCGATGAGCCGCGTCTCCCCGACTTCGAGTTGCAGATCCTTCAACGCCGCCAGAAGCCGGTGCGGCCCCTCGTAGTAGAGGGTGGTGCGCCGCTCGCTGCGCAGCAGGGCAAAGGCCGCGCGCCGGGCGGCGCTGCGGGGGGGGAGAAACCCCTCGAAGGCGAAGCGCTCCACCGGCAGCCCGGAGATGGAGAGGGCGGCCACCGTCGCCGAGGGTCCGGGGACGGCGCAGACGTCGATCCCCAAGTCCCGGCAGCGGGAGACGAGGAGATAGCCGGGATCGGAGATCGCCGGGGTCCCGGCGTCGGAAATCAGCGCCACCGACCTTCCCTGCTGCAGCGCCTCGATGAGCCGCGCCCCCTTTTCCCCCTCGTTGTGCTCGAAGTAGGAGGTGAGGGAGGTGCCGATTCCGTAGTGATTGAAGAGCTTGCGGCTGTGGCGGGTGTCCTCGGCGGCGACGAGATCGACCCCCTTGAGGATGCGCAGCGCCCGGAAAGTCAGATCCTCGAGATTGCCGATGGGGGTGGCGACCAGATAGAGGGTCCCCCCTTTGACGCCGCTCATTGCTCCCCTCTTTCCTGCTGCAGGGAGGCAAGATCCTGCAGCCACAGGGCGACGCTAGCGTCGCTCGGCATCCGCCAGTCCCCCCGGGGCGAGAGGGCTACGCTGCCGATTTTCGGGCCGTCGGGGAGGCAGGAGCGCTTGAACTGCTGGGAAAAGAAGCGGCGATAAAAATGTTCGAGCCAGCGCAGGATTTCTCCGTCGTCATAGCGGCCGGCAAAGGCCAGTCCGGCGAGAAAGGCGATCTTTTTCGGCCGGAACTGGAAGCGGACGGCGTGGTAGAGAAAGAAATCGTGGAGGAGATAGGGGCCGACATGGTCCTCGGTGATCTGGCCGATCTCGCCGTTTTCATCGGGGGGGAGAAGCTCGGGAGAGACGGGGGTGGCGCAGATATCGGCAAGAATCGCCGCCGTCTCGCCGCCGAACTCGCTCTCGGCGCACCAAGCGACCAGGTAGCGGACCAACGTTTTCGGGACTCCGGCGTTGACGCCGTACATCGACATGTGATCGGCGTTGTAGGTGCACCAACCGAGGGCCAGCTCGGAGAGATCGCCGGTGCCGACCACGAGGCCGCCGACCTGATTGGCAACATCCATGAGGATCTGGGTCCGCTCTCTGGCCTGGGCGTTTTCGTAGGTGATGTCGTGTTGCGACTCGAGGTGGCCGATGTCCTCGAAGTGACGGCGCACCGCCCCGTCGATGGGGATCACCCGCAGAGTCACGCCGAGGAGGGAGGCCAGCCGCTCGGCGTTCCCCCGGGTGCGGACCGTGGTGCCGAACCCCGGCAGGGTCAGGGCGACGATCCCCTCCCGGCCAAGCCCCAGCTTGTCGAAGGCCCGCACCGTGACCAGCAGGGCCAGGGTCGAATCGAGGCCGCCGGAGACGCCGATCACCGCCTTGCCGCAGCCGGCATGGAGGAGGCGCCGGGCGAGCCCGGTGGTCTGCAGGGCGAAGATCTCCCGGCAGCGCCCGGCCCGTTCCTGATCCTCTCCGGGGACGAAGGGTGCTTCCGGGACCGGCCGCAGCAGGCCGCCGGCAAGAGGAGTCTCCCCGATCGGGAAGGGGATTTCCCGACAGGGCGCAGACCCTGCCGCCGCGGCGGCGAAGGTGTTGTTCCTGCGCCGCTCGTTGACCAGGCGTTCGATGTCGATGTCCGCCAAGGCCAGGCGCGTGGCAAACGCGAAGCGCTCGGTCTCGGCGAGGACGACGCCGTTTTCGGCGACGAGGCAATGCCCGGAGTAAACAAGATCGGTACTCGACTCTCCGGGGCCCGCCGAGGCGTAGGCGTAGGCCGCCAGGCAGCGAGCCGACTGGGCCTCGACCAGCGCCAGCCGGTATTCCTGCTTGCCGAGGATCTCGGGACTGGCCGAGAGGTTGACCAGGAGGGTCGCGCCGCAAAGGGCCAGGCGCCCGCTCGGCGGGCTCACCGCCCAGAGGTCTTCACAGATCTCGATCCCCACCCGAAGAT
>Ga0209231_1000800_pt1 | contig 14877 bp, 15 predicted proteins | sample Deesub45470m_DNA_FD_188086 | JGI IMG/M metagenome (GOLD analysis project Ga0209231, IMG submission 188086) | Deep subsurface microbial communities from North Pacific Ocean - 450_OLKR46/470m Metagenome (SPAdes) (version 2) | ecosystem: Environmental > Terrestrial > Deep subsurface > Unclassified ... | reverse complement strand
CTCTTTGGCTTTTTGCAAACAGGTTTCCATCATTTTGCTGCCCAAACCAATACCTCTTGCTTCAGGCAAAAAATACATTTTTTGCAGCTCACAAACATTTCCATTGTAATTATCCAATTGTTTGATGCCCGCACCGCCAAAAATTTCGCCTTCTTTTTCAATCACATAATAAATGGCTTTTTCGGTGTCATAAGCTTCATACAATGTGTCCAAAATTTTATCGGCATACGCAGTGCCCACTTTTGGAACGCCAAATTCAATGAGGATTTTGCGAATTACTTTCGCAATTTTTTGATTGTCATCAGGTTGAATTTCTCTGATTTTAAAATTGTTGGGAGTCATTTTAATGTGTTATTTTTGTGGGGTGAATATACACGAAAAATATATAAAACGCTGCATTGAACTTGCGAAAAATGGCTTGGGTTTTACCTATCCAAATCCGCTGGTTGGCAGTGTCATTGTTTTTAACGGTAAAATAATTGGTGAGGGCTGGCATAAAAAAGCTGGCGAACCGCACGCCGAAGTAAATGCCATAAATTCGGTAAAAGACAAATCGCTGTTAAAAAACGCCACCATTTATGTGAATCTGGAGCCATGTTCGCATTATGGAAAAACGCCACCTTGCGCGAATTTAATCGTGGAAAACGGCATCAAAAAAGTGGTGATTGGCAGCGTAGATGCGAACAGTAAAGTGAGCGGAAAAGGGATTTTGTATTTGGAAAATAACGACTGCGATGTCATTGTTGGCGTTTTGGAACAAGAATGTCTAAATTTAAACAAGCGATTTTTCACCTATCACAACAAAAAAAGACCGTTTATTTTCTTAAAATGGGCAGAAACACCAGACGGATTCATGGATAAATTACGTGATTCAACTTCGGAAAAATCGCCAAACTGGATTTCAAACACATATTCTCAACAATTGGTTCATAAAATGCGCGCTGAAGAACAGGCAATTTTGGTGGGCACAAACACGGCCTTGAATGATAATCCGAAATTAAACGCCAGAAATTGGTTTGGATTGGATCCGGTTCGGATTGTGTTGGACAAAACATTAAAAATCCCTTCTCATTATCATTTGATGGACGGAAGCGTAAAAACCATTGTAATCACTGAAAAAACATCTGATAAAAGTGTAAACGAAAACACGTATTTCGAACAAATTAATTTCAGCAATAACCTTGCGGAACAAATTTGTGCTATTTTATACCATCACGAAATTCAATCCGTCATTATTGAAGGCGGTGCACAAACCCTGCAAACTTTTATCGCTGAAAATTTATGGGATGAAGCCTTCGTTTTTGTTGGAAACACGAAATTTGAAAACGGACTAAAAGCGCCTGAACTGAAAAAAGCGCCCAATGAAATCCGAAAAATTTCAGAGGACGCTTTAAAAATTTATGTGAATATTTAAATGATTATTGATCTTATTATACCTTTAATTAGATCTTCAATCCTTACCCAATGAAAAATAAGTCTTTTTTAAAATTTATAAAAAAACTTTCAATTTTTACTTTTTAATTCCCCCTTCGGGGGTTAGGGGGCCTTTCTCAAACATTTCAATTTTGGTTTCTCCGCTCGATTTTTTAAATCCCCTGAACATTCCCGTTGAGTTAAAATCCCAATAAACATCCCCATTTTTATCCAATAAAATAATGCCGCCTTCACCGCCAAGCGGCCCAATTTGGTTAAAGAGCACTTCATGTAAAGCTTCTTTCGGACTTAAATTTTTGTACTTTATCAAGCTAGAAACTTCATGGCCAGCAACCGTTCTCATAAAATATTCACCGGTTCCTGTGCAAGAAATGCCGCAAGTTAAGTTGTTCGCATATGTTCCGGCACCAATAATTGGAACATCGCCAATTCTTCCGTATTTTTTATTGGTCATTCCTCCGGTAGAAGTTCCCGCCGCAATATTTCCGTTTTTATCAATCGCAACAGCACCAACAGTGCCAAATTTATGGTCGTCAATCAATTCGTTTTTAATCAAATAGGCCGTATGGTCCAATTGTGTTTTTTCCTGTCCCTGAATTTCGCGCAATTGATTTAATCTTTTTTCAGTAAAAAAGTAGGAGCTGTCCACCATTTCAATGCCGAATTTTTTGGCCATAATTTCTGCACCTTTTCCCGAAAGCATCACGTGTTCAGAACTGTCCATCACCATACGGGCAGCCAAAATCGGATTTTTAATATGATTTACGCCTGCAACCGCTCCGGCATTTAAGTTTTGCCCGTCCATAATCGCCGCGTCCATTTCCTGATTTCCCTCGCTGTTATACACCGAACCTTTTCCGGCATTAAACAACGGAGAATCTTCCATTACGTTAATTGCGGCTTGCACGGCATCTATTGAAATTCCTCCTTTTTCCAAAACGGCATAACCGGCATCAAGTGCTTCCTGCAGTTTTTGTGCATAAGCATCTTGTTGTTCCTGGGTAAAATATTCTCTTTTTATGCCGCCTGCACCTCCGTGAATTACAATGGCAAATGAATTTGGTTCTCGTACAGTTTCAGTTTCTTTTTTTGGAGCATTCGAATCGCAAGACATTAAAATAAGTGTTGAAAAGATGAGTGTTACAGTTTTTTTCATTGTACTTTAAATTGTTTTTCAAATATATTAAAATTATAACGGAAAATTAAGCATTTGCTTTTGATATATTTGTGTTTTAAAACATCATTGTTATTTCTGAAAACGATACATATAAAACCATTGAAGCAGCCCAAGGAGATGTGCTTTTTAAAGAGAAAGGAAGTAAATTTATTGGCTATGTTTTTCCAATAGAAAACGAAGATGGCGTTAAAATTCACATCGAAGAATTAAAGAAAAAGCACTATTCCGCAAGGCATTGGTGTTATGCCTGGCAATTAGGTGTTGAAAACAAAAGCTATCGGGTGAATGATGACGGCGAACCAAATAATTCGGCAGGAAATCCCATATACGGACAAATTTTATCAAAAGAACTTACCAATGTGTTGGTGGTGGTTGTTCGCTATTTTGGCGGAACCAAATTGGGCGTTGGCGGCCTCATAAATGCTTATAAAACAACGGCAAAATTAATTTTAGATGAAGCGGTTATCGTCGAAAAGACGGTCAATATTTTTTTTCAGCTGACTTTTGAATATGTTGATATGGATAAAGTGATGAGAATAATCAAAGAAAACAATCTCGAAATTTTGGAACAAAAAATGAATTTGGATTGCTCGTTTTTAATTTCGGCCAGAAAAAAAAATGTGGCAAAAATTGTTCAAATGTTTAATGATTTGCGCTGCCTTAAAATTCAGGAAATCAAGCACTGATCTCACGCAATTTTTTTAACACATATTCGGGCGCCCGGGTTGGTTTGTTGGTTTTCATATTTACAAAAACCAAGGTGGTTTTTGCCGTTGTCAACAATTCGCCTTCTTCATTATATACTTCATAGGAAAATTCAATTTTTGCTGACGGAAGTTTGGGTAATATTGTTTTTAAGGTAAGTAAATCATCATATTTTGCAGGCTTTAAATAGTTTATGTTTAAATTCATCACAGGCAGCATAATGCCATCTTCTTCCATTTTTTTATAGGTAATTCCCAGTTTTCGAAGCCATTCCGTACGGCCCATTTCAAAATATTGGGCATAGTTTCCATAGTAAACAAAACCCATCTGGTCTGTCTCTCCATAGCGCACCCTAAATTGAATTTTGTCTGATTTCATTTTTTTATTTTTTCGACAATCATAATACGAAAAAAAAAAATAAGAATCAATAGCGATTTTATTTTTTTATGCTAAAATTTATTCACATTTTTGTAAAGCCAAAAATAGCTTAAAGTTTGCTTTAAGTGAATCAACTAGTTTATAACTTTTATAATTGCTTTCAATAAAAAATGAGTAAAACTGCATCATCAGTTTGGGAGGAGTGTCTGTCTTTCATTCAAGACAACATTAAGCCACAAGCTTTCAAAACTTGGTTTGAGCCAATCAAACCGGTGAAATTATCTGGTGAAGCACTTACAATTCAGGTACCTAGCAAATTTTTTTATGAGTGGCTGGAAGAGCACTACATTAAGTTATTAAGAGTGGCTTTGGTAAAACAATTGGGGGAAGATGCCAAACTGATTTATGATGTTCGTATGGAGAACAATTACAGCAGCAACAATCAGCATATTGTAAAAATCCCAAGCTCCAACAGAAATCCGATGGTTCCGCAAGGAGTTTCATTTCCTTTAGATGTTAATAAGCGTGAATTAAAAAATCCGTTTATCATTCCGGGGATTCAAAAAGTTAAAATTGAATCACAGTTAAATCCAAATTACAATTTCGAGAATTTTATTGAAGGGGATTCAAACAGGCTGGCACGTTCAGCAAGTATGGCTGTTTCCAATAAACCTGGTGGAACTTCTTTTAACCCGTTGTTGATTTATGGTGGTGTTGGTTTGGGGAAAACGCATTTGGCGCACGCCATTGGCGTTGAAATAAAAGACAAATATCCCGATAAAATTGTGCTGTATATTTCTTCCGAGAAATTTACGCAGCAATATATAGATTCCGTAAAAGGAAATTCAAGAAATGATTTTATTCATTTCTATCAAATGATTGATGTTTTATTAATTGATGATGTTCAGTTTTTGTCGGGCAAAACGGGTACACAAGATGTGTTTTTCCATATTTTTAACCATTTGCACCAAAACGGAAAACAGGTAATATTGACGTCTGACAAAGCTCCGGTTGATATGCAGGATATTGAACAACGCTTGCTTTCCCGTTTTAAATGGGGATTGTCAGCTGAACTTCAGGCACCCGATTATGAAACACGTGTTTCAATTTTACAAAATAAATTGTACAGAGACGGGGTAGAAATGCCATTTGAAATTGTAGAATATATCGCAAAAAACATAAAATCAAATGTCAGGGAATTGGAAGGCGTTTTAATTTCTTTAATCGCACAAGCATCATTTAACCGAAAGGAATTTACCTTAGCTTTAACTAAACAAATTGTCGATAAATTTGTTAAAAACACCAAACGCGAAGTTTCCATTGAGTATATTCAAAAAATTGTATCAAACTATTTTGAATTGGATGTGGCCACTTTGCAATCAAAAACACGCAAGCGTCACATCGTTCAAGCACGACAATTGGCGATGTATTTTGCAAAGAGAATGACAAAAGCTTCATTGGCCAGCATTGGTTCCCAAATAGGGAAAAGAGATCACGCCACCGTTCTTCATGCTTGTAAAACTGTTGACAACTTAACAGAAACCGACAAGCAATTTAGAAAGTATGTGGATGATATTACCAAAAAACTTACTTTTTAAAGTGCTGAAATGACTAAAATATTGATGGTCTGTCTCGGAAATATATGCCGATCGCCTTTGGCAGAAGGAATTTTAAAATCCAAACTTTTTAGGGCAAACGTTGTTATCGATTCTGCCGGAACGGGTGCTTATCATATTGGTGAAAAACCGGACAATCGTTCCATAGCCATCGCAAAAATAAACGGAATTGACATTAGCGATCAGCGAGCCAGAAAATTCTTGGTGGAAGATTTTGATGAATTTGACCTCATTTATGTGATGGACAATGAAAATTATCGAGATGTCACTGCAATGGCAAGAAATATAAATGACAAAGCCAAGGTGAAAATGATTTTAAATGAAGTGTTTCCCAAAGACAATTTAGATGTTCCTGATCCTTATTTAGGAGGAGATTACGGATTTAAAAATGTGTTTAAAATGCTGGATGAAGCTTGTGAAATCATTGCCAAAAAAATAAATCCAAATGGATAATAAAAAGGGGGGGTTATACTTAATTCCTACAACTTTAGGCGACAATGAACCGATGGAAGTACTGCCGGTTTTGGTGAAAGAAATCATAGAAAAACTCGATTATTTTATTGTTGAAAACGAAAAAACTGCCCGTAAATTTATCAAACGTATTGCTCCCGAAAAATCACAGCCTTCATTGACCCTTTTTAGTTTGGACAAATATGCCGATAAACTGGAAGTCAGCACCTATTTAGACATTTGTGAGAAAGGAGTTTCAGTTGGATTGCTGTCAGAAGCCGGTGTCCCTGCCATTGCCGATCCGGGTGCTGAGATGGTTAAATTGGCGCATCAAAAAAACATCAGGGTAATTCCTTTGGTTGGTCCGTCTTCCATCATTTTAGCGATGATGGCCTCAGGTTTTAACGGTCAGAATTTTGCCTTTAACGGTTATTTGCCCATTGACGCTTCAGAAAGAAAAGAAGCCATTAAAGGATTGGAAAAATTATCGAAAGACAAAAATCAGTCACAAATTTTTATAGAAACACCATATAGAAATGAAAAATTATTTGTCGATTTAAAAAGCACTTTAAATCCATCAACAAAATTATGTGTGGCCTGTGATATTACTTTACCTGGTGAATACATAAAAACCTTGGAAATCAAAGATTGGAAAAATGAACATCCTGATTTGCAGAAAAGACCTGCCATTTTTATAATTCATAAAGAATAAAAAAAGCCCTGAATAATACTATTCAGGGCTTTTTAATCTATAAAATATATTGTTTATAATACTTTAGGGTTTTTATTTGCCTCAATGATTGAAGTGTCATAGCCTCCAAATTTTTTTAGGTAGTGTTGCATTGATGAGCCAAAAGCATCGGTAAATCGATATTTGCCATTGGTTCTTAAATATTCTTTGATGTTTCCTGTACCTGCCAAATGTGCGGCGGCCAAGATGCCAGATTCTGTAATTTCGATGCCATTGATCCTTTTTCCAACCTTTTTTTCTATTTCTTTTCTCAAAACCCATTTGTTTAAGGAACACAATGCCATAAATGCATCTTCCTGTAATTCCGGATTTTCCAAGAAATGTTCCATATCGTGAATGTTAAATCTTTTCAAGGTTGATGCGCCAAATTGATATTTACCTAAATATCCAAAAGAACTCACAATGTCATATCTTCCTCCAGATTCTCTGAAAGCCAATGCTTCTTTAAATCCATTGAATGATTTGCCAACAAATGGAATATTGCTTTTTATGATTGGGGAAACCTCTTTTTCTGTAGGAACCAACGCTATTTCGGTGGTGGAATTAATGGTACTGCTTACGACTTTTTTATCCTTTGTAAAACTTGAAATAAAAATCCCTATGGTCAGTAAAATGGTAAAAAATATTGTTTTTTTCATAATTTAATGGTGTTTGGCCTATTAAATTTTCAGATGCAAATGTACAACATATTTATTAAACAGCAGAAAAATCGCAAAATAGGCTTTTCTTTTAATAAAAATTTAACAAAAATTACTATTTGTTGCATTAAAATTAAAAAAATAAAACGCTGCTAAAAGCTTGGTATAACTGGCCAAACCAGTCTTTTGGGAAATTATTATGAGGCTATCGGTTAACCCCTTGTTTATTTAACCATTTTTGGTACTTGGCGGCATTTTTATTATGGTCGTCCAACGTTGTTGCAAACTCGTGGGTTCCAAAAGTTGTAACGCTGGCGCACATATAATAATAGTCGTGATTGGCCGGATTTAGAACCGCCTCAATGGAAGAAATATCGGGCATTGAAATTGGGCCCGGAGGCAATCCTGTATTTTTATAGGTATTATAAGGTGAGTCAATTTGTAAATCTTTCGAAAATACACGTTTAATGACCATATCATTGCCCAATTTAGCTTTTAACGCAAAAATAATGGTTGGATCGGCTTGCAATGGCCAATCACTAGCCAATCTGTTCAAGTACAATTTGGCGACAATGGGTCTTTCATTTACCGTTGCGGTCTCTTTTTGGACAATTGAAGCGAGCGTTATGACCTCATTTTTGGTTAAATTTAATTTTTTTGCCTTTTCCAGCCTTGTTGCATCCCAAAATTTGTTGTGTTCATTCAACATTTTAGCCGTAAAATCTTCTGCAGTTGTATTCCAGTAAAATTCATAAGAGTTCGGTATGAACATTCCGAGGGCTGTGGCTGGCGTAAATCCGGCTTCATGAATAAAAACAGTGTCGTTAAAAGCTTTTAGCAATGAAATTGAATCCGCTTCAATTTGTTGGGAAATTCTTCCGGCAAGTTTCTCAAAAGTGTCTTGGTTGTTGAAAGATAGGTTTACCATCGTTTGATTGCCGCTTCTAAGCATTTTGACCAATTCAAAATTACTCATTCCTTTAGATATTTTATATTTCCCTGGTTTAACGGCTTCGGGATAATTTAATTTTTCAGCTACCAACACAAAAGGTTTTACGCGTTTTAAAAACGGACGAATTAAGTTTTCAACTTCATCAAAATTACTGCCTGTGGGAATGTATAAATAGCCTTCTTCAACGGTGTTTCCCTTAAATATTTTACTGTAAAGGCTTATGCCCAATACGCTGCCAAGAACCAGCAATAAACCAAGAATGAGCAGAAAAAGTTTTTTAGAATTCATTTGGGGTTTTAATTAATTGGTATAAAATTTCATCTTTATAGGAATTATCGGCAAAAATCCAGTCTTTTTTAATTCCGACTTTTTCAAAATTAAATTTCTCGAAAAGTGCGATACTTTTTTTGTTATCGGCCGTAATATTTGCAAAAATTTGGTGAACGTTTAAATACATAAATGCATAATCAATGATCATTTCCAAGGCTTCTGAACCATAACCTTTGCCCTGATTTTCAGGAAGGATTAACATTCCGACACCAACCCTGTTGTGTTGCGGATTAAAATCGAACAAATCAATCATTCCCACAGGAATATTTTGCGTATCGCAAATTACGAAGCGGTATTGTTTTGCTTCGTAAATATCCTGATGTGCATTTTCAATATATTTTTGGAGGGTAAATTTTGAATATGGTATTTGTGTGCCGCTAATTTCCCAAAAGGATTCGTCATTTTCCGATGAAAACAAAAAATCAAGATCTTCAGGTTCTAGCGCGCGCAGGTTGCTGTTTTTGCTGTGTAAAGTTGCCATTAAACAATGATATTTCCTTCAAATACAAATTGGGCGGGACCTTTTAAAAATACGTTTTTATAACAATCGTCCTCTTTTTTAAAAGAAACTTCCAAGTTGCCTCCTAAAACTTCAATAAAAATTTTTTCTTCTGCAGTTCTGTTCGTTTTATTGGCCGCAATGGCAACTGCCGTAACGCCGGTGCCGCAAGCCAATGTTTCATCTTCCACGCCGCGTTCGTAAGTTCTTACTTTAAACGAATCCCCAGAAATTTGTTCCACAAAATTAACGTTCGTTCCCTCTTCAAAATAAGGAGCGCCATACCTGATTTTTGATCCCAATTTCGCGACATTTAAAGTCGCAATAGCATTGCAAAATTTCACGTGGTGCGGTGAGCCGGTATTTAAAAAAGTATGGGTATCGTATATTTCAATATTTTCAATATCAGCCATTTGCAGATTTATCAAATCATTTTCAATCTTGGCGTAATGCAATCCGTCAGTGGCTTCAAAAGTGGTTTCGTTACCAATAACAGCCATTTTTTTGGCAAAAGCCACAATACATCTGCCGCCATTACCGCACATACTTCCTTCTTTTCCGTCGGCATTGTAATAAAGCATGGTAAAATCTTGTTTTTCAGAAGATTCCAGTAAAATCAATCCATCAGCACCAATGCCAAACCTTCGGTCACATAAGTTGTGAATGAGTTCAACATCGCTTTTAGGGAAAAACAACTTTCTGTTATCGACCATAATAAAGTCGTTTCCCGCGCCCTGATATTTGTAAAAATGAATTTCCATTGTTGCAAATGTAATAAATTCAGAATGGTTTTATCCATAAAATTTAAGTGAAAAATTGAGGTGTTAAAATTAGTTAAAAGAGCGTTAACAAACAGTTAAAGCCCTTTTTTAAAAGAAGAAATCATTAATTTTGTGTTCATAAATTAAATAAATTGAAAGATGAAAAAAATAATAAGTTTGGTGTTGATTTCAGCCTTGGGAGGCGCAATAACTTTGGGCACATATGTCTTATTTTTTGACAAGCCACAGATTCAAATTGAAAAAAAGGCTGATTCTTTGTTAAATACCATACCCGCAAATTATAGCAACGCGCTATATGCTTCCGCAGAAAACACTGATTTTACAGTTGCTGCAGAAAAAACGTTGAATGCTGTGGTGCACGTTAAAAACACGATGTACAAAACGGTTAAAGATCCTTTTGCTGAGTATTTTTACGGCGAAGGTTACGGAACAAGACAATATTCACAAATTGGAACCGGAAGTGGCGTTATAATATCTGCGGATGGCTATATTGTCACAAACAATCATGTGATTAAAAATGCAACGGATATTGAAGTCACTTTAAACAATAAGAAGATTTACAAAGCCAAATTGATTGGTGCCGACCCAACCAATGATATCGCATTGCTAAAAATTGATACAAAAGATATGTCGTATATCACACTTGGCGACTCCGACAATGTTAAAGTTGGCGAATGGGTTTTGGCAGTTGGAAATCCCTACAATTTAACGTCTACCGTCACCGCGGGCATTATTAGCGCCAAAGGACGGGATTTGGATGGTACAAACAATATCGATTCATTTTTGCAAACTGATGCAGCCGTAAACGCAGGTAACAGCGGTGGCGCTTTGGTGAATATTCACGGAGAATTGATAGGCATTAATACCGCTATTTCTTCCATGACCGGTTCATTTATTGGTTATTCTTTTGCCATTCCTTCCAACATTATCAAAAAAGTGATTGAGGATTTGATGGAATTCGGGAATGTGCAAAAGGCTATTTTGGGCATAAATGGTGTTGAGTTGGACAATGAGTTGGCCGATAAATTAAACATTGAAAACACGAGCGGATTTTATATTTCCAACGTCATTGATAAATCAGGCGCACAAAAAGCCGGATTGAAAGCCAACGATGTTGTTGTGAAATTGGACAATGTGAAAATAGCAACTTTTGCCGATTTAAATGGGTACATCAGCACAAAAAGACCTAATGATGTAGTTAATGTGTCTTATTTGAGAAACGGTAAAATGTTTCAGGCAAATGTAACTTTAATAAAATATGAAACAACCAAAGTTACCGCATTGGGCTTGGGCTTAGAAAATTTAAATACAGCCGAATTAAAGAAACTTAACATAACCAACGGCGTAAGAATTACTGAAATCACCAATAAGGAATTGGCCAGTTATGGCGTTAAAAAGGGTTATGTCATTACTTCAATTGATGACAATAAAGTGTATACCATTGATGATGTAAACAATATGATTGCCAATAAATCGAGCGGAGAAGTGATGCGCATAGAAATGCGCAATTTAAAAGGTGAACAGGAACGCTATATATTTAGGTAGAAAAATCAGAATACCGAAGTTTAAAAAAATAGCTAACAAATTTATAAATTTTGGACGTTCCCGCCGAAAAGGCGGGCGCGCCTTTCATTTCAATCTTTTTTACTTCGCCAAAAGGGCGAAGCAAAAAAGGATTTCCATTGCAGTCGCTAACGCAGTTTTCAGTCAAATCAAAAAACCATTTAATATTTAAAATGGGCAGGAAAATATAATGGGAGCCGAATGAAAAGGCAATTTGATAACAATATAAAATACTGACAAAAAAAGATTGCGTAAAGGCAGTCTTTTTTTTGGTTTTAAGCATTAATATTTTATGGATAAATGTGTTGCGAAATCGTTTGAAATGGGTACTTTTGCTGAAAATTTAAACAAAACAATTTTAATATGTCATTTAACGAACTTTACGAAAAAGAACTTGCTTTTCAAGCTGAAAGAAGAAGGGCAGCGGTTGAATTAATTAGAATAATCAGCGATTTATGGTATGATGATACCATAGAATTGGTGTTGTTCAGAAATCAATTAAACGATCGAAACGTTAGTGAAATTATAAGTCTGGTTGATTATGCCAGCGATTTTGTGGAAAAACCAATTTCAATTTTTGAAGCAGTTGAAATTGCCCGTGAAATTAAAAACCAACACTTGCCGCCTTCAAAATTGGATATCGGTAAATTGGTGTACGAGTTTCATTTAGACGATAAACCGAAATCAGTAAAAGATTTTGTGGAAGACAAATTAAAAGAAGCAAAAAATTCGGGCGGAATTGAACCAAAAGATGTGGTGCTTTATGGATTCGGACGCATTGGCCGTTTATTGGCCCGCGAATTAATGGCGCGCACCGGAAAAGGAAATTTAATGCGGCTGAGAGCCATTGTTACTCGTGGTGAAATTAATGAATCCATTTTGGAAAAAAGAGCCTCTTTATTAAGGAATGATTCGGTTCATGGAGATTTTCACGGAACTGTAACCATTGATGCTGAAAAAAACGCTTTAATAATTAATGGGTTAACCGTTAATGTTATTTCCGCAAATGCTCCCGAAGAAATTGATTATACAGCATACGGAATTTTTGATGCCTTGGTAATCGACAATACCGGCGCATATAGAGATAAGGAAGCATTGAGCCGACATTTAAAATCGAAAGGCGTTACAAAAGTATTGTTAACGGCTCCCGGGAAAGGCGTTCCAAATATTGTTCACGGCGTAAATCATTTGGAATACAATCCGAACGAAGTCGATATTTTTTCTGCGGCTTCTTGCACCACAAACGCCATAACACCGGTGTTAAAAGTTATAGAAGACAATTTTGGTGTTGAATACGGCCATTTGGAAACCATTCATGCCTATACAAACGATCAGAATTTGGTTGACAATATGCATAAAAAATACAGAAGAGGAAGGGCGGCAGCCTTAAATATGGTGATTACAGAAACGGGCGCAGGAAGTGCCGTTTCTAAAGCACTGCCTTCTTTTGAGGGAAAATTAACATCAAACGCCATTCGCGTTCCGGTTCCCAACGGTTCATTGGCCATTTTAAATTTGCGGTTGGAAAACGCGGCAAGCAAAGAAACCATCAATGGAATGATGAAAAAATATGCGTTGGAAGGTGATTTGGTCGAGCAAATTAAATATTCATTAAGCAACGAATTGGTTTCTTCTGATATTGTTGGAACAGCCGCTCCGGCAATTTTCGACAGTTATGCAACCATTTCAAGCAACGACGGCAAAAATGTGATTTTATATGTTTGGTACGACAATGAATTTGGTTATACCCACCAAGTAATTAGGTTGGCGCGTTACATTTCAAAAGTAAGACGGTTTAATTATTATTAAGAACTGGCCGATAATAAAAGTTTATTTTGGTTAATGCCATAAAAAAAGGATGTTTTTAAAAAACATCCTTTTTTTAATTTAAGTGTATCTTGTGTTATGTAAAAATAATTTGGGTTCTGTCTCCGTCGCATAATTCGTAAAATTCACCAATGGTGATAATGTCTTTTACTTCCTCAGATAAATCCGCTTTGGTTAATTTGAACATATCAACAGCAAGTCTGCAGGCGTAAATTGTACCGCCGCCAGCGGTAATCATCTCCAAAAATTCATCAACAGGAGGCATTCCCAATTCGTCCATTTGTTTACGCATCATTGAAGATACTGCCGATTCAACGCCGGGTAATCCGCCAAGCATCGTTGGAAATGGCAATCCTCCCGGCATTTTCATAGCCGGATTCCCGGTTGTTGCGGTGTGCAAGTGATTCATCGACTTTTTTGTGATTCCTTCCAAGCCAAAGAAAGTGAAAAATAAATTTGTTTCAATACCTTCCATTACAGCGCCATTTGCCATAACCAATGAGGCATAAACATCTTCCAAATTTCCTTTAGCGCAGATAATACAAACTTTTTCTAATGGTTTTTTTTCTTTTGTTTCCATTTTTATCATTTTAAACTAGATACAGCTAGTTGGTTTAGGAATTCCTGCTATTTTTGAGGAGAATTTTAAAGGTCCTTTTGGGAACAATTCATACAACTGTTTAATATCAACAATTCCTGATTTACCAACGCTTCTGATGGTTAACGCCTCTTTAGCGATTGTTTTTTCGCGTAAATAATTAAGTACTTCAAAGTGTTTATCTGTTAATTCAATATTTAATTCTTTTGCAATTTCATTTGCAATTTCTTTGTTCCATTGAGTCATATCTTCTAGGTATCCGTCATCTGTAACTTTTACCTCAACTCCTGCTATAGTTTTTACAGCCATAATATTTAGTTTTAATAGTTATTAATTATTTTTTTCTGGTTTTATGTCAAAAATCTTGCCTTTAAAGCTCATATTTCTCGATACAAACGGAATTGCAATTCCTTTTAAAAGCATATTCCAGTATATCCACCTAAATGCCAATTTTCCCCAATGATTTAGTACGCTTTCTTTTAAAAGTGACAATGGACCTATTTTTGCGAAAGGAAATTTTCCGTGCACGGGTTCTGTTACATAATTAAAATCGATGAGCAACGCCTTGTTGTTTCCCGTTTCGATAAAACAGTTTGCGTGGCCGTCAAATTCTTTTTTTAATGGAAATCCGTCAATATATAACAGAATATTGTCTGTCAATGTTTCTGCCGCGAAATGGGCGACTGAGCCAGCTTTGGAAGCGGGAACATTCGTGGCATCACCAATTACAAAAATATTTTTATGTGCAATTGATTGTAGCGTGTTATGGTCTGTCGGCACAAAATTTAAATCATCGCCCATTCCCGATTTTTCTATCACCTCATCTCCCTTATTAGTAGGAATGGTCACCAGCAAATCAAAAGGGATTCTTCTGCCTTCATAATCCACAATTTCTTTGGTGTCATTATCTACGTGTTCAATCGCAAAATCAATTTCGATATTTATGTCTTTTTCTTTTAAAAGGTAATTCAACGCTGTGGTACAGGTTGGTTTTGTAAACGCACCCGAAAGCGGCGTCACATAACTAATTTCCACCTTGTCCCTCATCCCTTTATCTCGGAAATATGAATCGGCCAAAAAAGCAAATTCTAAAGGCGCAACCGGACATTTAATCGGCATTTCAGTTATATGTACCAGTAATTTTCCGCCTTGCCAATTTCTTAATTTTTCTCTTAAA
>Ga0209231_1000799_pt1 | contig 14886 bp, 13 predicted proteins | sample Deesub45470m_DNA_FD_188086 | JGI IMG/M metagenome (GOLD analysis project Ga0209231, IMG submission 188086) | Deep subsurface microbial communities from North Pacific Ocean - 450_OLKR46/470m Metagenome (SPAdes) (version 2) | ecosystem: Environmental > Terrestrial > Deep subsurface > Unclassified ... | reverse complement strand
TTTATTGCCAACGAGATTATCCGCAGAAAACCAAAAGTGGTTGGTATTCATCGTTTAATCATGAAAAGTGGTTCTGATAATTTTCGCGCTTCTTCGATTCAAGGCATCATGAAGCGCATTAAAGCCAAAGGCATCGAAGTGATTATCTATGAGCCTATGCACAATGAAGCTGAATTCTTTCGCTCTCGCATCGTGAACGATTTAGCGCAATTTAAGCAAGAGGCTGACATCATTCTAGCCAACCGAATTTCACCTGAAATCGCAGACGTAAAATCAAAAGTCTATAGCCGTGATTTATTTGGTCACGACGCCTAGGGCAAGCTATTACTCCTCGTGCAAGTTAAAGAAAAAACACCAATATTAAGCGCCAAAATACTCTATTGGCGCATGCTGAATTATGTCAAACCACATTGGCTCATCTTTAGCATAAGCATCATCGCGTTAATCGTTTTATCTGCAACCAATACCGGATTTTTGGCCACCATTAAAACCGTTACAGACGAAGGATTTGTCAACACACAACAAAACAATCATGCGCTATTGCCACTATTGCTGATTGGACTATTATCATTGCGTGCACTGTCTGGTTTTATTTCTGCTTACACCATGCGCTGGGTTGGTCGAAAAGTGATTGAGCAAATACGCTTAGATGCCTTTTTAAAACTCATGGCGCTGCCTGTGAGCTTCTTTGATGCAAACGCTGTTGGCAGCATTACCTCCAAATTCACCTTTGATAGCGAACAAATGTATAACGCAGTGACCAAGGTGACGGTGAGCATGGTGCGCGATAGTCTCACCATCGTTGGCATGGTGGCTTATATGCTGTATTTGGATTGGCGACTAACCTTAATTTTTGCTTTGATTGCACCATTGATGGTGTTCTTTTTAAAACAAATGACACCTAAGTTGCGCTTTGCCAGTACCGCAGTTCAACAATCCATGGGCGACATGACACAAGTGATTGAAGAAGCCGCCAGCGGTCAGCGTATGGTAAAAATATTTGGCGGCGAGCGCTATGAATATGAGCGCTTTGCAACAATCACCAAAGAAAATCGCCAGATGATGACGCGCTTAGGCAAAGTGTCTAGCCTCAATAGTATGGTGATTGAATTACTCGCTGCGTTCGCTTTAGGCTTAGTTGTTTATTACGCTGTTGGCCGTTTTAGCGCTGGTGAATTTGCCGCTTTTATCGGTGCACTATTAATGTTGATTGCACCGATTAAAAGTCTGACTTCTTTAAATGCAGATATTCAAACTGGGTTAGCCGCTGCCCAAAGCATTTTCACCCTTATTGATACGCCTGCGCAAACCGATGAAGGAAAACAAGATATTGGCAAAACCAAAGGCGAAATCACAATCAGTAACGTGAGTTTACAATATGAAAATGCCAAACGCCCTGCTTTGAGTCATATTGACTTGACCATTGCGCCTGGTGAGAAAATCGCTTTAGTTGGTCGATCTGGTGGTGGCAAAACAACCTTGGTCAACTTATTGCCAAGGTTTTATGAGTTGCAACAGGGCGTTGCCATGATTGATGGCTTGGATATTCGCACCATGTCACTGAAAAATTTACGCGAACAATTTAGCATGGTTAGCCAAGAAGTCGTTTTATTTAACGATACTGTATTCAACAATATTGCTTACGGCACGCTACGCAATGTAAATGAAGCGCAAGTGATTGAAGCGGCAAAAGCGGCGCACGCTTGGGATTTTATTCAGCAATTACCCAATGGTTTGCAAAACGAAATAGGCGATCGTGGCGTACGCCTTTCTGGTGGCCAGCGCCAACGACTTGCCATTGCACGCGCCATTTTGAAAGATGCGCCTATTTTATTATTAGATGAAGCAACTTCGGCATTAGATACCGAATCGGAGCAGCATGTGCAAGCTGCGTTGGATGCTTTAATGCAAAATCGCACGACAATTGTGATTGCCCATCGATTATCCACCATTGAAAATGCAGACCGTATTTTGGTGATGGAACAAGGCAAAATCATTGAAAGTGGTCGTCATCACGAGTTATTAAAAATGAATGGCAACTACGCCAAACTCTACCAAAAGCAATTCCATTAGCATGAAGCAAGCAACTATTATTTTCTTAAGCTCTTTCATGCGCTATTTACCTTGGATACTGCCGCTGTTATTACTCTTTTCTAGAGCTGTAGCTGACATTACAGTGCTTTCTATCGGTGTAGCTTTTCTATTCAAAAGCAATCAATCTAAGGATTGGGCGTGGACGAAACAAACGTGGTTCAAGCTGAATCTTCTATTTTGGTTGTATTTATTGTGCGTCAATGCACCGCTTAGTATCGACTCTGCTGACAGCTTCATACACGCCATTTTCTATTTAAGATGGCCCTTATTTGCCGCCGCACTTGCTTATTGGTTACTGCCAGATACAAAATTTCAGCAACATTTTCTTATCGCACTCATGCTCGTCTGCGTGTTTGTATTATTGGACACCAGCTTGCAATATGTCACTGGCGCTGATTTATTTGGTCACACCAAACCGAGTCCGACTCGACTCACTGGCCCATACAGCAGGCCGATTCCTGGCATTATGATGTTACGTGTTTTATTTATTGTGCTATTAATCACAGTGATGATTCCATCATTTGCAACAGCAACGCGGCGCATTGTTTTGACGCTCAGCTTGTTATGCATAGGCTTATTGTTTATGTTTATCACTGGCGAGCGCATGGCTTTAATTCTTTTCTTTGCGGGTAGCATTGTTGTCCTTGTTGGCTTGGTGTTAGACCAAAAAATGCATAAAGCAAAAGTATTATTAGGCTTTACTTTTATCTTAGGTTTATGCGCACTCGCTATTTCACTTAACCCTGAGATGGCTGAACGATCGGTTTACAGCATTGTAAGCAAACTAACGCAGTTTATGGGTTCTGACTATGGACTTGTTTTCCGTGCAGCAATAGCGGCTTGGCAAGAAAATCTGATGATTGGTAGTGGTTTCCATACTTATCAACTTGCTTGTGAACAGTTGGGGCTGTTACCGCAATGGGGCATATCCTGCTCGCACCCGCATAATCTTTATTTACAAATTGGTGCAGAAACTGGCGTGATTGGTTTAATTCTCTTTGTCAGCATGGTAGTGAGCATTTACTTTAGCGTGCTATTCCAACCCATTAAGAGCAAACAATGGTTTGTCTCATGCATGCGTTTCACTATTCTCAGCGTCAGCTTTTGGCCATTAATTGGCGGCATCAGCATTTTAAATAATGGGGTAGCAGCTTTAGTTTGGCTAGGTGTTGGCTGGGCACTTTCCCCATCAACAACCAATATATCGAAACCATAATATCCAACTCAAATCTCTAGCAAAATTTCATCAATTTGAAATATATCTTAATTATCCTTGTTGCTAAATTAGGATAAATAAGAGAGTTGACGATGAATACTTTAAACAGCGATTTATTAGATAGCTATGATGAAGAGCTTGAACTTGAGTTAGAAGACCGCACACTTGAGCATGTTTTAGAAGGTGAAAACATCCATATCTCTGATGAAGAAAAAGCGTTCCGTCGGACTTACTTTAAAGAACTATTTCGCCTGCAAGCCGAGCTAGTGAAGCTGCAAGATTGGGTAGTTGAAAGCGGTCATAAAGTCGTTATTTTGTTTGAAGGTCGCGATGCTGCTGGCAAAGGCGGCGCTATTAAACGCATTACCCAACGTTTGAATCCACGTGTTTGCCGTGTTGCGGCATTGCCTGCGCCAACTGAGCGTGAACGTACCCAATGGTACTTTCAACGTTATGTTTCACATCTGCCAGCCGCTGGTGAAATGGTGTTATTCGACCGCAGTTGGTATAACCGTGCTGGTGTAGAAAAAGTCATGGGCTTTTGTACTGATGATCAATATGAGCAGTTTTTTAGAACGGTGCCTGAGTTTGAAAAAATGCTCATTGATTCTGGTATTCAACTGATTAAATATTGGTTCTCAATTACTGATGATGAACAAAACATGCGCTTTCAAGGCCGTATTTATGATCCATTAAAACAATGGAAACTAAGCCCAATGGATTTGGAATCACGCCGCCGATGGGAAGATTATACAAAAGCAAAAGAAACGATGTTAGAACGTAGCCATACATCAGAAGCACCTTGGTGGGTTGTGCAGGCCGACAATAAAAAGAAAGCTCGTCTCAATTGTATTGAACATTTACTACAGCAGATTCCTTATACCAATGTAGAAAAACCGCTCGTGCAGCTGCCGCCACGTGTACACAACGCCGATTATATTCGCCAACCGGTACCTGCTGACATGTATGTGCCTGCAATCTATTAACAATAGTCATTAAGTTGTCATATCAATGACGAATCATACTGAATAAAAATAATAAGAAGAATCATAACAATATCATCACTGACCAATTACTTTACTTTTTTGGGGAGCAACAATGTCGAGTAGCATTTTAGAAAAACCACCTGCAGATGCAGCACAAGCAACTGGCGATATGAAGTTAAATATCTTTTTTGCCATGTTATTTTTAGGCACGGTTGCTTATTTTTCTTTTTGGGGACTAGATTATACGAATAATAACCACGTCATTCTGTTCATTCTAGCCACCTTATTTGGTGTCTTTATGGCATTTAATATTGGTGGTAATGATGTAGCAAACTCATTCGGCACCAGCGTTGGCGCAGGTACATTAACCATTAAACAAGCATTAATTGTCGCAGCCATTTTTGAAGTGAGTGGTGCCGTGATTGCAGGTGGCGAAGTCACCAAAACCATCCGCGGTGGCATTGTTGATTTATCCCAGCTGCAAGTTGAACCCATGCAATTTGTCTACATTATGATGTCAGCTTTATTAGCTGCTGCCATCTGGTTATTAATTGCGACGAAAAAAGGCTGGCCAGTATCAACAACGCATTCAATTATTGGCGGTATTGTAGGTAGTTCGATTACATTAGGCTTTATGTTGAGTGGTGCTGATACAGCGCTTGCCCTCGTTAAGTGGGATAAAATTGGCACGATTGCATTCTCGTGGATACTCTCACCCGTGTTAGGCGGTGCAGCGGCTTATTTCCTCTACTCACAAATTAAAAAATACATTCTTAACTTTAATGAGCAAGCCGAGCAAGAGCTATTAAAACTTAAAGAAGATAAAAAAGCCCATAAGGAAAATCATAAAAAAGCATTTGAGCGCATGGCAGAAATTCAAAAGATTTCTTATGCTACTGCCATGGCAAGAGATGCGCACACTGTGAAAGATAGTGATTTTGATAGTGCTGAATTGGAATCGGACTACTACAAAGAGCTACATGAGATTGAGAATAAACGTAATCAACTGAATGCGACTAAAGCATTAGAAACTTATGTCCCAATCTTCGCGGCGTTAGGCGGCATGCTAATCTCAGGCATGTTGGTCTTCAAAGGTTTAAAAAATATGCATTTGGGCCTAAGTGAGTTAGATAACTATCTCATCATCGGCATGATTGGCGCGACGATTTGGCTAGTAACTGCTATTTTTACCAAAACGCTAAAAGGCAAATCGTTAGACAAGTCTACCTTCTTGCTATTTAGCTGGATGCAAGTATTTACTGCATCAGGCTTTGCCTTTAGTCATGGCGCAAACGACATCGCCAACGCGATTGGCCCTTTTGCCGCCATTATGGACATTCTACGCACAGGTGAAATAGGCTCGAGCGCAGCAGTACCAACCATTGCCATGCTTACTTTTGGTGTCGCGTTGATTGTTGGCCTATGGTTTATTGGTAAAGAAGTCATTCAAACGGTTGGTCATAATTTAACTAAAATGCATCCAGCCTCTGGCTTCTCGGCTGAACTTGCGGCAGCTGCGGTGGTGATGCTTGCCTCTGTATTTGGCTTGCCTGTTTCAAGCACGCATATCTTGATTGGTGCTGTATTGGGCGTCGGCTTAGTCAACAGAGCCGCAAACTGGGAGTTAATGAAACCAATCGCTTTAGCGTGGGTGATTACCTTACCTGCCGCAGGCATCTTATCTGCTATTACCTTCGTGATTCTAACGGCATTACAATTGGCATAAGCAATTGGATGATACCTTGCTCACAAGGCAAGGGCAAAAAAGGCGAGCGCAATTGCGCTCGCCTTTTTTATTTAGTTTAGTTATTTTATGCTTAATGCATTAAACCGTTGAAGCACTTGCGCGACCGTTAGCATTGACAAGTCATCAACTTCAATCACCTCAAACTGACGACGACCAATCTCTGCTCTAGCAGCTGATGTGCTTGGCCCAAATATAGCCAAACCCGCCTTATTCAAATAAGAGGCAATATGGCTTGGCCCAGTATCGTTACCAATGACATATCGCGCTGCATTCAAAACACCAGCCAACTCAAACCAATTAAGCCCTTGCAAAACATGTCCTGGCATCTGTTTAGCTAATGCAGATTCATCTGGCCCTAGCACCACGACTACTTGATAATTTTCATCAATTAATGCTGTTGCTAAATCTGCATAATGAGGCCAACGTTTTGCCAAATGCTGTGCTGACGAACCGGGAATTAACACTATATATTTACCTGCCGTAACGTCTCGCTCATTGAGTAATTTGCTCATATCATCGGCTAGCCATGTCAACTCTGGCTGGTAGGCATGCGGCGAGGCAATACCCGCGCTGTTTAATAATTCAATCAAACCAATCAGCCCAGATGTTGGCTCATCGGCTTCTGCATCACGGCCTATCCATTTGGTTTGGCTAAACCAAAATTGTTGATACATGCGTGAGCGGTCAGAATTTTGCAAATCAATCACCACGTCGAACTGCTGTTTTTGCAATTTCTTTTTGAGTTTAAGTTGTTGATCGACACGCCAAATTGGCGCTCTGTTATCGGCAATTAGATGGTCAATCGCAGGACATCGCTGCATTAATGAGCAATAGGTTGGCGCTGTTAACAAAGTGACTTCGTGATTAGGGTAGTGACTTTTGATATCCGTTATCAGACCAACCGACTGAATTAAATCGCCCAAAGCACCGTGTTTAATAATTAATAATTGCTGCATTTTTATTATTTCAATCACACATCCTTTGATAACAATTAATGGTTTCTTTTGTCATATAACTCAGCGTCATTTGCTGCTTTGCCAGCTGTTGCGCCGCTTGCATCAGCGCTGTCCATTGCTCAGGCTGTTGTAATAATTCTTCTAGTCGTTGACGTAACATTGCAACATCACCAACTGGCACGACTAACGCGCTAGGTAATACTTCATTGGCTACAGGCACATCGGTGGACAACACATTGACACCACACATTAGCGCTTCGTTCAACACATAGGAAAAGCCTTCACGCCGAGAGGAGATAATCACACTATCAACGCTTCGCATGATTGCCGTTGGATGATCGTGATGCCCTATCATACGCACAATAGTATTTGGATTTAATAAAGCAATCTTTGCCTCTAACATTTGCCGCTCTGGTCCTTCACCCACAATCAGTAAACTCACCGCTAAGCCATCAATCGCATCTAACAACACATCAAATCCTTTTGCGGAGACGAGACGACCAACTGCACAGATGACAGGTTTCCCTTCTGGCAATTGATAACTCTGCTTGATATCCATTTCCTCAGTTTTTGGCACATCAATACCGTTATAAATCACTTCAGCACCGGCATGATTAATGAGGCTTGCTAAATAGCGACTCACGCAAATGACATGATTAAATCGATTAAATAATGCAAGATGACGCTTTATATTATGCAAAGTGACGACCATTGGCGTTTTGATTAACCATTGCATGCTTGCCAACATAGCGGCCGCTTTATTTGCCTGTGCATGAATCACATCAAATGGATAACGTCGTAAACAAAGATAAAGCTGATACAACAACCAAGGGTTATATCGACTTAAACGCATATTAAGCGCAACACGTTCAACTTCAGGTGACAAGGTGTTGATAAAGGCAGGATCACCAATCACCATCACACGATGACCTTGTGCAACCAAACACTGACTCAACTCGCGTACATGCTTTTCCAAACCACCATTGCCTTGGCTAGCAATGATTTGCGCAATAAACATGATTAATGTGCGCTCCGTTGACGTGCTTGAGCAAGCTCCTGATAGACGTCCATGGTTTTTTGCAACATATTCTCTAAACTAAAATCTTGATTGTTGGTAACCACTGGGGGTTGATGTAACCAACGCAAAGTCAAAGTCGCAGCCTCTGCCACATTGCCAATGTCAATTCGCCCCTCTGGCAATAGTGCAGCTAACTGCTCGCTCACACCACCATGCGCATACCCGATTACAGGCACGCCCAAACTTAAAGCTTCTATTGTGGTTCGCCCAAATGCTTCTGGCTCTAATGACAATGAATGGACAATGCTAGCAATTGCCATAATCTCACGCAAATCATCCCGATGGCCAACGAAGGTGACATGTTCACTCACGCCAAGACTCTGCACTTTTTTCTCTAATTTTTTAAGAAAATTGGTTTTGCCTTTTTTAGCTTCACCCACAATCAATGCATGAAAATTAGCTTTATGTTTTTTTAATTGTGCCGCCAACTCAATAAAATCGGCCTGCCCTTTCCACTTGGTAATTCGCGCCGGCAACACCAATAGCTTTTTGTCTTTTGTCTGCGGATAAGCGTGATACCACTCTTTTAACCAAGCTTTGCTTGGCTGAAAACCATAAGGAAAATCATTGGAGTCTACACCGCGATAGATCAGTCTTAGCTTCTCAGGCTTAGTCTTATATTGACTGGTGACATACTCGCGAATCATCTCTGAAATCACAATCACTCGCTCACCTTTGGTCATCACTTCACTGTAAGGACTAACTGAATAAGGGCCGTGCACTGTCGTCACGAAAGCAGGCCGCGTTTTAGGACTCATTTCTTTCCATGCAAGATAAGCAATCCACGCGGGGAAACGTGAGCGCACATGCACAATATCGACTTTTTCTTTTTCCAAAAACTGACGCAATTGACGCACCAGTTTAAGCGTCAACAGTGATTTTTTACCAATAGGCCAAGTAAAATGTTCGCTGCCTTGTTTTTCCAACTTGTTCACCATACGGCCACCTGCAGAAATCACAATAGACCGATGACCGTTAGCAGACAAGTGAGCGCCCACTTCCAACGTGCCACGCTCCACACCACCAGAATCTAATGCAGGTAGTATCTGCACTACCGTTAACTGCATGTTAAACAAGCCAACATCACATTAAGCTTTAAGTGCTGTTTCAAACGCAGGGCGGCTAGATTGTCTTGTTTGCATCCAAGAATGTAGAATCCAATGACTACAACGATCGGCCTCCACAAAACCAACCACCGCTTTTAGTTTTTGCTGATAAGTTTGTAAAAAATCAAAACGAGCAACCATGCCTTGATTAATTAACTTCTGCACGCCTCGACTCACACGGCTTTTTCGCTTTACTGGCATATTCAATAAACCAACTGCGACGTGCGCCGTTAATGCTTCATAAACCATTGAGACTGAATCCTCCGTCACCCACGCAAATGCACTTTTTGATAACTGCTGCGCCACCCAACCTTTTTCAGTTTCTTCAAAGGGAATCACTGTTAAATTAGGAAAGTGAATACGCTTAACTGCAGATAGAAATGCTTTTGGCGTTCGACGTGACGTTGTTAACGTATAGTGAATGTGCGCATTATGATTCACTAATTCATACACTTGCGCGATTAACTTTAAGGTATCCCAATCACAATGTTTAGAAGGACCGCCTATCATAATCAATGCTTGATTATCCGCATGATCACCCTCTGGCTGAATCGGATTAAGCACACCTTTTGTTTGCAGATACTCGCCATTGCCTTGATATTGATCGTGCTCAGGAATCAAACATAAGTTGAACAGCCTAGCAGGCAAAGTTGGCTGCATCAATACAATGGTTTTACCACCATATGCACGTTGGGCAGCAAGCAAATGTAAATGGGTTGCATGGCCAGCCCCGATAATTAAATCAGGCAATGGCAAACTTGTCCCCAAGCCCCAAGTAGAGGAAAGCCAACCCACAATGGCTTCTAAAGCATTACTCACTTTAATATCAATGACTTGGCAATCCGCCTGTTTTGCTAATGCATGCACCAAGCCTAATGACTGGCTCTCATGCCCCGCTTTGCCATCCACTAATCGCCAAATGGTTAATTGGCTATCTTTGTTTACTTGAATTACTTGTGTCAATCCACTCACCAACCTATTTAAAAAAAGACTTTATTACTGAGCCTGTAATTTAAAATAGTTTTGTGACAAGCGTTTTTCAAAATGATATTTTTATTGATTCATCAATTGATTTTATCGAAAAAAGCAGTCCTTAGGATGATTGAAGTATCGTTGATGTCTATATTGATTATTGAAACTTAATTAAATTTTTCAATAAAAAGCGTTATCAAATTGCCACCATCGTTTTATTGTTTTTTTACAATGGTGGCTATTTAAATGACAGTCACATGCAAGTAACTAAAGTGACTTTAATAATAATTAGAATATTAAGCTTGTTATTCCATCCCGTAAAACACGGGAATATTTCCCGACAATAATTCAATACTCCACTCATCGCCCATCAATCACGCCATGACGAATAGCAATTCTTACCATTTCAACTGGGCTACTCACGCTTAGCTTTTGTTTTATCATGGTGTGATAATTCGCAACCGTTTTGTGACTAATTTTAAGCCTAGCCCCAATATCTTCTGTAGTTAATCCCTCCGCTAACATTCTAAACACTTCAAATTCACGCGCAGAAAGCATGTTAATTGGGTTGGCCTCGCCAACCATGCTTTCTAGCGCAATTTTTTGAGCGACTTCTGGGCTTAAATAGCTTTTACCTTTAGCAACTTCGTGTATCGCTTTTAACAAATCACTATCAGCGCCCGTCTTTGTCACATAGCCTTTTACGCCCGCTTTAAGCACTTGTGCGGCAAATGTTGCATTATCATGCATCGAGAAAATAATGATTTTGACAGCAGGATAGCGACCCAAAATACGTCTGGCTGATTCTAAACCGCCCATACCTGGCATGGATAAATCCATAACAATGACATCAACTTGATTTGTACTCAGCAATTGGTAGGCCGCTTCACCATTTTCCGCTTCCAACCCCACTACTAAATCAGTTTGGTTTTCCATTAAGCGCTTTAATCCTGCTCGGACAACGGCATGATCATCCACCAACATAATCTTAATTTTTTCGATACTCATGTCTTTTTGATCTTCCTTTTTTATGCCGATAATGGCAATCTAATGACTAAGCGCGTACCCTCATCAATCGCGCTATCTAACTCAAATTCACCGCCCAGCCCTTCTACCCGTTCACGCATGCCTGTTAAGCCATAGCCATCGGTTTTGCTTGCAGAATCAAAACCATCGCCATCATCCTCTACCATTAAAACCAAGGTGTTTTCTTCTTGTAAAATGCCGATGTATACTTTTTTAGCATTGGCATAACGTGCGATATTGGTCAGACTTTCTTGCACAATCCGATAAGCCGTAATGGAGATGGTTTCTGAAAAGCCTTCTAAATCACCTGAAATATTAAGGGTGCAATCAGCGCCGCCGAGCTTAGATTTCCATGTGGATACCAAATCGCCTAAAGCGGTTTTTAAGCCTAACTTATCAATGGCATCTGGACGCAAACGGTCTAAGATTTGATGGGTAATGCCCATCATGCTTTTGGTCACACCCAATATAGCTTGTGCACTTAAGCGTAAATTACTGATTGAGGTTTGATTGATTTCTTTAATATTTAAAATGGCTTGCGCGTCGACATGAATCGCCGTAATACTTTGGCCAATTTCATCATGCAAATCGCGCGCGAGACTTTTACGTTCAACCTCTTCTAAACTAATAATGTGCCTTGATAAGCCTAAATTTCGCTTAATACTTAACTCTAACTTTTCTGCCATACCATTAAATTTTTTGCCAATACTGGCTAATTCTGGCAGCTCAAAATCTGATAGTCGCGTCTCTAATTTGCCATTTTCCAAATCTGTAAGCGCAATTAAAATACGGTTAACCGGTTTTAATGCTTTATCAATAGCAAAGTAGACCAATAAATTCACGGAAATAAAAAAGATAAACACTAACACCAACAAGTCTTTAGTATCGTCCCACGTTTCTTCAATTTCGTATGACGGATCAGGCGTGATGACTAGCTGCCCAACTGGCTTGCCGCCAAAGATGACCGTGCGAGAGACATAACCTAACGGCGCCATATTGGTCATAAGGCGAACAAACCATCTCGGTGGCTCGCGATGATTGACCACCCCTTTTCCGTGTTGATTCGTGTCTCGTAAGATCCCCTGCATATTAAAAAACTCAATGCGTAAATGTCGAATATGATTCAAGCTAGTCAATTGGAACGGCATAGCACTTGGACCGCCAATCGGCGTCTCTGAAAAAGCGAGGATCTCTCTATCTAATAAGTGCAATGCCAAATTTGCAGTAGATTCAATTTCTGCGCGTACATTTTCACGCGCGTTTATCAGCATAAATACCGCGCCGATGAGTAACACAATCAACAACAAGCAGGTAATCATGATGTTGAGCCTAAGCTTCAAACTCATTTTGTTTAGTTTCATGTTTTCACTTAGATAATTTTTCCACTTAGATAGTAGTGTTTTATTGTGATTAAGTATTAGGAGAAATTCCCGAATGATTGATGTTGTATTCTTTATTATTGTGTTGATTGGTTTAAAACAGACTATCTGATAACATAGCAATCTATATGCCAATGTTAAAGCATTGATTTAAATCACAATTTAATTTTACCAATTTTTATGATTGGTTAAATACAGCCAATATGGTGGTTGTTAAACCAATTTAAACAAATGCAATACTTCAATAGCCAGCAACCATACAATAGACTAACCTCTTCGCGAGACCTTAGAAAGCGTAGTCCATCTCTAACCTTAATCGAACACCTTAATGACTGTATTGCTTCGCGTTGCTCGCAAAGACAGCTACTTGATTGATGGCGCCTATGCAATATATCAACCCTCCCGTCTCTGCGAGGTCTAGGCCGCGGCAGTCCATTTATAATCTAACCGAATACCTCATGACTGGGTAGGCTGGCGCCGCAATAACAGCGATGATAATTAGAAAACTAATAGGCATAAAAAAGCCCTCCATAGAGGGCTATCATTACATCGCTTAATGAAAAGCGCTTGGTAAATATCGTTTGGCTAAAAACTATTCTTCACCAATTTGGTAGTTTTCGTAGCTTACTTCAACAATTTTACCTGTTGTCGCATCAACTTCTACTTTAACCTCTTCGTTATCTGCTTCTAAAATATCAATCTCATATGAAGCTTTGCCATCTGACTCAATCTCATATTCAACTTCAACAATTCTGCCTGGATGTGCAGCTAAAGCAGTTGCTCTTGCTTGCTCTTCTGTGAATTTTGCTTTTGATGCAAATTTTGGATCATTCACTTCTACTTCTTCTTCAAGCTCTGTCACTTCAGAAGTCTTCACATTACACTCAACTTCCCAAGATTTACCGTCTGCAGTTTCGATATCAAACTCGTAAACTGGCGTCTTTTTTTCCATCTTGTATTCTAATTTCACAATTTTGCCATCGTGCTTAGCCAATGCTTTTTCAACACATTTACCTAAACTATCGTATGACTGCGCTTTAAATGTGCCTTTTGCTTCTGCAAAAGCAGTATTTGAAGTTAAAGCAAGCGCCAATAAACTCGCACCTAAAGATAAACGTAACATAACAACCTCCATTGATAAAAAACGAAAAAAATTCATACACTTATATTGAAGTACGTATTATGGATAAACGTTTAGATAAGCTCAATAGTACGTTAGCTCTTTTACACTTCGCTTACAGTTTTGGTTATTTACAGCCAATAAATAGCTGCTTTTTGGTTGTATACAGCTAAAAAATTATGCGGGAAAAATCTTCACGCTTTTTTCACAAATTGTGATTTTAGTTTCATCGCACCTATGCCATCAATTTTGCAATCAATATCATGGTCACCATCAACTAATCGAATGTTTTTCACCTTAGTGCCGACTTTTACCACCAATGAAGAACCTTTTACTTTTAAGTCTTTAATCACCGTGATAGTGTCGCCATCATTAAGCACATTGCCATTAGCATCTTTAATTTCAACACCTTGATTTTCAGCTTGTTCGCCTGCCGTTTGTGACCATTCATATGCGCACTCTGGGCAAATATAGAGACCTCTGTCTTCATAAGTATATTCCGATGCACATTGCGGACAGTTAGGTAAAGCGCTCATATAAACTCCAAAGGATTAATATCACAAAAACTAAAAGTAGCATTATAAAGCAATCCTCTACTAAGCATTGTGCTGACATGCTTAATTAATCACGATAACTATCTGTTTAAGTTAATGTTTTATGTGTACAATAAACAATCAATAGGAATTAAAAAATGAAAAAATACACAGAAATTGAAGTCGCCGAACTATCTGACACCTTAGCTAAAAACAATGTTTTACTAGTCGATGTGCGTAATAATGACGAAGTAGCGCGCGGCGTAATTGAAGGTGCGATGCATATTCAATTAGCATTATTGCCGCTAGAATGCGAAAAGCTAGCAAAGGCAGATACCGTTGTTTTTTATTGTCATAGCGGCATCCGTTCTGCCCATGCTGCTGATTTTGCCGCAACAAAAGGCATTACAGCGGTGAATCTTATTGGCGGTGTGGTTGCTTGGGCAAAAGCTGGCTACGCACTTTCTCCTAAACTGTAAGCTGATGATTGAGTAAAAACATGATGGAATTTGATAAAGAAGTGGATGCACGTAATCTAAATTGCCCTTTGCCTATTTTGCGCTGCAAAAAAGGCTTAAGCGATATGCTAGGTAACCAAACCTTAAAAATCATGGCAACTGACCCAGGCTCAGAAAAAGACTTTGCGGCGTTTTGCAAACAAACAGGTCATGAA
>Ga0209231_1000798_pt1 | contig 14908 bp, 14 predicted proteins | sample Deesub45470m_DNA_FD_188086 | JGI IMG/M metagenome (GOLD analysis project Ga0209231, IMG submission 188086) | Deep subsurface microbial communities from North Pacific Ocean - 450_OLKR46/470m Metagenome (SPAdes) (version 2) | ecosystem: Environmental > Terrestrial > Deep subsurface > Unclassified ... | reverse complement strand
ACCACCGCCACATAGGTAGAAAAATCCGTCACGGCAATCTTGCCGACCTGTTCGCGACTAAACCCAGCGTCACCGGTCAATGCACCCAGCACGTCGCCGGGACGAATTTTCTCCTTGCGCCCACCTAATATCTGCAAGGTCACCATAGGCGGCACCAGCGGCGACCCATCCTCGTCCTTCAACTCGCTCAATGCATGCCATTCAGGTACGTTCCCCGTCATTTTAGCGATGCTGACGATGCGATGACGGTCGCTCGGCCCGCACAGGCTCAGCGCCCAGCCTTCCTCATCGGCGCGACCTGTGCGACCGATACGATGAATGTGAACTTCCGGGTCCGGGGTAACATCGACGTTAATCACCGCTTCGAGCTGCGCAATATCCAGACCGCGCGCCGCCACATCGGTCGCCACCAGCACCGAGCAACTGCGATTGGCGAACTGGATCAGCACCTGATCACGGTCACGCTGCTCCATATCGCCATTCAGTGTCAGCGCATAAATCCCCTGGGCATGCAGCACCTCCAGCAGCGAACGACATTGCTGTTTGGTATTGCAAAATGCCAACGTACTCACCGGACGGTAATGTCTGAGCAATGCGCCGACCGCCTCAAGGCGCTCCTCGTTGCTCACTTCATAGAAACGCTGGCGAATCTTGTTACTCTGGTGCTGCTCGGCCAGCTTTATCTCCTGCGGATTGCGCATGAACTGGCGTGCCAGTCGCGCGATGCCCTCGGGATAGGTCGCCGAGAACATTAGCGTCTGACGATCGGCCGGACAACGCTTGGCAACAAAGGCAATATCATCGTAAAAACCCATGTCCAGCATACGATCGGCCTCATCCAGCACCAGGGTATTAAGCGCCTCCAGATTCAGCGTGCCGCGCTCCATGTGATCCATGATGCGACCCGGCGTGCCGACCACGATATGCGCGCCGTGTTCCAGACTGGCGATCTGCGGACGCATGGTAGAGCCGCCGCACAGCGTGAGTATCTTGATGTTGTCAGCGGCGCGTGCCAGACGGCGGATCTCCTGCGTGACCTGGTCGGCCAGCTCGCGCGTCGGGCACAGCACCATGGCCTGCACCGCGAAGCGGCGCGGATTCAGCTTGGTCAACAAGGGTAAGGCGAAGGCCGCCGTCTTGCCGCTGCCGGTCTTGGCCTGTGCAATCAGATCGTGCCCGCCCAAGGCGAGCGGCAAACTGGCCGCCTGTATCGGCGTCATTGTCAGATAGCCGAGCTGCTGCAAGGTCAATTGCATGCCCGGAGACAGAGGAAGTTCGGTGAATGAGCGCGCAGAGGCGGATGAAAATGGGTTTTGTATAGTATCGTTCATGCGCAATTATCCCAGCTTGCGGCACAACTTGCCGGGAATTATTGAATGACCACGGATTTCTTGCATCGACAGCTATTTTTCCAGCGCCCGATTGGGTCGGCATCCCCCCCAAAACAATCATTAATATTGGCATCAAGCGACTAATCTGGAGTTCGTATACCCCTTACAACATGTCCATGTATTAAGGAAAAATGACCGCATCAATCCAGGCGGCATCCGAACCGGCATTAACACTACCGTCTTTTGTGTACGACCATTTGAAAGTATGAGTGCCGGCAGAGACAGGATAAGTAACCGTTTGCCAAGGCATGGTACCTGACCAGGATGCAACCTGCACGCCATCTATATAGAACCTCAAAAAGTCCCAATTCGCCTCACTTGACACCCTTCGTGCAAAGGTCAAATTACCAACAGCCCTTAATGGAACTGTTCGCGTGACCTCTATAGTAGAATTTTGCAGGTGAGTAATAACGCCCGATTTCAGACTGAATACCCCTTGCGAAGCGGTATCCGAGGCCACGCGCCAGACAGAGCTGGAGCCGACTGAATTTTTCCAGCCCACTGGCATTACGCCTTGCGCGGGAAATACCTCCAGAGACGGATTAATGCCATTCCCCGACACCGCTATGTTAACGGCCTTCAATGAATTTGAAGCTACCGCTATTGAACCATTTTTCAAACCTGCCGCCAGTGGTGAAAAACTCACTGCCAACGCGCATCTGGCGTTCGGCAATAGTGTTAATCCGGCACAACCCGTTGTGGTGAATCCTGCAGCGGGGGTGACAGTACCGATCATTGCGGGAGCGACACCAAAGTTGATTACATTAACGATGCGGGTTATTGTTGTGCCAATCGGCACTTTCCCAAAATTCACAGCCAGTGCGGAAGACTCCAACAATGGCACTCCTCTAGCTGCGGCTACAGCGTTATTCGCATCGACTATACCCGCGCCGCAAATTGCCGTTGTACAACCCGAACCAACAGAAAAATGACGGGCACTGCCTCTCAGAATATTCTTGACTTGCAGTGGGGTTAAAGTAGGCCTGACCGAACGCATCAAGCTGACAATACCGGAGACATGCGGTGTGGCCATGCTTGTGCCTTGATAATAGGCATACCCATTATTACGTAATGGTCTAGTCGTGCCGCCATCCAATGTGGATAAAATTCCGCCATCTACAGTCGCGTCCCCGCCTGGTGCCGAAATGGTAACTAAAGCACCAAAATTCGAGTAGTACGTTTTTTTCGCTAGACGATTATTTGCCGCCACGGCAATTACGCCAGCACAGTTGGCCGGAGTGAAGCCAGATACGTTTGCATTGCTGTTCCCTGCCGCTACCACGACAACGGCACCTGCAGCAATTACCTGATTTATCGCTGTCTGCATCGCGATGCCGCAAGCACCTGCTCCACCCAAACTCAGGCTTAGCACCTTGGCGGGATTCGCATTAGCTGGAGCACCCACTACGGCGAGTCCGGCAGCCCAACGCATTCCATCTATGATGTCAGACGTATAGCCGCCACCTTTCCCTAGCACTCTGACAGGCAATATTCTGGCGTTCCAGTTGACTCCTGACACACCTAGAAGATTATTCGTTGCCGCACCAATTGTTCCGGCCACATGGGTGCCGTGCCAGGAACTAGAGCTGGTTGCAGTCCAGTCACCAGGATCGGCAGGATTTGCATCGCGTCCATTACCATCATTGGCCATGATCGGGTCTGTGATGAAATCATATCCGGGCAAAATTCGCCCGACCAGATCCGCATGTGCCAGTATGCCCGTATCAATAACCGCGACTACGGAGTTGATGGCGACACCCTTGGTTTGATTCCAGGCGTTTGTCAAATTAGCTCCGCCTAACGCGCTGCCGGGTGCAAAATATTGCCACTGATTAACAAATAGCGGGTCATTTGGAACAGCCTGGATAGTAACGAGCCGATCGGGCTCCGCGTATAAAACAGAGGGATCCTTCATCAACTTCTGTGCAATGGCATCAGCTTGCGCAAAGGGCAACTTGCCTGGTAACGTGACAACTTGCGCATCACCAGACATGGTTCTGTATGGCGTCAGAGGGATGCCCGCGACTCTACTTATAACAGATGCTTGTGACGCACTCATAACACCTGCACCGGCAGATGGGGCTTTGTATTTCACAATCATGCGTTCAACAGCCTGTGGCACAGTTGTCTGAACAGATAACCTTGCACCCCCCGCAGCAAGCGCACACTGCTGCGTGCTTGTTAAACCGAGCAAAATTAACGGCACAGTAGTTAGCTGCCATTTAATGCGATAACTTTTCACATTGGCGTAAGCGTCAGTTTCCACCTTGATTTCCCGATCCAACTCCCGACTTCCCCTTAGGGTCGGTGCGCGCTTTTCGCTTTTCAGTTACAGGAGGCATATCGACACTCGGCATGGGCATAGCAAGTGTTTTAAGTCATCAATAAGTTGCACCACAACCTCCTCGGACCGTCCCGACCACGACACCACCGGGTTTTGTTGCAACACACTCTTCTCACATGCGCTAGTCGTCATAGCTATCAACCCCAAACAAACAGAACCTGCCAACCACCAAGCGTTCATCTCATACACTCCATAGGCTAGCTTTCCGGCAATATAACACTTCGCATTGTAATACACTAGGTTCGGTTAATTGGCAGGTTCGGTTAATTGGCAGTTCCGGTTAATTGGCGCTCCGGAACACTGTAATCCACCTTGCGCAATGCGTGCTGCTTGACCGTACACGCCTTGGCGCGTCGCTGCGCCATGTCTGCATGGTAACCACCCGCAATCGCAGGTCTGCCAACGCCTCGGGGCAGCTTTGGGCGAACCCAGCCGTTACGCTTCAACTCACGACTCAGTGTTCCAGCAGAGCGACCCAACTCACGAGCAATTTGCCCGGGTTTGAACCCCATTGATAGCTGCGTCTGGATCATCGTTCTCTCTTCAATACTCAACTGCTTGTAAATTTTACCCATGCAACATTCACTCAAAAATGTTGCACTTGGTTTCTGAGCGCGCCCCTTGTAAAACAGTGTTAAGCATAATATATTGCTCGCCTACCAGTTCAGCGAGACATTCCAAACCCTATCTGGGTACTTTAGCTTGGTTGCGGCGCGTTCAATTCTTGCGCCTGCCAAGTATCACAAACGACGTATTAGCTGTTATCAGGTAGTCAGGAGGTATTTTGAGAGTAAGGGATATAGAACATGGCTTTACACTGCTCGAGTTGCTGGTCGTCATTGTGATTATCGGGTTGTTGGCAGGCTACGTGGCGCCACGCTATTTCTCTCAGGTGGGGAAAGCTGAAGTCAAGGTTACACAGGCGCAGATTGACGCTCTCTCCAAGGGGTTGGATCAGTACCGTCTGGACACTGGCCATTACCCGACAATGGAGCAGGGCTTGCAAGCGCTAATCAACCGCCCAACTAACGAGCCGAAGTGGGGCGGAGCTTATTTGAGCAAAGCCGTTCCACTGGACCCCTGGGGCAAAGCTTACATGTACCGTTTTCCCGGACAACATGGAGAAGTAGACATTTTTTCATATGGGAAAGATGGCCTGCCAGGCGGCGAAGACGAAAACAAAGACATTAGCAACTGGTAATAATGCGTTACAGACTGAAGGTCTTAAACCAAAAAAATGAGGTGGAAATACTCGAGATCAGTGCACCGATTGAATCACGCGCGCGAAATATTGCACAACTTCAAGGTTACGCAGTTGTCGCAATTACCCCACACCTCTTTCCCTTTTCATGGAATTTATCGCATAATTTTCCTCTGCAAATCTTCAGCCACGAGCTGAATGCCTTGATGTCTGCCGGATTGTCTTTGGTCGAAGCACTGGAGGCGATTGTCGAAAAAGAAACAAATGCCCACACCCGCAATATGGTGCGGGGTATTCTTGACAAATTACGACAGGGGTTGCCTTTTTCATCTGCGCTGGAAACTTTTCCAGAGCACTTCTCGGAACTTTTTGTTGCCATGGTGCGTGCCAGCGAACAAACCGGCGATATCACTTCAGCACTGAGCCGATATGTGACGTATTGGGAACAAACCGATAAAGTTCGCAGCAAGATCATCAGCTCGTCAATTTACCCTGCTGTTATTTCAATTGTGGGTATGGCTGTCGGACTTTTCCTGCTGTTTTATGTCGTTCCTCGCTTTTCCAGAATTTATGATGACATTCACGGGGATATTCCCGCGCTGTCCAGATTAATGCTGGAGTGGGGAAGCTTCGTGGAAGCACATGGTTTCATAGTCGTGCTCGTTACGTTGTCGGTGTTAATCGGCACCGTCATGCTGATTATGATGCCAGCTGTTCGCGCAAAATTGATGCATTCGTTATTGCGTATTCCCGCGCTCCGCGAACGATCCAGGGTTTATCAGATTGCTAGGTTATATCGCACGCTTGGCATGCTGCTTCGTGGCGGAATTCCAATTATGCAATCCATCAATATGGCAACAGGTTTGCTCGATCTCGAGTTGCGTATCCTGCTATCATCCGCAGCTTCGCGTGTTCGCGAGGGTAAGATGCTATCGGTTGCCATGGAAGAGTACGGATTGACCACACCAGTTGCCTTGAGGCTGTTGAGAGTAGGTGAACGCACGGGTCGCATGGGGGAAATGATGGAACGCATCGCCGCCTTCCATGACGAGGAGCTGGCTCGATGGATAGACTGGTTTACACGCCTGTTTGAGCCCATATTGATGGTTTTTATCGGAATTTTGATTGGAGGCGTGGTGATTTTGATGTACATGCCAATTTTTGAGTTAGCCGGCAGCGTTCAATAGGATAGCCTGTGATTTTACAAGAGCACATAATTGAAGCGTTGCGCCTATCACAGTCCAACAACACCAACGTGATGGATGAGCTCAAAGATTTGACTCGTCTTGAACCTGCCGTATTGTTGTCCGCTCTGGCAGAAAAATTTAACTACCCCGTGCTTACGCTCGCAGACATGCAGTGCATGAAACCTGCTTTCGAGCTACTATCTTTCGCAGAAGCCACACGCCGTCAATGTCTTCTGTTAAGCGACGAAAATAACAGCCTTACGGCTGTATTGACTGATCCGTTCAATAAAAATCTGCTCTCCTGGCTGGAACTTCATGTTGACCAATCACTAACTTACCGGTTGACACCGGGAACCGAACTTGAAATATACCTGAACAGCTTTGAAAAAAAGGTGCGTGCGACAGATGTTGCACTGTCGTTTCAGCAAAAGCCACAGGAAGGCGATTACCTGCACATAGAAGAATTATCCTTGCGCACAATTGGGGAAGACCTTAACCCCATAGTCAAACTGGTTAATTCGACTCTGTATGATGCCCTCAAAACCTCTGCCAGCGATATTCACCTGGAGAGCAGCAGCAATGGGCTAATCATCAAATATCGAATTGACGGAGTGCTGACTAAAATAGGTTTATCCGCAAGTTTACAAACGGCTGAGCAGGTTATTTCACGGATCAAGATTTTGGCCGAACTGGACATCGCGGAACGGCGCGTACCGCAAGATGGCCGATTCAAGATAATTATGGAGGGACGCGAGGTTGATTTTCGTGTCTCTATCATGCCGAGTATTTTTGGTGAAGATGCTGTATTGCGCATATTGGACAAAAAGACCCTGTCTGACGAGTTAAATGGATTGACCTTGCAAGCGCTGGGGTTCGCGGGACAAACCCTTGCTCAACTGAGGAAACTGGCTCTTGAGCCTTATGGCATGATGCTGGTTACAGGCCCGACAGGAAGCGGTAAAACCACCACGCTTTACGCAATGATTAGCGAGATAAACAGCGGGCTGGACAAGATAATCACGATTGAAGATCCTGTGGAATACCAGCTGAATGGAGTATTGCAAATCCCGGTCAATGAAAAAAAAGGGCTTAATTTTGCCCGTGGGCTGAGATCAATCTTGCGTCACGATCCAGACAAAATCATGGTAGGCGAGGTGCGTGATTCTGAAACGGCTGAAATAGCTGTGCAGGCCGCATTGACAGGTCATCTGGTTTTAACAACCGTCCACGCCAATAATGTGTTTGACGTGATCGGCCGATTTATTCACATGGGCGTTGATCCCTATAGCCTCGTATCGGCTGTCAACGCCATTTTGGCGCAAAGACTGGTCAGATTGAATTGCACGACTTGTAGTCACGAAGTTACCCCAAGCCAGAGTGAGTTGCTGGCTTCAAAACTAAATGAAAAACAGGCAAGAGATTTCCGGTTCATGAAGGGACAGGGCTGCGGATTGTGCCGAGGAAGTGGCTACAAAGGACGACAAGCCATTTCGGAGCTATTGCTTTTGACTGATGAAATTCGCGAACTTGTGGTGGCGCGAGTGCCTATTCGTCAACTTAAGGAAGCGGCACGTCAGCAAGGCATGCTTTTTTTGCGGGAATCCGCCTTGAATCTGGTAAGCAGTGGACAAACAACGCTTGAGGAAATTAACCGTGTTACATTTGCGTCGTGATCAACTGAAAATAGGTATCGCACGCGATCAGATTGAATTGGTCAGGTTGACGGGTTGGCTGAAACCGCGAGTTGTTGCGCACTCTGTAGAGACGATAACCACGAATGTTCTGAATGATAATTCAGACGACTGTAAATACGCGGCACTGCTTGCTCACCTGTCTGAAATTAGCGGGCAGGAGAAATGGCAAAACGTTGATGTAACCTTACTCTTGTCAAGTGAAATGACTCGATACTTATCCTTTCCAAAACATGCCGCTATCAGACAAGCACAGGAACTAAAAGCATTTGCACAGCACCAATTCGTCCATATCTACGGTGAAGCGGCCAATAGTTGGATTATAAAAGTGAATATTTGCAAGACTGGCGAAAACATTGCCAGCGCAGTGGAATCGAGTTTTATTGATGACCTGCGGGAAATTTTTTCCGGAAAACAGCAGACACTAATTTCAATACAACCCGCCCTAATGGCCAGTTTTAATTTGCACAAAAAAGAACTTCAAAACAAGGACTGCTGGTTTGTGTTTTCGGAGAATGGCTACTTTACCTATGCACTCATCGGTGACGGGCAATGGCAATACGTACAAACAAGACGTGGCATGAGCATAGATAATTTATTGCAGTGGCTTGAACGGGAAAATCTATCCGGCCTATTGAGCGTGCCATGCTATGAAATTTGGCATATTGGCCCTGGAAAAATAGACGTGGAAGACTCACCATTCAAACTTCACGCTTTGAAAACCTATTCATGCATGGATATTGATGCTGAGCAGTATGGATTGGCATTGTATGGCGGATGTTAATGCTCAAACTTGAACTGGATTTCCAGAAAAATCCCGAAGCCAGTACCTGGCCGGGCTGGCTATTGCTGATAGCGGGGATACTGCTGTGTGCTGACACGAGCGTCTCCTATATTAAAACCAGCGCGGATACCAAAAAAATGGAACAGGTAGCGTACAACAACCCTTCAGCCGCTAACGGCCCGTTCAATCGTACACAGGCGAGATTCACTGAGGAAGAAGGAGTGAAAGCCTTTGAAATCGTTGACAGCATCTCCTTCCCTTGGGGTGAAGTATTCAGCACCCTTGAAAGTGTGCAAACCAACGGAATCGGTATCCTGGAATTTTCGCCGACCCCCGGAAATAATATTATTATTCTGCGGGGTGAGGCCGCAAGTTTTCCTGCACTGCTAACCTATATCGCCGGTCTTGAACAAACTGACGGTTTTTATGATGTCTATCTGGAGAAGCATGAAATCAAGCACGGCGAGCCACAAAGCAGCATTGCATTTGCACTGTCAGCCCACTGGAGAAGGCAATGAGTTCGCATTGGCATCAACTTCGTAACCAGTTAACCTGGCAGGCAATAGTTGGGGCATCGCTACTGATTGGAGCGCTTTTTTTTAATTATTTTCAGCTTCAGCCCATGGAGGAACGTTTTGCAGCAATTGAAAGCGGTGCCAACAACACGCAAGAAAAACTGACAGCCGAACGTGCCACTGCTTCAAACAATGCAACTTTTGATAAGTTTTATGCCTTTTTTGAATCGCGTGATAGTGTTACCGACGAGCTGGCAAAAATCTACTCGATTTCTGAAACGCATGGCATCATGCTGAAACAGGCTCGCTACAAGGTAATAAAATCCCCGGACGATCGTTTGTTGCAATATCAAATAGTCATTCAGACAACGGGCGAATATGGACAAATACGCAATTTTGCCCTGCAGGTAATGAATACTATCCCATCCGTATCACTCGATTCGATTCGTTTTGAACGTCAGCACGCCTCCTCCGAATTGGTTGAAAGCGAGGTGGTTCTGAGTCTTTACAGGTTGAAGTGGTGAGACAGAACAACCTCATTCTTTGCTCTGTAGCGGCTGCGGCAGCGCTGGTATTCGCACACAATATTGCTTCGGCATCTGAACAGGCTGTACCCGCCTATCCAGCGACTTCTAGTCATACGAATCTAAAAACGGGTGCGCGCAGAGATCAGGGGCTGGATTTATCCAGACTCATACGCAAGAATGCTGATTTGGCTGAATCAGCACTATTCTCAACCAACTCATTGTTTCCACAAACTATTGCAGAAACCATTCCAGTCAAGCCTGCCGCTCCGGCACTTCCTTTTGTTTTTCTTGGACGCATTAAACAGGACGGCATGGAAGCAGTTTTTCTTGCTATTGACGAGCGGAGTTTTACGGCGAAAGTGAACGATGTTCTTGACGATACTTATTTGGTGACCCGCATCGAACAGGACAGCATTGTGTTTACCTATTTGCCGCTCAAAACGCAGCAGATTCTGAATATTTCACATGGCCAATAATCTGGAAAAATGGAAAGTATTTAAACGATGCGAAAAGCAGCGGGGCTTTACCCTGATTGAAATGCTCATCACGGTGGCAATCGTCGCAATACTTGCATCAGTTGCACTGCCTTTATCCGCAGTTGTGGCACAGCACCGGAAAGAGCAGGAGCTGCGCACTGCGTTGCGTGAAATGCGTGTAGCCATTGATGCCTATAAACAGGCGACCGATGATGGCAGGATTACCAAGGAATTGGAACAATCCGGATACCCCCCTTCTTTGAGAATTTTGGTAGACGGCGTGACAGATGCGAGCATTCTTGACGGGAAAAGAAAGATTTATTTTCTGCGTAATTTGCCACGCGACCCTATGACCATCGACCCAAGACTGGAACCTGAAAACACATGGAGTTTACGCAGCTATGAAAGCACGGCAGACAACCCAATGCCGGGGAAGGATGTATTCGATATCCATTCAAAGAGCGTAGCAATCGGGTTAAATGGCATCCCTTACAACAAATGGTGAATATAATGCTGGGCTGCGGCCGCAAAAATGGTTTTACATTAATTGAGCTATTAGTGGTCATGGCAATCGTAAGCTTGCTGGTTTCGATTGTCGCACCGAAATACTTCAACAGCGTGTCCAAGGCCGAAGAGGCCGTATTGCGTGAAAATTTATTTCTGATACGGGATGCGCTAGACCACTACAAAGCTGACGTCGGCGTCTATCCAGACAACCTGCAGGACTTGGTAAGCAGAAAATACTTGCGAAAAATGCCCTACGATCCCGTTGCAAAGAGTGATAAAAAATGGATTTTCATACCGCCTCCGGAACTATCGAATGGGAAAGTGTATGACGTAAAAAGTGGCGCTCCGGGGAAATCTTTGAATGGTTCTTCATATGCCAGCTGGTAACCCCTGTGGCAGACAGGAAGGCTATTCATACATCGCGCTTCTTTTCATAGTCGCGATAATGGGCAGCGTCCTTGCCGGTGTCGGTATTTCGTGGAGCAAAATGGCACAGCGAGAAAAGGAAGTGGAGTTGCTGTTTGTTGGCAATCAATATAGAAATGCAATCGGGCTCTACTATAACAGCCTGCCGTCAGGCATACAGACCTATCCACAGCGTTTGGAAGACTTGTTGCGTGATCCTCGGCAACCCACCATACGACGTTATTTGCGCGAGTTGTACATAGACCCAATAACCCGCAGCAATAAATGGGGGCTCGTTAAATCTCCGGAAGGCTTTGTCATGGGCGTATATAGCCTGTCGGCCGCGCCCCCGATTAAGAAGAAAAACTTTAAAATAATCGATGCGACTTTTGAAAACCAATCCAAATATTCTGAATGGAAATTCGTCTATAAACCTGCCGGCGCACCATGATATGCAAGCACAACAATTTGAGATGCGGGGAATTACCCGATGAGAACGTTCAGGAGAGGTATTTTGCATAAAAAATTTGATGTCCTGTCGCTTGTGTGTGTATCTTTGCTCATCAGCAGCTTGTCGGGTTGCGCGGGAGAAAAGGCATACCATGACGGGATGAAGCTGATCAACCAGGATCAAGTAACGCCTGGACTCGATAAACTGCAGCAGGCAACCAGGGAAGCGCCTGGCAACCTGCAATACCGTCTGGCACTTGACACCCAGCGCACCGCCGCCGCCAACAACTTATTGGCTTTAGCTGACACCGATCTGGCTGACGGGAAGCTGAATGAAGCTGCCCTTCAATATCAGCAGGTTCTGACATTGGATGGTAAAAACGACAGGGCAAAATCGGGATTACATCACGTGGTGCGCGCGCAAGTGCATAACCAATCAATTAAAGACGCGTTAACAAACTTTGAGGCGGCTGAATACAGCCATGCTGAAGACAAAGTCAAAAGAGTGTTATTGGAAAACCCGAAGCATCGGGAAGCCTTGTCACTGGAAAAGAAAATCTCATCTTTGCAGGCAGAGGACAGCCTCATCGGCCCATCCATAAAAAATCACAAGCAGCTTGTCACACTGATGTTTCGTGATGCACCGGTAAAAATGGTGTTCGATTCACTTTCAAGCTCGACTGCCATCAATTTCATTCTGGATAAGGATTTGAACGCCAGTCAAGTGGTATCGGTTTTTGTCAAACAGGAACCGCTCGACAATGCCCTGGAAATGTTGCTAAAAAGCAACTCTCTGGCAAAAAAAGTAGTCGATGCCAACACCGTTGTCGTTTATTCCAACACACAGCAAAAACACAAAGAATACGATGAACTGGTGATCAAGACCTTTTACCTGTCCAATATCGAGCCAAAAAATACCGCTGAATTAATCCGCAACATTCTAAAAGCCAAGGATGTGTTTGTAGATGAACGCCTGAACATGCTGGTCATACGCGACACGCCGGAAAGGCTGCGTATGGCAGCGAAGCTGATCGCGCTACAAGATATGCCAGAACCGGAAGTCGTACTGGAAGTGACGGTGGTCGAAGTAACGCGCGGAAAACTATTGGATATAGGCGCACAATTTCCTACCCAGTTTGGCGTTTTAAACACGATAAGGGACGCTGCCGGCAACGTTATAAACAGCCCCTTCCCTCCTACCATAAGCGTACTCAAGAACTTGAACAGCACCAATATTACGGCAAATGCACCTTCAATAAACTTATCATCACAAGTCTCAGATATAAACATTCTGGCAAATCCGCGCATCCGGGTGCGGAATCGTGAAAAAGCAAAGATCCAGATTGGCGAGCGTGTACCTGTCATAACCACTACTTACACCGCCTTAACGAACACTCAAACAGAGTCGGTGCAGTATGTGGATGCCGGAATCAAGCTTGAAGTGGAGCCTAATATTTTTATGGAAGGTGATGTATCCATCAAAGTCAGTCTCGAAGTCAGCGCACTGGGCGCTCCGACGACGACAAAAAATGGATCCACCGTTTACAGGCTCAGCACAAGAAATGCCTCCACTCTGTTGCGCTTAAAAGATGGTGAAACTCAGCTGTTGGCAGGCCTGGTTAATGAAGAAGAGCGAAAGGCAATTAATGGGCTGCCCTTTTTATCCGAGTTACCTCTGATAGGCAGATTATTTTCAAATCATCAGGACAATCGTCAAAAATCCGAGGTGGTACTCTCCATTACGCCGCGCATTGTCAGGAATGTTTCCTTGCCGGATGCCAAGTTCACCCAATTCTGGGCCGGCACAGAAGAACAAAATTTCGCTGCAAATAACGCAGATGAAGGTTCCATCATCATGCCTCCCCCTGAACTGACCATTCCTGCCATGCCTCAGAGGGAAGCACAGGAAGCGAGCAACACAGCGACAGGGGAAGAAAGTAATTTACTGACACCAGACCTTTCCGCACCTTAAAATAAATGCCCAACCGGCCATGACAAAAGTAGCTTGAAGCAAGCGTTGACAACATGTATTTTAAAGCACATATTCTCGCTGCACCCCAAGCTCGACTGAATGGTGCAATGCTTATTCTTCATAAGGAGATACTAAAATGAAAACGAATACTGAAATATTCACGCTTGGCGTGAAGTTGAGTTTGTTGGCTATATTCTCTTCGCCCGTGGTCGCTTTTGCTGAGAATGGTGTACCGGGCCCGGGTCAAGCTGCTGCACCTATGGTAATCAAAACCGTTGCGCCCTCTGCTACGTTTGCTGCTGCCGGTCATGTAGTTAATGGCGTAGCATTAAGAAATATGATGTCCGGCACAATTGCGACACGTGGCGTACCGGCAGGTGCGCCTGTCAAGGCCGCCTATCTCTACTGGAACTATGGGAATAACGTGTCTGTAGGAACGGCCACTGAACCCATGATCTTTAATAATCATCTTGTCATAGGTACGAAGGTTGCCGATGGTGCAGGTCTCTGCTGGGGAACTACCGGCACGCACACCTACCGTGCTGTTGTGACACCATTTATTCCTCTGGCAAATCCGAATCAGGACTATTACATTGGCGGTAGTGGCGAAACAACTTCTGGCCTCAATCCCTGGACGTCCCCGGCGACCATAAGGAAAAATAACGGTGCGGCATTGGTGGTTGTTTATGGTGGAACAACACTGGCACCTGTTTTAGGTGATGTCATGCTCTACGACAGGTTGTCTGGGACGGCGATGCTGGGTGGCACGTCTACCTTTACGCTCACCCATACCGCACTCGCAACCGGTGCAGCACAATTCTCCATGGTAGGAGCTGACGGTCAACGCGGTGTAACTCATACCAATACGTCATCGAACGAAACCGGCAAGTTTAACACTGTACAGTTTTCCGGTCCGCCCGTTGCAGCAAGCGACTGGGACGGCAGCGAAGGTTTGCCGTTGCCGCAATTATGGGACGTACATACGCACAATGTATCTTTAAACGGGACAACAAGTTCTGTGGTGGAATACGCGACCCCGAGCGATTGCGTAATGCCGGTTGCCTTCATTATCGACAAGCAATAACACAAGCTTTATTCTCCAACCGCTCTGCTTTATGTAAGTAATGCAGAGTTTTTTAAGCCGCGGCATGTTTCGTGGGAATAAAGTTAGTACAAATCAGTAGTGTCCGGCAATTTTGCCAATACGGTTGTATAACATCATGATATTGAATCATTAGTGTCCGGAGATTAAATCGAATAAATTCAATTGGTTATCGTTTTCAGGCTCTGTTGTTTGCATTTCAATATTTGTAAGCAGTTGATCGAGTGGCGTTTTTTCGAAAAGAGTCAGGCTTAAAATTTGTAGAATTGTGTAAAGCGAAGCCTCTATTTTGAGCCGTTTTTTCACGATGGCGACCAGCACGTAAACGCTGATCGCGATCCAGATTTGGGTTTTGA
>Ga0209231_1000797_pt1 | contig 14918 bp, 10 predicted proteins | sample Deesub45470m_DNA_FD_188086 | JGI IMG/M metagenome (GOLD analysis project Ga0209231, IMG submission 188086) | Deep subsurface microbial communities from North Pacific Ocean - 450_OLKR46/470m Metagenome (SPAdes) (version 2) | ecosystem: Environmental > Terrestrial > Deep subsurface > Unclassified ... | reverse complement strand
ACGAGATTGAATCTTCAACATGGGTCTCTCGATAGTCGACATACAATTTGGGGAAATGGGACAGGATGTTACGGTAACGACCAAGATAGCTGCCGTTCTTGATACCAAGCACCATGGAAGCGCCATACTCCATGCGGGTGCCATCAGTGACATCGCTAATGATGTGTGGCGTCAGCACGGACGATCGCGGTGGGCTTAAAACGATACCGTCAAAACTTCCATCGGGAAAATACCTATTATCTATAGAGCTACTGCTTTGCATATCACGACCATAAGCGTGAAAGCTAAAAGGCAGACCGCCAGGCGCAATAATAACATCACCCATATAGAGCAGTTTGGCATGATTGAGATTTACATCCGCATCGACACCATTAATAACCTGATCAGCGTTGATTCCGAACCATTCTCCGCCGAGGGCCAGATCATAGCTCCCGCCGCGACCATTCATAAATCTTCCCTGCTGCTCTAGCAGAAGGGTATAGCGCTGGGCAAAACTGGTAGCGTCAGCAACCTCAACACCCCCTTGCTTGGCATTGTAGTGAGCATAATCCCACTCCAAAGCACCGGAAAGGAGCGCAAAAGCACACGTGCTCCAAAAGACACCGGCCAGAGTTGAAATAAATATCGCTGAAAAACGCAGACGCATTAGACCAGATTCCATACGGGACGCATCCCGTCTTGTTCGCTATAAAACTTTACAAGCCAGCACCATAAACAATTCAATCCAGCCTGATCATGCAAAATACATGCCTGCGACATCAGACATGCAAAGCCCTTTTGCACTGCGATTCTGGACTTTTTCATCATATACAGGCCCGCCAAACACCTACTCCACGGCAAGCCATATAGCCGACCACCATAAGTGTATGAACAACGGGAACTAGCCGCATGTGAAGGGTGAAGCAAATTCTATTTTTTATGGCATTTTTGACAAAGCAACATCGGGGATCCGGCCACATCGGCGGAGAAAAACACCCAATTTGCCCCACCGTGCGGATTATGGCAACTGGCGCAGCTGAGTTGCCTACCGGGGGCTAGTGGATCAGGCACTCCCTTGAGCGGATGCGGCTTGCCGACCCCACGTACAACGTGGGTTGTCAAATCAACTTTCGCATGGCAACCGACACAGAGAACGTTGACTGGGCGGAGCATCTGTCCGGCATTGTCACTGGCGTGCGGGTCGTGACAGACGGAACAGATACCAACTGCGACCGGACCGTGCACATAGGCATTTTTGTTGAAATCGTCGAATTTATCCTGGTGGCACTCAGTACAAATGGCAGCATCACCCCCCCGACTCCGATACTTTGCCGGCTTACTGCCCGGATCATGACAATAAACACACTCAAATACCCCTGCCGGTCCGTGCACAAACTTTTTGGCCAACATGCGACGATGACAAGCGCCACAAGGATTTTTTTCTGCAGAAGACTCATTTAACTGTGCTGCGGTCGGGGCCATATTGTGACAGGGCGAACAAAGCGCTTCGCGCTGCGGAGTATGCATGATATTGGGACGATATCCCGCTGGCGTCCGTCCATAGGGGTCATCCTGATAAAATATTTCGGATTTCACCTCGGAAATCTGCTTTCCGGTCTTGTCGTAGCCACGAAGCACCAACGTATTCTTTCCGGGGGCAAAATCGGGCTGCATCTTGATGAAATCGCCAGCCTCCGCCCGATAGGCATCCATGTCGAAGATCTCACCGGGTGTTGCATTCATCTCAATTGAGATCCCGGAAATATCCGGCGCGCGGACGATCATCAGATGCGAGTAGGGCACCCAGGTTCCATCCTCGGGATAGATAAGCTCAAGCGCCTGCGCCAAAACCGGGCGAGACAGACAACCCAACAGGAACACCGCAGTCACGATTAGCTTCAGGAGTTTCATTTTTAACTCTCTCCAAAATAAATGGACTATCACTGCAAAACCGGCAACACCGCCTGACCGGGAAGGACTGGATGCTGCCGCAGGTAATCCTCATCCAGATACTGAAAATGATGAACCATTCGGTTTAGAACATCGACAATCCAGAGCCCATCCCTAGCATCGGCATCAATATCGCCGGGAAGATAGAAGCCGCCCGGGGCCATTTGCCCGTCCTCCGCAACAAATTTACCACCGATCGTCATCAGATAGTCTCCTTCGAGACTAAACACCACCACCCGGTGCGCCAACGAGTCGGTGACATAAACCTGCCCGGCAGGACTGACTGCTAACCCCTTTGGAACCTGGAATGAGCCAAGGGCTGTCCCCCTCTCACCAAAAGCTCGCAAAAATATCCCATCCGAAGTAAGCACCTGAACCCGTGCATTCATCGCATCGAGGATATAAATATTACCAGCCGGATCAAGATCGATATCTAGAGGGAAGTTGAATTCACCCGGACCGTCCCCGTGCTGGCCAAAAGATGAGAGGACCCTGCCGTTATTCTGGTCGACCACAAAGACCTTGTGCTGGTCTGAATCAACGACATATATGCGCTGACGAACATCATCAATCGCCAGATTTAACGGTCGAGCAACGCCATCAAGAAGCCATTTGCTGCGTAATTTATTATCTGCACCAAAAACCAGAATCTTTTTAGCCAGTGAATCAACAACATAGACATTACCCTGCAAGTCACCACTGATGCCGGCGGGCATTTTAAAATCTACCAATTCCCCTTTGCCATCCACGAGACCTTCCAGACGCCCGTGCTCAAGGTCGATTGCATGGACATAACGACGACCGATTTCAGTCACATAAAGTCGACCGCGCCCATCAGCGTAAATCCCGTAAGGATTATGAAACAGAGGCTGCGACTTTTCACTGCCGAAGACAATCTCTTCAAGTTGGCTCATGCCAAGCCTTTTTATATCCAGATCCGTCTGAAAAAACCCCAGATACTCAATCTTCGGCTGATCCGTAAATGGCGGCCAAAAATAGCGCTTCTGCACTGGCGCAGTGGATGAACACGCAGCAAGCTGGAGCATGGCGGCTAATAGCAGCGACGCTGGCAGCAAACGACAAAGGCAAGAAGGATATTGCATCAGCTTTAAGACAATCCTTTTCAGTTTTTAACTGCACGTATGCGGTCGTAGGAGAGCGGCTTATGACAGCCGACCAGACAGGTGCCGCCGTCTTCAGTCGGGTTTAATTCAATCGGTATCTGCCAGCGACCGAATTTTTTCGTGTCATGGACCAGCCGAATCTGGTTCTCACCATGGACGCCGTGACAAACACGGCAGGTACGCCCCTTGACGCTCTTGTTGACATGCACATAATGTAAATTACGGTCGCCATTACGGAAACCGGTCGCCTCGGAGGTGCGACCAAAGGTCAACAGACCCCGGTCATGGCATTCAAGGCAAAGGGCATAGGCATCCTCGGTAAACGACGCATAAAAATCGTCAGGGTACGCCGCTTTGAGCAGCGACGCCTGAGTAGATCCATGCGGGGCGTGACACGCCCAGCACTCACCGGAAGCTACCGGCTCATGTTGATACTTGTAAGCGGAAATTTCGGTCTTTTTGTCATCATGACAGGCATAACAAATGGATTCGGCTGGTGCGGTAAACATGCGAATCTCGCCGGTGCCATGCGCGTCATGACAGGTGGCACACCCGCCGTCAAGACCGGCATGTTGCACCTTGCTGGTTGCAGCTGTCTGCATCACCGCATCATGGCAGCTGGCACAAAGTCCATCGCCAGCCGCTGGCAACATATATTTCTGCGGCCCATTATGAGGGTCATGGCAATTGGTGCACCCCTCAACGACTATCGGATGGGTGTTTTTTTCGGTCAACAGAGCCGACTTATCGTCGTGGCACATGACACATAATTCACCCCCCGGAGCCAGCAACTGGGCAGCACTATCGGTCGCATGCGGGCTGTGGCAGCTATCACATTCGCCGGCGGCCACCGGCCCATGGATATTCTTTCCCTTCGCTTTATTGTCATGGCATTGATAACAAAGCTTGGCGCCACTTGCCGCCAGCATGTTCTTTTCCTGACCAGCGTGGGGGTCATGACAGGAGGTACAGCCATCCGCCAGCGCCGAATGTACATGCTTTTTACCCGCTGTTTTACTGTCATGGCAGGTGTTACAGAGCTCCTCTCCCTCGGCGGGTAACATCTTAGCCGCCATGCCGGCATGGGGGTCATGACAGGCCGTGCAACCGTCAGCGAGAGCGGAGTGAACATGCTTTTTACCGGCGACCGGATTATCATGGCACTGCAGACACAGTGCATCGCCTGCAACCGGCAGCATCATTTCCGCCGGACCGGCATGGGGATCGTGACAGGACGTACAGCCATCGTCCAGCGCCGGGTGCCGGTGTGCGCCTTGGGCCTTTTCTTCATGACAGCGAAAGCAGAGGGAATTGCCGGTCTGGTAGAGAAACTTGGGGAAATTACTTTGATGTGGGCTGTGACAGCCGGCACAATTATCTTCAACCGCCGGATGCGCATATCCCTTGCCATCGGTCATGCTCTCATGACACATCAGGCACAGGCCGCTGCCGGTTGCAACCAGATTGAACGAGCCTTTATTGCCCGGGTGTTTGACTCCGGTCGCCTCGTGACACGATTCGCACTCACCACCGGCAACGGGGCTGTGTACGTATTTTGCTTTCCCCATAACATCATGACACTGTGTCGTTACGCACCCGGTGGCGAGCGCGCTGCCAACAAGTGCAATCAAACACAACAGAGTCAGGACGATGATCTTTTGCGCAAACTTCATTGCCACAGTACTCCTCCGGGAATCAGCCACACGCATACGCGGTGATAACACAGCTCTGGCCAAGTGCAATACCCGAAGGCATGCGGGGCCAAACTGATTCAAATACAGAAAAAAGCCGCAACCTGCTCCATGCCGCCCAAAGAGCGGCATGGAGAGGCGTTAAACTTTCGGAGAATGTGCAAAAAACGCGCCAGAAGAGGACTTAACTGCCGTAGGAGTGCAGGCCGGAGAGGACGAGATTAACCCCGAGATAGCAGAAGATGGTCGCAGCAAAACCGACAATCGACAGGATAGCCGCGCGTTTGCCGGCCCAACCACGGGTGATACGTGCGTGCAAAAAGGCGGCATAGACAAACCAGACGATGAGACTCCAGGTCTCCTTCGGATCCCAACTCCAGTAAGTCCCCCAGGCATAATTGGCCCAGGCGGCACCAGTGATAATGCCCAGTGTCAGCAGGGGAAAACCGATCATGATCGACTTGTAGTTCATATCATCAAGGATGCGCGAAGTCGGGAACAGGGCGGTCAGTCCGCTGATCGAACCACCTGCCGCCTGCTTCTCTTCGGCGGACACTTTGAACAGATACATGATTGACACACCACACGCCACTGCGAATGCAGCGTAACCCAGGAAACAGGTGATAACGTGGTAGGTCAACCAGTTACTCTGTAGCGCAGGAACCAATGGCTCGATATTGGAACTCAAGGACATCTGCGCCCAAAGCATGCCAAACAGGGCAAAGGGGAGGACAAAAGCGCCGATGGACCGCTGCTTGTATTTCAAATCGATAAGAACGTAGATCAGCAAGATGGTCCAGGCAAAAAATATCACCGATTCATACAGGTTGGAAAGGGGTGCATGCCCAACATCGCCCGGCATCTGATAGGACTCATACCAACGCAGACCGATGGCAAAAGTGTGGGCGAGCAAGCCGACCCAGGCAAGGGTATTGGCCGCGAGGGCGACTTTTTCACTGCGCACCGCAAGATAGGCGAAAAACAGGACCATAGCGGCAAAGTAGCCGACGGTAACGTAATTAAGAATCTGTGTACTCATAAGACCGGATACGTTCATTGTGAACCTCCACCGGAGCGCTTGCCCCTGCTAAGAAAGCTTTTCCTGCAACTCTTTTTTAAAATCATCGAAGAACAGGGCAAAGCCCGGTTGGTTACGATGTCCGTTACCGCCGGCAAGCACCTTGACCTTGCCCCCCTCCTGACACAACGTGATCCAGATACGCCGGTGCGACAGGAAAAAAGCAATAATTGTCCCGAGCACCATCAATGTACAACCAACCCAGACCACCTCAACGCCAGGATCTCTAGCCACCTGCAAACCGGTGTAAAAGCTCTGCCGATATTCAAGCAGATCAACGGCAAACGCATCACCACGCTTCTTGTCAAAACCAGGATAGTTTTGAAAGACGACGAACGGTGTTCCGTGCTGCCCATCCGGAGTGTTGAGGTGCATCTGAATCGCAGGGCCCATATTCTGGTGAGATGCCACATAATTGGTAACGGCCAAAGAAGCGCCGCCCGGCAAAGCCACGTGCTCACCCTTTTTCCCCTCAACCTCAATCGGCTCGCCACCGCGCGGCGTTACCCGCAGACGGTAGGACGCACTGCCGGATTCACCATAGCTCGATTGATAAAAGACAAATCCCTTATAGTTCAGGGGGTCGTTGACAACAATACTTTTGCGCACGACTTCCTGACCACCGTCGATGACCACCAGATCACTGCGATAGGACTTTGGCCGCTGGGTCCCAGCATAGTAATCGAGGGTAAACTTGTCGCAACGCACCGAAAAACCTAAAGGGATCTCCCCTTGCCGGCTATCACGGTTGCCAACGCTATCGACTGACGTCCCTTCAAGGATATTGACATACCCCTTACTACCGAAACGCACGCCGATAATGGCACCAACCATGATCACCAGAATCGACAAATGAGTCACATAAACACCGAAACGGGCAAAAACCGACTTCTGGGCAAACAGATGAACCCGGCCATCAGGTCCTTCCGTAACCCGACCAGCGGCAAACTTCTTTGCCAACACCTGCGCCGCCTTGTCGCGCACCTCGCTCAACGATCCGGTTGCCGTCAATTCAACAGAATTTGACATATTCCGGTAGAATTTGTCTTCCGGTGCCAATTCCGGCTCACGGACAATCTTCAGGACCCGTGGCAAGCGATTGATCGAACAACAGATCAAATTCATGGCGAACAACGCCATGATTGCCAGAAACCACCAGGAGTGATACATGTCAAAAAAGTTGAACGCATCGTAAAAACGGTACGTTGACTCAAACCCGTCCTTGATTTTATCGTAGCCGGCCTGGGTCAGGTCCGGAGGAAACCCATCCGGATACAAACGTCCGAAGCGCTCCTGGACATACTCCCCAATCGATTGTCCCTGCTTGAGCACAGTGCCGACTATTGAAGTCGTCGCCATCAGGATCAGCATGGAAATCCCTAATTTGAGGGAACAGAAAAAGTCCCAGACGGCGTCTTCGACGCCTTTTTTTTCTTTTTCCAAAAGCATCTTCTCCCATTAATAGGGTTGATCATGGCGTCGGTTTTTGTTGGCCACGCAATGCTACGCATGCGCGGAAAACACCATGATGATCAAAAGTTTCAGGACTTTAATATGAGCATCGCAACCGAGTCAATGTGCATCAGCACAGTCCCGGTTCAATCGGTTCAGGCCAGACCGTCATTTTGCAGGCGTTGCAGCAACCGCGCCGACTTTTCTTCGACGCCACGCGCCAACGCCACTTTGTAATCGACCAGCCTTGAAGCCAGAGACCGGTCGGTCACTGCCAGCATCTGCACGGCAAACAGACCGGCATTGCGGGCGCCGGCCGGTCCAATAGCCATGGTTGCGACAGGGATGCCGGCCGGCATCTGCACCATCGCCAGCAAAGCGTCGAGGCCACGCAAGGAGGTTGCATCAATCGGAACCGCAATCACCGGTAAAGTGGTCTCCGCCGCCAGAACTCCGGCCAGATGTGCCGCCGCCCCGGCTCCGGCAATCAAGCAGGCCAGCCCGCGCTCCTGCGCCGTCCGTGCCCAACTGGCGGCACGCTCCGGCGAACGGTGGGCACTGGCAACAATCATTTCGAAACCGACACCGAACTCCTGCAGGGCCTTGGCCGCCTCGACCATCACCTCGTAATCGCTGTCGCTCCCCATGACGATTCCAACTTTTTTCTCACTCATAATTTTTGCTCCACAAAAATAGGTATCAGGTATCAGGTATCAGGTATCAGGTATCAGGTATCAAACCGAACCTGAAACCTAACGGCCAAGAGCTTTACGGCCGATATCAGTCCGGTACTGCGCCCCCTGCCAGTCGATACAATGCACCCCGACATAAGCCTTATCGATCGCTGCAGCAACAGTCGCACCGAGGCCGGTGATGCCGAGCACCCGACCGCCATTGTTAACAATCGCGCCAGAGGCAACTGTCGTCCCTGCATGAAAGACCAGCAGATCATCGATTTTCGCTGCTGCCTCCAGACCGTGAATCGGGTGCCCCTTGTCGATTTCACCCGGATAGCCACCCGAAGCCATGACAACACAAACCGCCGCCTTATCGTGCCAGTCGATTGAGTCCTGCGCCAGTTTGCCACGGGCGCAGGCCTGCAGTACCGGCACAATATCCGACTTCATCCGCACCAGCAGCGGCTGTGCTTCGGGATCACCAAAGCGGGCGTTATATTCGACCACCCGTGGCTGACCGTCCTTGATCATCAGGCCGACGTAGAGAATACCACGATACGGCGCCCCCTCGGCCGCCATGGCAGCGATCGTCGGCCGGACAATGATCTCAACAATCTGCTCATGCAAAGCGGCAGTGACCACCGGTGCCGGTGAGTAGGCACCCATGCCGCCAGTGTTTGGCCCTTCGTCGTTGTCGAAGATTCGCTTGTGATCCTGAGCTGAAGCCAGAGGCAGGATGTTCTGGCCATCAGTAAACGCAAAGAAGGAGGCCTCCTCGCCGGCCATAAACTCTTCGATGACGACGCTGGCACCGGCACTGCCGAACACCTGGTCGAGCATAATTTCATCGACAGCGGTAATCGCCTGTTCAACGCTGGTGGCAACAATAACCCCCTTACCGGCGGCGAGGCCGTCGGCCTTGACCACAATCGGTGCCCCCTGCGCACGGATGTAGGCCACCGCTTCAGCATGCACGGTAAAGGTACGGTAATCGGCCGTCGGGATATTGTATTTGGCCATCAGATCTTTGGAGAAGCTCTTGCTCCCCTCCAGTTGTGCCGCCGCCTGACTCGGGCCGAAAATATCCAAACCAGCGGCCTGGAAACGATCGACAATCCCCATGGTCAGTGGAACTTCCGGCCCGACCACGGTCAGGTCGATGGCATGGTTGTGGGCGAAATCGAGCAGCGCGTCGATCTGGTCAGCAGCAATAGCAACACACTCCGCCAGAGCAGCAATCCCCGGATTACCCGGCGCACAGTAGATTTTCTCTACCAGCGGCGACTGGCCGATTTTCCAGATCAGGGCGTGCTCACGGCCACCACCACCAATAACGAGTACTTTCATCTAAAGGCTCCTGAAAAATCGAACCGCTCGATCGGATCCGACGAGCGGTTCGATCAAATATTAATGCCGGAAATGGCGCATCGCGGTAAAGACCATCGCCATACCATGTTCATCAGCGGCAGCAATGACTTCCTCATCGCGAATTGAACCGCCCGGTTGAATGACCGCAGCAATGCCGACTGCTGCAGCATTGTCGATACCGTCACGGAACGGGAAGAAGGCGTCGGAGGCCATTACTGCCCCTTTCACCGAAAGTCCGGCATGCTCAGCCTTGATCGCGGCGATCCGGGCCGAGTTGACCCGGCTCATCTGGCCGGCGCCAACGCCGATGGTCATGCCGTCCTTACCGTAAACGATGGCATTGCTCTTAACAAATTTTGACACCCGCCAGGCAAACAACAGATCCCGCATCTCGGCTTCGGTCGGCTGACGCTTACTGACCACCTTGAGTTCGCTGTAAAGATCAAGATCGGTCTCCTGCACCAGCAAACCACCGTTGACCCGCTTGAGTTCGTAGCGTTGGGCCGTGGTTTCCGGCCACTGTCCGCAGGCGAGCAGTCGCACATTCTTCTTGCTCGCCACCACTTCAACTGCAGCGGCCGACACCGTTGGGGCGATGATCACCTCGACAAACTGCTTGTCGCAGATCACCCGGGCGGTCTCGGCATCGAGTTCGCGGTTAAAGGCAATGATGCCACCGAATGCCGATTCGGTGTCGGTCGAAAAAGCGCGTTGATAGGCATCGAGAAGATCCTTGCCCAGCGCCACACCACACGGATTGGCGTGCTTGACGATGACACAGGCCGGGTCGTCGTTGAACTGTTTGATACACTCCAGCGCCGCATCGGTGTCAGCAATATTGTTGTAGGAGAGCTCCTTGCCCTGCAACTGCTTGGCAGTGGCGATCGACGCCTCCTTGACCTCTTTTTCGACATAGAACGCCGCTTGCTGATGCGGGTTCTCCCCGTAGCGCATCCCCTGCGCCTTCTTGAACTGGAAGGTCAGAGTCGGTGGAAACTGCGCGTCCTCCTCGGAGAGTTTCTTGCCGAGCCAGTTGGAGATCGCCCCGTCATAAGCGGCGGTGTGCTGGTAAACCTTGACCGCGAGGCGAAAGTTGGTCGGACGGGCCACACTGCCGCCACTTTGCTTCATCTCTTCGAGCACCGTTGCATAATCGGCAGCATCGACCAGCACCGTCACATCGCGATTGTTCTTTGCCGCGCTGCGCAGCATGGTCGGACCGCCGATATCGATGTTTTCGATGGCATCCTCAAGGGAACAGCCCGGCTTGGCCACCGTCGCCTCGAAAGGATAGAGGTTGACCACCACCATGTCGATCGGCTCAATGCCGTGCTCAGCCATTTTTGCCACATGCTCGGGATTCTCGCGCATTCCGAGCAGGCCGCCATGCACCTTGGGGTGCAAGGTCTTGACCCGGCCATCGAGCATCTCGGGGAAACCGGTGAATTCGGAGACGTCCTTGACCGGCAAGCCGGCCTCGCGCAGCAGCTTGGCAGTGCCGCCGGTGGAGAGCATCTCAACACCGAAGGTGTGCAGAGCTTTAGCCAGATCGATAACACCGGTCTTGTCAGAGACACTGATCAGTGCACGCTTGATAAGAGCCATGATTGAAAATCCTTTCCTGTTGCTATGATTGAATCGCTGTAATGGACAAAAAATGGGTGGTTCTTAGAAATTGATCGCCTCGATAAAGGCGCTTTCGAAAGCCGGCGTTCCGGACAGAGGATAAGAAGAGAGCTTTCGGGCGAAGGATTCAACCTCATTGCGGCCGTCCGCCTGCAGCAAAAGACGACTGACACCAATCAGCGCGCCCCCCGGCTCGAAACGGACCTTATCTATCATTTTTGCCGGCAGCATGGCAACCTTTTTCAGGGTCGGTGGTGTCAGGGAAAAGCCAAAAGCACCCGTTAATACCGCAGCTGTAATTGCATCTTCAGCGACCGCTGCTTTTTGCAGCAGGCAGTCGACGCCGGCGCGGACCGCGGCCTTGGCCAACTGGAAGTTGCGCACATCCGGCTGAGTCAGAAGAATCTCCGTCCGGGCATCCCGGTAAAGTTGCAGGGCCCAGCCGCTGCTATCGGGACGCAGATAACGCGCCAGATTGGTCGTCACTGCATCGGGTTCAACAAATGTTCCCTGCGCATCAAGCAGCCCTCCATCCCGTGCCGCAGCGATGGCCTCGACCAGACCGCTACCGCAAATCCCGCGCGGCACACCACCACCGGCAACCTGCAATACAAAACGATCCTCCTGACACTGCACACCGCAAATTGCACCGGGCGCAAAGGCCATACCGGCGGCGATCCCCTCGCCTTCAAACGCTGGCCCGGCCGCTGCCGACGTCACCCACCAGCGGCCGCCGGCAAACAGAGCCAATTCGGCGTTGGTGCCAATATCGATATAAAGGGTCGGGGCAACCGGTTGCGGCTGGCCATAGAGAAAAGCGACCAGGTCACCACCGACAAAACCACCGGCAAGAGGTAACAAGTAAAGGGGCGGCAGCCCGTTTATCCCAGCCGTGGCAAGATCAAACCAGGCGCCGGCCAGATCAGCCGGGCGGTAAGGGGGACGCAACAAGGTTTCGACCGGCAGGCGGCGCAGTAACAGGGTGACGGCGGAGTTAGCAGCCGCTCCCGCACTGACGATCTGCCCACGGCCAACGCCGGCCAGGCGACAAAGCTCATTCACCAACGCATCGATGCCGTCAACCAGCAGGCGCTGTAACTCAGCCGCCTGAGCATCGCGCGCCGCTTCCAGCCGGCGCAGCACATCTGACCCCAGCAACCGCTGCGGATTCGGCGCCTGGGCAACCGCCAGTCGCACACCGCTGTCATCGAGCAGACAGCCGGCCAGCGTTGTCGTTCCCAGGTCGAGGGCAAGAACAACACCGGTGTCATTCATAATCGAGCTCCAGACAGAAACGCAGAAGGGGTAAAGAAAAACACAATTTCAAACTATCCACTAGATTTGCAGAACTCTTCAGCAAACTAATGAAGTCTTCTCTTTTCTCGAAAGGCCGCCATTTCCTGAGACAAATTCAACGCCAACGAGCTATCAAGTAACATAAGTTGAGTATAAATTTCTTCAGCAGGAGCGATGTCTCCTATTTCCAACGCCACCGAGGCATAATTATAATATGCAGCAGGAATGGGGGGGGATAGCCTTCTTGCTCGGTCAAAAGATTTTAAAGACCCGACAAGATCTCCCTGACGATATTGGACAACGCCTAAATTATAATGGGCGGATGGATAATTTGGAGACTTTGAAATAGCAAGACGACAATAATATACAGCACTGTCAAATTCAGCCAACCGCTCAGAGGCGACACACATATTAACCAGGTATCCCGCACCAAGTTCACTTGAGCGGCCTGCAGCTTCTGCCATCTGAATTGCACGTTTATATGTAATGTTTGCAAGATCCATTTTCCCGCGCTGAAAATATGCATCTGCCAACTGCATAATAGGGCGGGAGCCAGAAACCACTTGACGTGCATTACTCTCCCAAAACAATACAGGATCACGCCATATTTCGTTTCTTGAGTACGCCAAAACGCCCAGAAAGAAAAGATATCCAATGACGAATAACATACTGTAATCTCTAAAAAAAATCGCCAATAATTTTAACAAAAAAGTTACAACAACTGCAAACCCGAACATAGGCACATAGAGTCTATGTTCATATATTGGCTCGAGGGGAATAAAGGTTGACTCAACTGAAAGAGAGAGAAAAAACCAAAGGACCCCAAAGAGCAACCATGGAGCTTTTTTTTTGTTTACCCACACAAAAACAAAAAGCAAAAAAAATCCGCATAGGGAAAAAAATGATTTTAAATTTAAAATCTTGTCGACAAAAGGATATCCATAATCAAGAGCTTGTCCAAAAGGAAAAATAAGCAGACGGATATAAATCCAATAGACAGGGATCTCTGTTGAAAAATATTTAAGCGGAGTGACAGATTCAAGTGCGTTTGTCGTCTCAAACGTCCCTAATTGTTGAAAACTAGACCCAGCAATTACAGGAACGCCAATCCGAATAACAGCAAACAACAAGGGAACGACAAAAAAAGGCAAAAGCATAAACAGCCGTTTTGTCCTTGGAATCTTAAAATCGGACAGATAGAACACGTCAAACAGAAACAGCAAGACGGGAAGGGTTGCAGCGTTTTCCTTACACATAACTGCAAGGGCGCCACTAATGAGCGCACTCAACCAAAAAAACCATGATGACTCAAGCCGGGACATTTTTTCACGTGCAACGATATAAAGATAAAGACTCAGGAAAAAGAAAAACCCCGCCATCCCGGCCATGCGCTGTACAACGTAAGTAACTGTTTGAGTTTGCAGTGGATGCACCAGAAAAACCAACACAGCACACAAGGCCCACCATGCCTGGCCAACAAATACCCTTTTAAGAATCAGATAAACAACCAAGGACGTTGATAAATGGAGGAGAATATTAAACAGATGATACCCTCCAACATCCAGATTATTTAAATAATAATTAAAAGAGAAGGATAAATTTACTATTCCTCGAGATTGAAATAATTCTCTAAAACTATAATCTAAGGTGCGAATCCGAGTATTATTTACGATATTAGAAAAATCGTCCAAGTACCAATTGGAATCCAATGTGTTTAAATAAACAATACAACCGACTGCTAAAATTATGACTATGTGCAAATATATTTCTATTTTTTTATTTAAAATTATTTTTTTCATAATATTGATTAACTTAAATATAGTCTGGCTATATGCTTAGTGGAAATAACTTCCGTAAAAAGCAAATACTTTCCAGCTTAACTAAGAAAGCACACTCGTTTTTTCACTCAAGTAAACACGTGGAACCCGCTGGCCGATATGACAAAAAACTTCATAACTGATACTGCCGACCTTTTTCGCCCACTCCTCGGCCGGGAGGCAATGACCGGAACCATCGCTGCCAAGCAGGGTGACATGGTCGCCGACTTGCACCTGCGGAAGATCGCTGACATCGAACAGGGTCCAATCCATACAGACCCGACCAAGAACCGGAATTCGCCGTCCGTACAGCAGCCCTTCCCCCTGACTCGACAGCAGACGGTTGTAACCGTCGGCATAACCGATGGCGACAACGGCGACGCGGGTCTGGCGAGTAGTCACGCAGGTATGACCGTAGGAGAGACCGGTGCCGGTGGGGACTGTTTTTACCTGCACCACCGGAGCGCGCAGACTCATCACCGGTTGCAGGTCTTGACCGGCACCGGGGAGCGACGCGCCACCGTAAAGGGCGATCCCCGGCCGGGCCAGGTTGCACTCCGGGGCAAGGTCACTAAGCAGAGCGGCACTGTTAGCCAGATGGCGCCAGCGCGGTTTGAACCCGGCAGCGTGTACGTCCTGCAGCACGGCGGTAAAACGTTCGATCTGCTGCGCCGAAAGGCTCTCCCCCGGCTCATCGGCGCGGGCACAGTGGGTCATGACACCATCCAGATCGAGTTGATCCAGCTGACGCAATTGCGGCAGCACGGCGGCCAACTCCTCCGGGGCAAACCCGATGCGCCCCATGCCGGTATCAACTTTCAAGTGACAGGCAAGACGCTGTCCGGCCGCGGCGGCCGGAC
>Ga0209231_1000796_pt1 | contig 14926 bp, 9 predicted proteins | sample Deesub45470m_DNA_FD_188086 | JGI IMG/M metagenome (GOLD analysis project Ga0209231, IMG submission 188086) | Deep subsurface microbial communities from North Pacific Ocean - 450_OLKR46/470m Metagenome (SPAdes) (version 2) | ecosystem: Environmental > Terrestrial > Deep subsurface > Unclassified ... | reverse complement strand
ATGCACGACATGAAACCGGCTACCGCGATGAGCAGGCGCGACAGCTCCAGCGGTTCGACATCCTGTCCGTCGGCCGCGACAATCTGCAGTGGCCCGCCGGCGTAATCGAGGTAGAAGAAGGTGGTCGCCGACCCGTCGATCAGTCGTAACCGCACCGTCTCGCCCGGCGTGGCCTCAAGGGTGATTTCAGGGGCGCCGTTGGCCAAAAAACGGTCGTAGGCCACGTCGGCGATATCCATCGCCGGCATGCGTTGCAGTTCGCGGCTCAGATAATCGCCGAGCATACCACTGCGCGCAGCGCCGAACAGGCTTTGTGCGCTCCCTTTTTCCAGGGCATACCACTCGCTGCCGCGTTTAAGCGTGCGCAGGACCTGGTGCGGATCCTCATCGGTCCAGTCGGAAAGCAGCACCACGTAATCGCGGTCTACCGCCAGTGTGGAGTGTTGCGGTTCGATGACGATCGAGCCGTAGATGCCGCGCTGCTCCTGCAGACTGGTGTGGGAGTGATACCAGTAAGTCCCGCTTTGACGGATGGGGAATTCGTAGACAAAGCTGGTGCCGGCGGCAATCGGCGGAAAGCTGATCAGGGGGACGCCATCCATGGCGGGGGGGACCAGAAGCCCATGCCAGTGGATCGAGGACTCGGTATCCATCTGGTTATGCACCGTAATCCGGGCGTAATCACCCTCGGTGAACCGCAGGATCGGGCCGGGAATGGCGCCATTGATTGTCATCGCCCGGGCAGGGGTGCCGCTAACGTTGACCTGCTGCCAGGCGATGGTCAGTTCATACTCGATGGTCGCTGCCGTTACGATGCGGCAAGGCAAGGCTAAGAACAGCGCGACTGCGACAAACACAAAACATCGGTACACAGGCATGAGTCTCCCCTTTGGCGCCCTGGTCGCCATGCCACGTCTTGATGGCGATTGCGCCTTTTTATTTTGCTGAACTGTTCTTTTGCAGCAGCAGGATGTGGTTTACCAGGTGCCAACGTTCGAGCGGACTGATTTGTGTAAACGCCGGCATTCCGGTCTGTGTGGAACCATGCGCGATAATCCAGTATTTTTCGCCTGGCGAATATATAGCACTGTGTTGCCGGTCTAGAAAGTTTGCTGGCGGAGTATTCAGGGCCGCGGCGGCCGGGCCTTTCCCATCGCCGTTTGCACCGTGGCAGACACTGCAATGCTGCATAAAAAGTGCGCGTCCCTTCTGTAATGATTCCGGATCAGCCGGGATCGGGGTCCGAACCATAATGCGGAACTCTTCCGGAATCGACTCTTTCACGGTCATCATCGACCGCATATGCTCAGACATTGTCTGGTCGTCATGGTGGTGCCCGGTGCCACTGGCAAAGACGGCACCGCTGGCGACAATGATCAAGCAGAAAAAAATCACTGAGGCGCGGTTGCGCTGCTTTTCGGTGTTCGATCGCGACATGCGTTCTTCCTTTCAGCCTATTCGCAGGTGATTGTTTACAAAACCGGGGCTTCTCTATTGATAACTTTAACGGAAAGGGACGAAATGTCATCTGCTGCCGGCATGATTAGCCGCTTTTGACGAACCACTCGATCAGAAACAGTTCCCCGCCAGCATCGCCTTATCGGCCAGAGCCGGACCGGCAGCGGGTGTTCGGGGTCGGACCAGTCCAACTATCTGAAATCATAATTTAATACGCATAATTTACGCCTCAAAACACCCCTATATGTCGATTTTCGAGGGGTAAAAATCTGCCCATAGCCATAGAGGCAAGAACGCATAATAGGTGCCAGACGTCCGTCCTGCTTGTTTTTTTATTTCGATTTATCGTCAATTTCGACGATAAAATGACCGAATATTGAACTATTCGACAGTTTTGACGACTAGGTCAACTTTTTATCAATGTATTGACTCGCTAACTTTGGCGAATCGGTTTATAATTCAAGGGACTATTCGCCAAAGGAGACGAAATGAGCATCGATTCCCACATGAGCGACAAGGCGATTCTGGCCGACATCGGCCATCGTCTGGGCCGCCGGCGTGTCGAGCTGGAATTGACCCAGGCCGATCTGGCCAGAGAGGCCGGAGTCTCCAAGCGCACCCTGGAGCGGGTCGAGGCCGGGGAGTCGGTCCAGATGGCTAACCTGATCCGCATCCTGCGGGTGCTTGGACTGCTCGAAGCTCTCGATACTGCGATGCCGGAGTCCGGGCCACGCCCCATGGATCTGCTCAAGCTACGGGGGAAAGAACGACAGCGCGCCTCGTCGAAGAAGCGCAACAAGGGGTCGGCGGACAACTGGTCCTGGGGGGATAAGACGTGAGTACGGTCGCCAAGGTCAAGCTCTGGGGGCGCACTATCGGTGCGGTTGCTTTGGAGGAGGGTGCCGATGTTGCCTCCTTTGAATACGATCCGGCCTTTGTCCGCAGCGGCATTGAGATCGCGCCGCTGACCATGCCGCTGGCGCGGCGGGTCTACTCTTTCCCTGCGCTGGCGCGGCAAACCTTCCACGGCTTGCCCGGACTGCTCGCCGACTCGCTTCCCGATCGGTTCGGTAATGTCCTGATCAATGCCTGGTTGGCCACGCAGGGGAGAAGCCCCGAGTCCTTCAATGCCGTGGAGCGGCTTTGCTATACGGGGATGCGCGGCATGGGAGCGCTGGAATATTCACCTGTACTGGGTCCCCGGCAGGCCCGGCGATCCGCGCCGGTCAAGATCGACCAACTGATTGAACTTGCGTCCGAGGTCCTCGCTCATCGCAACGATCTGCAGGCATCCTTTGGCAACGACGACGGTCGGGAGGTAGCGCTGCGGGATATCCTGCGGGTCGGCACTTCTGCAGGGGGTGCACGGGCCAAGGCGGTCATCGCCTGGAACCAGGACACCAACGAGGTCCGCTCCGGGCAGATCAAGGCTGAAGCGGGGTTTGAGCACTGGCTGCTCAAATTCGACGGTGTCTCCGGCAACAGGGACAAGGAGATGGAAGACCCCAAAGGCTACGGCGCCATCGAATATGCCTATTACCGGATGGCAACGATGGCCGGCATCTACATGAGCCCCTGCCGGCTGCTGGAAGAGAACGGAAGACGTCATTTCATGACCAGGCGCTTTGATCGGCAGGAAGATGGCGGTAAACTGCATATGCAGTCGCTCGGCGCACTGGCGCATTTTGATTACAATCTGGCCGGAGCCTATGCCTACGAACAAGCACTGCTGGTCATCCGCCAACTCGGATTGCCGATGAGCACTATTGAGGAGCAGTTTCGGCGGATGGCCTTCAATATCCTGGCCCGGAATCAGGACGACCATGTCAAGAACATCGCTTTTCTGATGGACAAGGCGGGCCGCTGGTCGCTCGCACCGGCATTTGATATGACCTACAGTTTTCAGCCGAGCGGCAAGTGGACCTCGACTCACCAGATGACCCTGAACGGCAAGCGGGATGGTTTCACTCGGGACGATTTTCGGGCCTGTGCCGAGACGGTATCGATGCAGCGTGGTCGGGCCGAAGCGATCCTCGATGAGGTGCGAAGGGTGGTCTCCCGCTGGCCGCAGTTCGCAAAAGAGGCCGGGGTCGCGGCCGACTGGCTGGAAAAGATCGGCCGCACGCTGCGTTTGGAGGTGCTCTAGATACAATCAGATCAGGTATTTTGGGTGGATCATTGCCACCCACTGAAATCACAAACGAATTTGCACTATTTTCTCCGCAAGTCGCCGCAACAGCTCGATTTTTCGGGCTAAAAATCAGGCAGTTGAAATGAAGGAACAGATACTGTCCGTAATCAGACGGTCAATTTAGTCCTGACACCCCTGCGGTTATAGACCTTTGAGCAGCCACATGACGATATGGGGACCGGCACCTGTGATGCCAGCCCCCCTTTTTAATGACTGACCCTATTCCGGGTCAATGACTGGCTTTCTCTCCCCAGATTTTCTTTAGCCGCTGGTCGCGACCGCAACCCCAGCGGTAGGAGTTGTAGCGAATCGGGTTGTTCTTGTAATAATCCTGATGGTAGCTCTCGTCGCCGGCGATCGGGTAGAAGGTGGACGCATCGAGGATCGGGGTGACCACCTTTTCTTTTGGGAACTGGGCGGTGACGCGTTGTTTTGAAGCTTCGGCGATCTTCCGTTCGGCTGCATTGGCGACAAATATGGCGGCCAGGTAGCTGTGGCCGCGGTCGCAGAACTGCCCGCCGTCGTCGAAGGGGTCGATATTCACCCAGTAGTGATCGAGCAGTTTCTGGTAGCTGATTTTGGCCGAGTCATAAGTAATTTCGACCGCCTCATAGTGGCCGCTGTGGTTGCCGTTGTAGGTGGGGTTTTTGAGTGTGCCGCCGGTAAAGCCGGAGACCACGTCGGTGACTCCGGGGAGTTTTTCAAAGTCGGACTCCATGCACCAGAAGCAGCCCCCCGCCAGAATTGCCTTGTCGGCCAGGGCCGGGCCGGCGATCATTAGTAGTGCGGTGAGAATAATAAAAATTCGTGTGCGGTTCATAACGCCTCCCGTTATTCTCTGTCGTGCTGTGCCAGCCAGCGAAGGGCCGACACCGGTTCCAGATCGTTAGACACTTGTACTTAAACTTACCATACCGCAGGCTCAGCTGCCGAATGCAGAGCCATTTGCTTCAAGTAACAGGATCATAATCATTCTCACGCCCGTTCGCGTTGCTCACTCAAGACGCAAAGGCGCAAAGAAAAACCTGGATGACAGGGTTAACCTTGGCGTCTTTGCGGCTTTGCGTGAGACAAGACTTTGATTTCGTCAGTGAATTGATCGACTGCTGTGTGAGTTGAGATGATTTGTTGGTTTTGCAATCAGAATTCAGTTTGAGCCAAATGGATAACCAGATTTCTGAATATGCCGCAGCCAGATCGGCTGGCTCGAGTTTTACCTGTTGACATCAACCCATGAACCAGCTTGAATGATTCAACTTTTTGACATGGATACGACCATGACAGAATCAACTCAGTCCTATGCAGCCTGGATCGGCAGACAATGCCGGCCGGGCTTTTGTTTTTTACGGAGGGGATGATGGGGTGCGACCCGAATTTATCCGTACTTATCTGCGTTCGAAAAAGCTTTACCCTCAAAAAGAACGGTTTCCACAATTTGATCTTTCCCTTTAAATGGTTGAACCTTTGTTCGGATTGTAGTCCCGCGATTTAAGGAGTGCTGTCATGACTGTCTGCCGTTTCGGATCTAAAGTCTGGGCCTGTTTCGGGGCGCTGCTGCTGATGACTTCACTGTTGCTGCCGGCTGCCGGCGCGACCGATGTCATGCCGCCGCGGCCGATCGGGCCACCGGTGATCGACCTGCCGCTGCCGCCGCTGCTGGTGGTGGCCGAAGCGCGATTGCCGATCCGTCTGCAACAGATGACGGTGCGGGCCGAAGTGCTGGGGACGGTGGCGCATACGCGCATTGAGCTGGTCTTTTATAACCCGAATCAGCGTGAGCTCGAAGGGGAGTTGCAGTTTCCATTGCTCGACGGCCAGAGCGTGACCGGGTTCGCTCTCGATATCGACGGCGTCCTGCGGCCGGCGGTGCCGGTGGAGAAGGTCAAGGGGGAGCAGGTGTTTGAGGATGTGATCCGGGCGCGCGTCGATCCGGCGCTGCTGGAGAAGACCCGGGGGAATAACTATAAGCTCCGCCTCTACCCGTTGCCAGCGCGCGGCACCCGACGCGTGGCACTGGAGTTTGACGAGGTTCTCACCGCGACGGATAGTGGCAGCAGCTACCGGCTGCCCCTGCAATTTGCCGAGACCGTAGAACTTCTTGATGTGGCGGTACACAGCGCTGTCGCTCCGGTCGCCAAAGCCGCCCGGCTTGGCGCCGAAACGCTGGCGGTCAGTCCTGACCCACCGCCGTTCGCCGGAGCATCGGTGCAATTCACCCGCAAAAACTTCGCCGGGCAGGGCCTTTTAAACATCGATTTCCCTGCCAGCCAGGCACCGCTGTTGGCCACCGAAACCCGGATCGGCCAGACCTATTTTTATGCAGAAGTTACACCTCCCAGCCTGCGCCGCGCGCCGCGACCGGCACCGCGGACGGTCGGTCTGATCTGGGATGCCTCCGGCTCGGGGGCGGCCCGCGACCACGGTCGTGAGTTTGCCCTGCTCGATGCTTACTTTAAACAGTTGCAGCAGGTCGAGGTGGCTCTGGTCATCGCCCGTGATCAGGCGCAGGCGCCGCAACATTTCAGCATCGATGACGGCGACTGGCAGGCGCTGCGCACGGTGCTGGAAAGCCTGGCTTACGATGGGGCGACGACAGCCGCCGCCCTTTCGCCTGCAGGTAACGCCGATCTGAACCTGCTGTTCAGTGACGGGCTGATCAATTACGGGGCAGGAGCGCTGGTTGCCGGTAGCGTACCGCTTTATGCCCTGAACGCAGCTGCCAGCGCCGATCTGCCGCGCCTGCGCGCTGTCGCCGAAACCAGCGGTGGCCGTTTACTCGATCTGCTTGGAGTCAGTACCGATACGGCACTCACCGCGTTGATTGAACAGGCCCCGCGCCTGGTCGGCTTACGCAGCAACGGGGCCAAAGAGCTGGTCAGCGCCTCGGTCTATGCCGAGGGCGGCCGGGTGCAAATCGCCGGTATCCTGACTGAGGTGCAGACTGTTGTCACGCTTTCCTGGCTTGACGGCAAAGGTCAGGCCCAGACCCAGGCCGTCAACATCGCGCCGGGAGCTCAGTCGTTGGCTCCGCTCGCTGCCTTGCGTTTTGCCGCGCTGCAGCTGGCACAGCTGGAGAGCGATGCCGTGGCCAATCGCGCCGCCATCCGCCGTCTGGGCAACCGCTTTGGCCTGGTGACCCGCGAAACCTCACTGATCGTTCTTGACCGGGTCGAAGATTATGTCCGCTACGAAATCGTGCCGCCGGAGTCGCTGCGCGGCGAGTACGAACAGCAACTGGCACAAAAGGCCGGACAACTGCAGCAGGAGCGGCGCTCGCACCTCGATAGCATCGTTGCCGGTTTTCAGCAGAAGCAGGCCTGGTGGGCCATGGACTTCCCCAAAGGGAAGCGTCCGAAGCCACCTCAGGAAGAGGTCAAGGCGGTTCAGGAACAGCCGGTCATGGCCATGGCTACCGATGGGGAGCGGCACGATGCGCATCGGCCTGAGGAGACTCTGCTTGAGGAGCCGGTACGTGGGGAGCCGTCACCGCTGATGGCCCGGGCGAATGCAGAGATGATGGCATCGCCACCGGCTGAAGCTGTTTTTGCTGATGCCGCCAACCCCTCAGCGCCTCCGACCGCCAGCATCCAGTTGCAAAAATGGGTGCCAGATTCCGTTTATGCGCAGCGTCTGCGTGCTGCACCGGTTGAGCAGATGTACGCCATCTATCTTGATGAGCGGCCGACCTACGTCAACAGCACCGCTTTTTTTCTCGACGCGGCCGATCTTTTCAGTGAACGCAATCAGCCGGAGTTGAGCCTGCGCATCTTGTCCAATCTGGCTGAGATGAATCTGGAAAATCGCCATATCCTGCGCGTTCTGGCTTATCGTCTGCTGCAGGCAAAACAGGTTAAACTCGCCCTGCCGGTTTTGCAGCAGGTACTGGTTCTTGCCCCCGATGAACCGCAATCCTGGCGCGATCTCGGCCTGGCTTATGCCGAGAATGGTCAGTATCAGCCGGCGGTGGATCATTTGTGGCAGGTGGTGGCGCGACCCTGGCACGACCGCTTTCCGGAGATCGAGCTGATTGCTCTGGCAGAACTCAACGCCATCATCGCCCGGCTGCCACGTGGGGTGACGGTCGATTCCAGCGCCATCGATCCGCGGCTGCTGCACAATCTGCCGTTGGCGGTCCGGGCTGTGCTCAGCTGGGATGCAGATAATGCCGATATCGATCTTTGGGTGATTGACCCGAACGACGAAAAGGTTTATTACGGCAACCCGCTCGGCTATCAGGGCGGCCGGATTTCACGCGATTTTACCGGTGGTTATGGCCCGGAAGAGTTCTCTCTGCGCGTCGCCAAGCCCGGTACCTACCGGGTGCAGGCACAGTTTTACGGCAACCGGCAGCAGCTGGTCACCGGTGCCACCACTTTGATGCTGCGCTTGAGTACCGGTTTTGGCACCGGCAAGCAGCAGGACCAGAACATTATTGTACGACTGGATGCGACCGGGGAGGTGGTTGAGGTGGGGACGTTTACGGTGCGATAATGAACCCTGCCCGCTCCGTTTAAGGGAGTTGCGGGACAGGTCGGTTGTTTGCAAAACAGGGTCTGTCAGGACAGGGTTAAGCGTTAGATGTCTTGAAGAATCGGAAACGCTTTCATCGTCTCTTTGTTCGTGCCTGCTACAACCGGTTTATCGGCATTCACCCGGTTACGTCCATCACGTTTTGCACGGTAAAGGTTTTGATCAACGACATGGACCAGCTTTTCAGTGCAGTCGATTTCTTCGCATAAATTTGCCACGCCGATGCTGCAGGTTAAGGAAAGTTCAAGAGTTCCACCGCCAACGTTTGTCAGCAGGAAACGATGCGCTGCAATTTTTACGCGCAGCCGGTTGGCCAGTTCGGCCCCCCCTTGACCATTTGTATGTGGTGCGATCACCATGAACTCCTCGCCGCCATAGCGGACCAGGATATCGGGTTCGCGGAGTTTTTGTTTGATCAGTTTGGCAAAAATGACCAACACCTGATCGCCGATCTGATGTCCGTGATTGTCGTTGACGAGCTTGAATTTGTCGATGTCGATGAGCAGAACGGTCAGTGGTTGCTCGTGCCGGCTTGCTCTGGCCACCTCCTCATTCAGGCGACAATCGAGAAAGCGGCGGTTGTAGACCCCGGTCAAGGGGTCAATAATGTTCTCCCGCTCGAGGAGATTGAGACGCTTAAAGGACTCAGTGGTCTGTAGCGCCAGCGTCACCGTCAGCCACACGAAGCAGGCGCCGAGAAAAAATACGCCAGGCACAATCAGGTCAAAGGTGTCTGTTGCGCTATCCCAGAAAGCCCAGGTATAAGCGAGATAACCGACAATAAAAATTACGATCAACGCCAACAATATATGCCAGCGATTCCTTACTGTGCTGACCGGCAAGGCGGTAATCAGCCGTCGCGTGATCATGAGCGCACCCATGAGGATGAGGGCGCCGGCCAGAACGAGAGTTTTTGTCAGCAGAGCAAACACGATTGGCTATCCTCCGTTATTTTCTGCATTGTACCTGTTTGGCGTAAATGCATAAAGCAATATTAATGCTACGGCGCACAGTTTTTTGTCGATGGTATAATTGTTACAAATGGACAAAAAGAATGAATTTCCCGGGATGAACATTGCCTCTCTTTGCGGGGGGGGCTGAAAGGTTGATATGCTTCCGATCCTTTTACTATTACTGGTGCTGTTTTTCGTTCTGGCCTACCTGCGCGCTCCATTACGCATCTGGTCTGCTGCGTTTCTGGTCGCAGTCGGTGCCATCAGTTACCTGGCGGGTGCTTCGACGGTTCTGATTCTGGAACTGGTGGCGGTCGCGGTGGCCCTGGTGATCGTGGCCAATGTTGCTCCTCTGCGCTTAAACCTGCTGACCAGGCCGCTGTTCGCCCTGTTTAAACGTATGCTGCCGCCGCTATCCGATACCGAACGCGAAGCGCTCGAGTCGGGGACCGTCGGCTGGGACGGCGAGCTTTTCAGCGGTCATCCGGATTGGGATAAACTGCTCAGCACTCCGGTTCCGACCCTCACGGAAGCCGAGCAGGCGTTTATCGACGGTCCGGTCGAACAACTCTGCCGGATGCTGGATGACTGGCAGATTGTCGAGCACGATCAGGACCTGCCGCCCGAGGTCTGGCAGTTTCTTAAACAGCAGCGTTTCTTCGGCATGATCATCCCACCGCAGTATGGCGGTCTCGGTTTTTCTGCCCTGGCCCACTCGGCGGTGATCATGAAAATCTCCAGTCGCAGCATCACCGCCGCGGTGACGGCGATGGTTCCGAACTCCCTCGGTCCGGCAGAACTGCTGCTGCATTATGGGACCGATGCGCAAAAGGATTACTATCTGCCGCGTCTGGCCAGTGGTGAGGAGATCCCCTGCTTTGCCCTGACCGGGCCGGAAGCCGGGAGTGATGCGGCGGCGATTCCCGATAGCGGGATCGTCTGCAAGGGGAGGTTTGACGGTGAGGACGTCCTCGGCATCCGGTTGAATTGGGACAAACGCTACATCACCCTGGGGCCGGTGGCCTCACTGCTCGGGTTGGCGTTCAAGCTCTACGATCCCGACCGGTTACTGGGGGACAAAGAGGAGATCGGCATCACTCTGGCGCTGATCCCGACCGATCTGCCGGGCATCACCATCGGTAATCGCCATCATCCGCTCAATATTCCCTTTATGAACGGACCCAACCAGGGGAAGGATGTGTTCATCCCGCTCGACTTTATGATCGGTGGATCCGAACGCGCCGGTCAGGGCTGGCGCATGTTGATGGAGAGTCTCGGGGTCGGTCGCTCCATCTCGCTGCCGGCGCTGAGCACCGGGGCCGGTAAGCTGGCCTGCCGCGCCACCGGCGCTTATGCCCGTATCCGCCGTCAATTCAAGCTGCCGATCGGCCAGATGGAAGGGGTCGAAGAAGCTTTGACCCGGATTGCCGGCCTGACCTACCAGATGGACGCGGCCCGCACCCTGACCTGCGCCGCGGTCGATGCTGGCGAGAAACCGGCGGTTCTTTCGGCCATCGTCAAATACGGTCTGACCGAACGGATGCGCCAGGTGATCAACGACGCCATGGACGTACAGGGCGGCAGCGGTATCTGTCTCGGCCCGCGCAACTATCTGGGCCGGCTTTATCAATCGATTCCCATCGGCATCACGGTTGAAGGGGCCAATATCCTCACCCGCACCCTGATCATCTTTGGTCAGGGGGCGATCCGCAGCCACCCGTATGTGCTCAAGGAGATGCACGCCGTCTCCAACCCCGACCCTGCCGCCGGACGGCTGCAGTTTGACCAGGCGTTTTTCGGCCATGTCGCCTTCACGGTCAGTACCACCGCTCGCGCGCTCTGGTCGGGCCTGACGGCTGGCTGGCTGCTGCCGGTTCCCGCCGGTCCTTGCCGGCGCCACCTGCAAAAAGCCACCCGGCGCAGCAGCGCCTTTGTGCTGACGGCCGACACCGCCATGCTGGTGCTGGGTGGTGGACTCAAGCGCAAGGAGAAGCTTTCCGGGCGCATGGCCGATATTCTGTCGAATCTGTATCTGGTCTCGGCAGTCGTCAAACAGTTTAGCGATCGGGGGGAACCGGCCGAAGAGCAGGTGCTGGTCGACTGGGCTTGCGCCGAAAGCTTCCGCGTTATCGACCACGCTTTTCTTGAGTTTTACCGCAACTTTCCGAACCGACCGGTCGCCTGGTTATTGCGATTGCTGACCTTTCCGTTCGGCTTCCACTCTGCGGCTCCGGTCGATAAGCTTGGACACCAGGTCGCGGCTCTGCTTTTAGCCCCCGGCGCGACCCGGGATCGCTTGACCGCCGGAATTTTTGTCCCGCTTGAGCAGACCGAGCCTCTCGGGCGGCTTGAGGATGCCCTGGTCAAGGTCATTGCCGCTGAGGCGGTCGAGAAGAAAATACGCCAGGCCCGGACAAAAGGCGCCAGCGTCGACCAGCATCAGTCCTCCGTTCTGGACGCTGCCGTGGCGTCCGGGATTATCTCTGCTGATGAGCAGGCGTTGGTCATCGCCGCCGAAGCGGCTCGCCGTGAAGTGATCCGTGTCGATGACTTTTCGTGAAGGGTGGGAAATTGGTGGCTGGAGTAGACCGCTGAAATGGGCTTGATTTGCGTATGCTGAACCTGAAAACCACAAGTGTCGCAAGCGACCGTCTTCAGCCGCCGTACAACTTTGGCCGCTGTAAACTGTGTGGCACCTTGTCCGCTGAACCGACCTATCGCCTCAAAAAGTGTACGGTCTACGCCTGCGCTGCCTGCGGCTTTCACTGTATTGATGCCCTTGATGTTCTCCCCTGTCCAGCTTCTGCGGGCGAGGCACCAGAGCTCGACTCCAAGGCAATCGCCTATATTGAGCGCCGGCTGGCTGGAAGTCTGCCGCAACAGCAGGATCGGTTGCGCCGGGCGCAGGCCTGCCAGCCGCTTTTCGGGGCGCACTGTCTCGACGTTGGTGCCGGCGCCGGGCTGTTTGCCCATCTGCTGGCCGCGGAAGGGGCGACAGTGCAGGGTCTCGAACCGCAGCCGGTCTTTTGCACTTTTGCCCAGCAGAAATTCGGACTGACCTTTCGGCAGGAAACCATCGATGCACCGTACTGGCAACATGGCTATGCCGGCGCGTTTGACCTGATCACCCTCTGGGATGTCCTCGAACACGTCAACTTTCCCGCCGCCACCCTGCAACAGGTGGTGCCGCTACTCAAGCCGGGCGGCTATCTGCTGCTCGATACGCCGATCCGTGATGCGCTGGTCTACCGCTTCAGCGAGTGGGCTTATCGCTGTAGTCGCGGCCGTAATACCTTTATGCTTGAAACGCTCTATTCCCCCCGGCCATTTCGGCACAAACAGATCTTCACCCAGGCCCAACTCCGCCGATTGGTCGAGGGGCTCGGCCTGCGCGTGCTGGGCCTGGAGCTGCCCTGGTGGTCGCCGCGCAGTCAGGTGACGCTGGTTGCGCAAAAAGCTTGTGAGGGGTGAGGGGTGAGGGGGTTACCAGTAAACGCTTAAGCCGATTCTGGCAAGTCGTTCAATCTGATTCCACTTGCGGTTCGCTGATACGTCAAGGTTGAGGGCCAGACTGTTCGTCAGGGCGATGTTCTCTTCTGCCGCAATTTCGCAGGTTTGTTCAAAGTTGGCGGCGACATCGGAAAACCAGGCCAGGCGCAGTTGGGCCTGACTCCTGCTGCCGGATGATTGGTGAAGCAAACCCGTACTTCCTCCGGCCTCCGCCAGAAGATCTTTCGCTCCGCCGACCCGTGCCTCACCGAGCAGATACCAGAGAAGGTGGCGTGAGCCAAAAGCCCAGCCGCCGCCCGGATTGACTTCAAAGATAAGCTTTCGTCCATCGTGTTCGGTGGTCACCCGGCGTAAACCCGTATAAATTTTCCAGGAGGTCACCGGGAAGAACAGGTTGCGCGGCGCCACTGAAAAAATATTAACAATATCGAAACGCTCCAGCCTGACCCGTTTGTCGGCATAGAACCGGACCAGAGTATGCAGGTACTCGATCTGCGCTCCGGATGGATAGCCGTTGGCAGGGTCACGCAGGTGATGGTGGCCGGGGCGGTAGGAGAGGTCTGCAAACGAGTCGTCATCGTCCATCCCGGTGTAGAGACTTAAGCGCGACGAGCGGTGTCCCTGTTCGGGCGGCGAAGCAACAAAAACCGGTTCAGCGCTCATCCCCAACTTGCTCCGTTTGGACAGCAGCGCGACATACCGCTGTTTATAATCTTCCTTTTCAAGTTCCTGCTTCAGATAGCGATAGTCGAGATCCTCAATCGCCAGATCATAAAGATCTTTCGGGTCGTCAGTCAGTTGCGTCGATACAAGCTCCCCGGCTTGGTCCGGCATGTGCGAAAGCTTGAAAGCGTATGTCTCCCCCGGACTGGAGATGCGCGACATCAGCCGCTCCATCCGTCTGGCTTTGGACGGCCGGTAGGTCGCCTGTTCTATCAGCCCGGCCTGTTCTACCTGGCGAATGGTGTCTATCGGCATAACCCAGCTCTTGCCCTGATCAGCCAGTTGAACGCCCGGCCGTGCCACTTCGAACAGGTAGAGGAGATTGAAACTGCAATTTTCGCTGAAAAAGAAGTAGTCGGCGTAATGGTTATTCAGCTCCCAGACATGCGCGACCAGGCGACGGGTTTCGTCCGGCGTCAGGTTGAGCCGATACTCCCAGATGTCCCGGCTCTCCATGTCGCCATATTCTCTGACTTTGCTGTAGTAAGGGAGAATCGAGTAGCGGCCCTGATAAAAACCAAACAGCCCTTTGAAAGCGTAGACAAAACCGTTTTTTTCATCTGTTTGTGCCGAATAATTGACCGAGTAGGTCAAAAGTTTACTTTTATATTCACCATAAATATTGAGCAGCGTATGCCCGAACATCGATGACGGGCTGTTGATGTGCGGACCCGGAAACACCAGTTCGGCCGAGGTTGGAGCCACCTTGCTGATCATCTCGTCGTATTTGGTGCATTGTGGCTGGGGAAGTTCCTGCAGCGGGATGCCGAGTTGTTCTCTCAGCCAGGCGACCCTGGCCGGATAACGGCACAGGGTGTGTTCATCACCAAGATTCAGGTCATCGAACATCGATCGGATGGTCATGTCGAGTTCAGCTTGCGGGTCAGTCTTCCCCTTTGGGCTGATAAAGAAAGTGGTGTCATCAATCAGGCTCTCCCGTTCGAAGATGCCTGCGTAATAATGACCCAATGAGTTCCAGTAGGGCTGTTGTGACAACTGCCTGGCCTGCGCCTGCTCAAGATAGTCCTCCAGGGACTCCCCTCTGACGCTGCTCAGACTCAATAAAAAAAAGACCACGAAAAAAACCGGATGCAGAAAATAACTGCATCCGGTCTGTGTCCTATGTTTTTTTGAACTGAGCTTTGACATTAAATCAGAGCAGAGATCCGATCAAGAACGGTCGCAGAAGATTCATTCCCGGTTACGAAGATTTTGTCGAAATTCGCCTGAAGGTTAGCGGCGAACAGGGCCTGCTGGTCGGCAGGGATGTTCATCAACTCGGCGAGGGTGTCAAGTGATTCGCCTTGGCCCTTGGAAATATCGAGTGCGAGCATATCGAGGTTGGCGCCGGAAAATTCTTTCAACCGCTCACTGGCCGCAAATTTGGCCGGTTGTTCGCAACCGAGGGTTCCTGTACTGATACCAAATGTCTGGGTGCCTGAAGAGCCGTTGGTGGTGGCCTGAAAAACCTGAAACAGGATTGAACCGTCAGCTTTACCTTCCCAGAGGACCGTGCCGAGTCCGCAACCGGTATTTTTATCGGCTTGGCCTGCAAAAGCCG
>Ga0209231_1000795_pt1 | contig 14928 bp, 10 predicted proteins | sample Deesub45470m_DNA_FD_188086 | JGI IMG/M metagenome (GOLD analysis project Ga0209231, IMG submission 188086) | Deep subsurface microbial communities from North Pacific Ocean - 450_OLKR46/470m Metagenome (SPAdes) (version 2) | ecosystem: Environmental > Terrestrial > Deep subsurface > Unclassified ... | reverse complement strand
AACGGGAGCAGTGCGCCAAAAATCTGCTTCTCAAAGGTAATTGGTGGCAAGATTCTCGAAACTTTGGACTTGAATCCAACTGCCCTGGTTTTTAACCCGCCGCCAGGGGGGGGCAATCATCAAAAATCCGGGGTTTCCAGATGGACACTAGTTAGAGGCTACCTGAATGAAGATTTCGCAGTCCTGAATTCGGGCGGGTCCCACGGTGGAGATTTTGTACTTGCGGCCTTTTGTCCAGGCCTCATCATAGGCAAGCGCTGTCGCCTTGCTTTGTTTCCATTGCCGCGACGGTTCGCCGTCGAAGTACAGGACTCCCTCCTGATAGCCGACCAGTAGAAGTTTTGTAGCCCCCTGTCCCCTTTCCAGGGAGATTTGCAGGTTCTCCCCCGCACGAATCTCGAAGACGATTGGCCTCAGGTTTGCCCGTATTCCTTTTCCATTCCCCCTGGGGTGCAGAGTGACCTTGAGGGGCTTTCCACCGAGAACCACCGATTGGTCTGGTCCATGCTTTTTGCCCTGAGCGGCCAACTTAGGGTCAGTCAGTCCCGGAGAGGGTTGATTCTTTTTCACAGCACCATTTTCTTCGATCCGGGTTTCATTCCCCTCGCGTTTTTCTTCCTCGGAATGGAATTCCTTGTCTGGGTGGTGATGATTTGTCCCAATCTCCGAGGAAGGATCGCCGGTGCTCACTGGCCTCGCTGGAAATTTCCTCAGAGGTTCCTTGACGGCAATGGGCTTCATAGGCGGTTCGGGCCTGACAACAATGTCCCGCCGGGGGGGCACGACCTTGGGTGGAGGATTATTAACTACGGTAATTCTCTGATCGGCGGGTTTTTTCACGTGGTCCCTGACAATGATCGTTTGTGGTGGTGTCGGATTCTGGATGACGATGATCTGCGCCTGGTTATTCTCTGAAACCGGTGGGTGTTCGCTGGCGATTTGTATAGCGATCTCGGCTCCGCGGAGGCGCAGCGGACCGTCACTGAGAAGCCCCGCATAGGTTTTGCCCTTCCCCCATGAGGGATCATACCCGAGCCTGATCCCTCCAGAACTCCTCGCTTTGGTGGAAGGATCGTCGATGATCAGGGTGCCATCCAGGTAGCTGACAACGAGGGTGGCCCGCCGTCGTTTTTCGCCCGTGACCTGTAGGCTCTTGATTTCCCCTTCGGCAATCTTGAAGGACAGGGAATCGTAAGGCCTCTGTTTGCCGGAGAAATTCAGATCCCCGCCGGTAATGGTGATTCTCAGGAGATCACCGTAATGCCCTTCGCCGCGATAGACGGCGTCGACCCGCACCTGGCGTAACCGGTTCTCTTCGGATTCGCGCTGTCGCTGCAGCTCGAGGGCCGCCGCCCTTGAGCGGGCCGCTTCGGCCCGGGCCTGCTGGAGAGCGACCTGCCTCTGGTTGTAGCCGTTGATGGTTTCGAGACGCTGAGCCTCATTGAGACTTTCCCAGGTTTCCGACGAAACACCATACATCATGGGAGTGCAGCCTAAGGTGAAAAGAATCAACAGCCCGGTCAAGCGATTGCGCCATGCCATGGTTGCACCTGCCTTTCGTTTAAAGGAGTACGCGGTTGCCTCCCTCGTAGCAAAAAAAACACGACCGTCATTGGACATCTGGACAAATGCAACCCGATGTCGACTCGGAATGCTGTCATAACAAGAAGTTAAATATAAGGATTCAGCCGACGCTGGCCAGTTCCAGGCGATTTCCCCAGCGATCCTGGAGGGCTTGACGCAGATCGGCAAAGTCATCGCCACGAAGAAATTCAGGATCTTGGGCGAGCGTAAAGGCATCTTCCCTGGCCTCTTCGAGGATCCTTCCGTCCCTGAGGAGATTGGCGACGCGAAAATCGGGGACGCCGGATTGGCGAGTTCCAAGAAACTCCCCCGGCCCCCGGATCTCCAGATCGGCCTCGGCGATACGAAAACCGTCGCTTGTCTCGGTCATGACCTGCAGACGCCGGGAACCTTCGGTGCTGCACTGGAGCGAGCGCATGAGCAGGCAATAACTTTTATCCGCTCCCCGCCCTACCCGCCCTCTCAACTGGTGGAGCTGAGCCAGGCCGAAACGTTCGCCGTGCTCGATCATCATCACCGTAGCATTGGGGACGTCGACCCCAACTTCAATGACCGTCGTCGAGACCAGAACATCGATCTCCCCGCGGTTGAAGGCGGCCATCACCCCCTCCTTCTCGTCGCTCTTCATTCTGCCGTGCAACAGGCCGACAACCCGTTCCGTGAATATGGTTTTCTGTAAGAATTCCGCACCCTCACTGGCCGCCTTGAGGTCGCTTTTCTCCGAATCTTCAACCAATGGGTAGACGACATAGGCCTGGCGGCCTGCGGCCAGTTCCCGGTCGATGAGGACGTAGGCCTTCGAGCGGTTTCGCTCTTCGATGATTCGGGTTTCGACGGGAGTGCGGCCCGGTGGCAACTGGTCGATGACCGAGAGGGCCAGGTCCCCATAGAGGGTCAAAGAGAGGGTGCGCGGAATGGGCGTGGCGGTCATCACAAGGATGTGGGGCCCCTCCCCCTTGTGGCGCAGGACTCCTCTCTGCCGGACACCGAAGCGGTGCTGTTCGTCGATGATCCCCAATCCAAGGCGCTTGAATTTCACTCCTTCCTGGAGGACGGCGTGGGTGCCGACCACCAGGTTGACCACGCCGTTGCGGATTTCCTCCAGGGTCTGACGGCGGGCTTTGGCGGTCGTAGATCCCTTGAGGACCGCCGCCTTCAGACCGAGCGCCGAGAGCCAGTGGGCAAACTGAAGATAGTGCTGATCGACAAGGATTTCGGTGGGGGCGACGACGGCGACCTGGGTTTCGTTTTCGATGGCCAGCAGTGCGCTCATCAGGGCGACGATGGTTTTACCGCTTCCGACATCCCCCTGCAACAGGCGGTGCATGGGGTGAGGCGCCATGAGGTCGCGCTTGATCTCTCCAAGAACCCGACGCTGGGCATCAGTGAGGCGATAAGGAAGGAGTGCGGACAGAGGCTTGGTGTAGCGGTGAGCGACCTGGAAGGGGATCCCCTTCTCCAACACAATGCCGCGGCGTTTCAGGGCGAGACCGAGCTCGAGAAAGAAGAATTCGTCGTAAACCAGGGCCCGGCGGGCGGAATCGCGGCCAGCTTCGAGCTCCTCGAGGGAAGTCTGTCCATCGGGCCAGTGGACCTGCTGCAGGGCTTCTCCCAGAGGGATGAGCCGGCGAGCGCTGAGAAAACGGGGAGGGATGGGGGAGACGGCGACCGGGGCGAAACGCTCGACCAGATCCTTCCAGATCTTGCGGACCCCTTTCTGATTCAATCCTTCGGTCAAAGGATAAACGGGGAGGATATGGCCAAAACTGAGGGGGTCGGCGAATGCCGGATCGCAGACTCCCCCCCCCTCCCCCAATAGTTCCACATCGGGGTGGTGGACCTCGCGCATAGGACCGAAGTGCTTGACCTCACCGATAAAAACGGCCTTCTGGCCGACGGCGAAGCGCTTTGTCATCCACTCCTTGCGGTAATGAAACCACTTGAGAGACAAGCGTCCGGAACCGTCGCCGACTACGACTTCAAAGATTTTTTTGCGTGTGCGGGGGGTGACGGCTTCGCCGGCCGCAAGGATTTCACCGCAGAAGACCTCGCGGAGGCCATTGCGCAACTCGGCAATCTTGCGGATCTGCCTGCGGTCTTCGTAGCGGAAGGGGAGTGTGTAGAGGGCGTCTTCAACAGTATTGAGACCGAGTCGACGAAGTTTTTCGAGAACGCGCGGACCGACCCCCCGGATTTGCTCCAGGGGGGTGGCCAAAAGTTCGCGGCTGCGCAGGTAGGATGGGGTCAGGGGCACCTCCCCTCCCCTTTACTCGCCAAATATGGCGTTGAGATCGCGGAGGATGTCGTTGACGTCGACGCCATGAGCGGTGGCACCCTGTTCCAGGGTTTCGCGCATGGCACCCATGCAACCGATACAGCCGAGGTTGTACTTGCCGAGGACCTTGGCGACTTCGGGACTCATCTGCAGGATTTGGTGAAAGGTCATATCCTTGGTGATTTTCTGGCTCATTTCAGGTCTCCTTTCGATCAATTATTCGTATTTGATGTCGATGACTTCATAGACCTTCAGCCCGGAAGGGACCTTGATCCGCACTTCGTCGTCGAGGCGGTGACCGATCAGGGCCTTGCCGACGGGGGAGGTGACGGAAATCTTGCCGTCCTTGAGGTCGGCCTCGTCTTCGCCGACGATCTGGTAGGTGACTTCAGTGCCGGAATCGACATCGAAGAGGGTGACCTTGGCGCCGAACACCACCTTGTCGGTATCGAGTTCGGCCGGGTTGATCACCTGGGCCCGGGCAATCTTGTCGTTGAGTTCCTTGATGCGCCCCTCGACAAAACCCTGCCTTTCTTTGGCAGCATCGTATTCGGCGTTTTCAGAGAGGTCACCATGGGCCCGAGCCTCGGCTATGTCTTGAACAACCTTGGGACGATCAACGCGGACGCGCCGCTTGAGTTCCTCCTGCAGGCGCTGATAGCCTTCACGGGTCATGGGAATCGAGCTGGACATAAAACTTTTCCTCTTCTGCTAAAATTGATCGGGCGGGTTTCCCCGCCCGATCCGTCTAAATTATCTCGTTGTGACTCCACGGAAAAAGAAGCCTCGAAAACGACATTTATTTTTGCGGATAATACTCTTGAAGGGGCACTACGTCAAGCGTTTCTCGGCGCATCGCCAGGATTCCGTCGACGGCCGCCTTCATTCCGGCGACGGTGGTGAAGTAGGCGACATTGTTCATCAGAGCCGAGCGCCGGATCGAGTAGGAATCGGCCACGGACAGGGCGCCGAAAGTGGTATTGAAGACCATGCCGATCTCGTGACTCTTGATGGCGTCGACGCAGTGGGGGCGCCCTTCCTTGACCTTATTGATGGCTGTCGCCGTCACTCCCTTTTCGTTGAGGAAACTGGCCGTCCCCCGGGTGGCGACGATTTCAAAGCCCGCCTCGACGAGCTTTCTGGCCGAATCGACAATATGTTTCTTGTCCGTATCCTTGATGCTGATGAAGACTTTGCCGGAAAGGGGGAGTTTGACGCCGGCGCCGAGCTGGGCCTTGGCGAAGGCCTTGCCGAAATCCATGTCGATCCCCATGACCTCCCCCGTCGATTTCATCTCCGGGCCGAGGAGGGTATCGACGCCCGGGAACTTGACGAAGGGAAAGACCGACTCTTTGACGGAGACATGTTTGGGGACGATGTCTCCGGAGATACCGAGTTCACTCAAGGTTTTGCCGGCCATGACGCGTGCTGCAATCTTTGCCAGGGGGCGGCCTGTGGCCTTGGAAACAAAAGGGACTGTGCGGCTGGCGCGGGGATTCACCTCGAGAAGGTAGATCGCCTCGCCCTTGACCGCATACTGGATATTCATCAGCCCGACGACCTGCAACTCCAGAGCCAAAGCCACCGTCTGACGCTTGATTTCCGCAATGATGGCCGGGGAGAGGGAGAAGGGCGGCAGGGCGCAGGCCGAATCGCCGGAATGAATCCCCGCCTCTTCGATATGCTGCATGATCCCGCCGATCACCACCTCGCGGCCGTCGGAGAGGGCATCGACATCGACCTCGATCGCTTCGTCGAGAAATCGGTCGATGAGGATCGGGTGCTCCGGAGAGGCCTGAACGGCGTATTTCATGTAGTTGCGCAGCGCCTCGGCATCATAGACGATCTCCATTCCCCGACCGCCGAGAACGTAAGACGGACGCACCACGACCGGGTAGCCGATGCGGGCGGCGATCTTTTCGGACTCTTCAAAGGACCGGGCGATGCCGTTTTCCGGCTGCTTGAGATCGAGTTTGTGCAGCAGCGCCTGGAAACGTTCCCTGTCTTCGGCGCGGTCGATGGCGTCGGGCGAAGTTCCGATGATGGGGACGCCGGCCTTTTCAAGGGCCAGGGCCAGCTTGAGGGGCGTCTGGCCGCCGAACTGGACGATGACCCCCACGGGCTTCTCCAGTTCGACAATTTCGAGCACATCCTCGAAGGTCAGCGGTTCGAAATAGAGACGATCGGAGGTGTCGTAGTCGGTGGAAACGGTTTCCGGGTTGCAGTTGACCATGATCGTTTCATAGCCGTCTTCGCCCAGAGCGAAGACCCCGTGCACGCAGCAGTAGTCGAATTCGATTCCCTGGCCGATACGGTTCGGACCGCCGCCGAGAATCATGATTTTCTTGTGGTCGGAGGGCTCCGACTCGCACTCCGTCTCGTAGGTGGAGTAGAGGTAGGGGGTAAAGGCCTCGAATTCGGCGCCGCAGGTGTCGACCCTTTTGTAGACCGGGCGGATGCCGCAGCGGTGGCGAATCTGGCGGACATCCTCCTCGGTCACCTCCCACAGGGCGGCCAGGCGCCGGTCGGAGAACCCGGCCTGCTTGGCGTCGAGAAGGAGTTCCCGCAGGTCGGTCCCCTCTTTGGCGACCATGGCGGCGCTGGCGTGAAGCACCCCTTCCATCTCGACGATCTGGCGGATGTGATTCAAAAACCAGGGGTCGATTGCCGTCATCTGGTAAATCTCGTCGATGGAGAGACCGGTCCGGAGGGCATCGGCCAGATACCAGAGACGCTCCCAGTTCGGGATTCGCAGCTTGGAGTGCAACAGGTCCTGCTCCGGCTCACTGAGGGCGCGACGGTAGTCGGAGGGGCTTTCGAAGAGGCGGCTTTCCAACCCGTAGGAGCCGATCTCCAGGGAACGCAGAGCCTTCTGGAAACTCTCCTTGAAGGTGCGGCCGATGGCCATCACCTCGCCGACGGACTTCATCTGGGTGGTCAGGGTGGCGTCGGCCTGGGGGAATTTTTCAAAGGTAAAGCGCGGGATCTTGGTGACCACGTAATCGATGGTCGGCTCGAAGGCGGCAAAGGTTTTCCGGGTGATATCGTTGGCAATCTCATCGAGGGTGTAGCCGACCGAGAGCTTGGCGGCGATCTTGGCGATGGGAAAACCGGTGGCCTTGGAGGCGAGGGCCGAGGAGCGGGAGACGCGCGGGTTCATCTCGATAACGACCATCCGCCCGTTCCGCGGGTTGATGCCGAACTGGATGTTGGAGCCGCCGGTCTCGACGCCGATCTCACGGATGATTTTGAGGGAGGCATCCCGCAGCAGCTGATATTCCTTGTCGGTCAGGGTCTGGGCCGGGGCGACGGTGATCGAATCGCCGGTGTGCACCCCCATCGGATCGAGGTTCTCGATGGAGCAGATGATGACCACGTTGTCGGCCAGATCGCGCATGACCTCCAGTTCGTACTCCTTCCAGCCGATCAAGGACTCCTCGACCAGGATTTCGTCCGTCGGAGAGGCGTCGATCCCGGCCATGGCCATGGCCTCGTATTCCTCCCGGTTGTAGGCGATGCCGCCGCCGGTCCCCCCCATGGTAAAGGAAGGACGAATGATGGCGGGGTAGCCGACATACTCGACGACCTCCAGCGCCTCCTGATAATTGTGGGCCAGTCCTGAACGGGGGACGGCGACCCCGATTCTCTCCATAGCCGCCTTGAACAGGGTGCGATCTTCGGCCATCTCGATGGCCGGAAGCTTGGCGCCGATCAATTCGACACCGAACTTTTCCAGTGTGCCGTTCTTGGCGACGGCAACTGCGGTGTTGAGAGCGGTCTGTCCGCCGAGGGTCGGGAGCAAGGCGTCGGGACGCTCTTTTTCGATGATCCGCGCCAGAACCTCGGGGGTGACCGGTTCGATATAGGTACGGTCGGCAAACTCGGGGTCGGTCATGATGGTTGCCGGGTTGGAGTTGAGGAGAATGACGGTGTATCCCTCCTCCTTGAGGGCCTTGCAGGCCTGGGTCCCAGAATAGTCGAATTCACAGGCCTGGCCGATGATGATGGGGCCGGCGCCGATGATGAGAATCTTTTTTATGTCGGTACGTTTTGGCATATTGAAACCTCAGTAACGGGTCACGAGTGACAAGGTTTTGAGAAGAAAAAATACAAGGGGAAGACGGGACCTGTCACCCGTCATTTGTTGCCCTGTTTTTCCTTTTCCATCATTTTGATAAAGCGGTCGAACAGGTAGTGGGCATCGTGGGGCCCGGGAGACGCTTCGGGATGATATTGCACCGAGAAGGCCGGGAGGGTCCGGTGAGTGAGCCCCTCGACGGTGTTGTCATTGAGGTTGATATGGGTCATGACCGCGTCGCTGTTCATCGAGGCGGCATCGACGGCAAAGCCGTGATTCTGGGCGGTGATTTCCACGTCATGCCCCTCCCCTTGCCGGACCGGCTGATTGCCGCCGCGATGGCCGAACTTGAGTTTGTAGGTTTTTCCCCCCAGGGCAAGGGAGAGGAGCTGATGCCCGAGGCAGATGCCGAACACCGGCTTTTTCCCGAGAATCCGACGGATGTTCTCCTGGGCGTAGACGATCGGCTCGGGGTCCCCGGGGCCGTTGCTGAGAAAGACCCCGTCGGGATTCATGGCCAGCACCTCCTCGGCCGGGGTGTCGGCCGGAACAACGGTGACGTCGCAGCCGGCGTTGACCAGGTTACGCAGAATATTGCGCTTGATGCCGAAATCGTAAGCCACGACCTTGTAGGCGGGGGCCAGCGTCGACACCTGGTACCCCTCGGTGAGATCCCAGGGTCCTTCGTTCCAGTGATAGGCCTGCTTGCAGGTCACCTCGCGAACGAGATCCTGGCCGACGATGGAGGGCGCCTTTTGCGCCTTGGCCACCAGGCTCTGCGGATCGAGGTCGAGGGAAGAGATGATGCCGGTCTGGGCCCCCTTGTCGCGGATATGCCGAACCAGCGCCCGGGTGTCGATCCCCTGGATGCCGACGATGCCGTTCTCCTTGAGATAGGCGTCGAGGGTCATGGTCGAGCGCCAGTTGCTGGGGAATTCACAGGCTTCCTTGACCACGAATCCGCGGAGATGAGGCTTGCCCGACTCGACGTCTTCAGAGTTGATGCCGTAGTTGCCGATCTGCGGGTAGGTCATGGCGACGATTTCGCCGGCATAGGAAGGGTCGGTGAGGATCTCCTGGTATCCGGTCATGCTGGTGTTGAATACGACCTCGCCGGCGATTTCGCCCGAGGTGCCCAGGGCCTTGCCGTAAAAGACTCTGCCGTCAGCCAGAGCCAGAATTGCTTTCATGAGTCCACCGTTCCTTGAGATGTTGGTTTAAGCATGCACTGAAACAACTTGTAATCCAAAAGCTTTTCCGTTGCATCCTATGCCTCGCGGCGGAAGACAACCCGGCCGTCGACAAGGGTATGTGTGGCGGCACCCTTCATCTTCCAGCCGTCGAAGGGAGTGTTTTTGCTCTTGGAGGAGAGAGCGGAGGCAACAAGCGTCCATTTGAGTCCGGGATCGATCACCGTGACATCGGCGACACAACCGACCTCGAGGGTGCCGCGGGGGATCCCCAGGGCCTTTGCCGGGCCGCAAGTCAGGCGGGCGATCGCCTCGCCGAAGGTCAGGACCCCGTCTTCCACCAGCCGCAGAGTCAGCGGCAGCGCCGTTTCGAGACCGACGATGCCGTTGTGGGCAATGTTGAATTCGACGTTCTTCTCGTCGTAGTGATGCGGGGCGTGATCGGTGGCGATGGCGTCGATGGTGCCGTCGGCCAGACCACGGCGGATCGCCTCCACGTCTTCGGCACTGCGCAGCGGCGGATTCATCTTGGCGTTGGTGTTGTAGCCGCGCACCGCTTCGTCGGTCAGGGTGAAGTGATGAGGGGTCGCTTCGCAGGTGACGGGGACGCCTCGTTTCTTGGCGGCGCGGACGATTTCCACCGCCCCGCGGGTGGACAGGTGGGCCACATGAAGACGGCAGCCGGTGAACTCGGCGAGCATCACATCCCGGGCAACGGCCGCATCCTCGGCGACCCAGGGGATCCCCTTGAGACCCAGTTCGGTGGCGACGAAGCCTTCGTTCATCACTCCGGTGCCGACCAGGGAGAGATCTTCGGCGTGGGAGATCAGGGTCAGACCGAAGGGGCGGGCGTACTCCATGGCGTTGCGCATCATCTCGCCGTTGCCGACCGGCTTCCCGTCATCGGAGAGGGCCAGGCATCCGGCTTCCTTGAGTTCGCCCATCTCGGAAAGGATCTCCCCCTTGAGTCCCTTGGTGATACTGCCGACAGGGAAAACATTGGCCATCCCCGATTCCCGCGCCTTGGCGAGGATGTAGAGGGTCACAGCCTTGTTGTCGTTGACCGGGTTGGTGTTCGGCATGCAGGCAACGCTGGTGAACCCTCCGATCACAGCCGCCCTTGTTCCGGTGGCAATATCCTCCTTGTATTCGTAGCCGGGATCGCGCAGGTGGACATGGATATCGATCAGTCCAGGGGTCACCAGTTTCCCTTTGGCGTCGATCACCTCCGCACCTTCGGTCTTGATCCCTTTTTCGATTTTGGTGATGCGCCCGTCCTCGATGAGCAGATCGAGGGTCGCATCCACGTCGTGTGCCGGATCCAGAACCCGCCCGCCTTTGATCAATATCTTCATTGGTCACCCCATGCAGTGTTGTGTAAGTGATTACTGTATCCCAGGGATTGCCTCGACTGTCTAATGCGGCTGTTCCCCGCCGGCGACAAGATAGAGCAGAGCCATGCGAACGGCCACGCCGTTTTCGACCTGCTCGAGAATCACATTCTGGGGGCCGTCGGCGACATAGGAGGAAATTTCGACCCCGCGGTTCATGGGGCCGGGATGCATGACGATGGCGTCCTTGGCGGCCAGGGCCAGCCGGGACGGGTTGAGACCGTAGAAACGGGCATATTCCCGCACGGACGGAATCAGCGATTTCCCCTGGCGCTCAAGCTGAATCCGCAACATCATCACCACGTCGGCGCCTTGCAACGCCTCGTTCATGTCCGTATAGACTTCGGCTCCGAGACGTTCGATCCCCGGCGGAACCATGGTCCCGGGGCCGACCAGGCGGACATTCATCCCCATCGTTTTCATGGCATAAAGGTCGGAACGGGCCACCCGGCTGTGACTGATGTCGCCGACGATGGCCACCGTCAGCCCCTTGAGGGTTCCTTTGTGCTGGCGAATGGTCAGCAGGTCGAGGAGAGCCTGGCTCGGGTGTTCATGGGCGCCGTCTCCGGCATTGATCACCGAACAGCCGACGCGCTCGGCGAGGTAATGGGGAGCGCCGGAAGCCGAATGGCGCATGACGATGATGTCCGGAGCCATCGCCTCGAGATTTTTCGCCGTATCCTCCAACGTTTCCCCCTTGACGACCGAGGAGGCCGAGGCCGAGATGTTGACGGTGTCGGCGGAGAGGCGCTTGCCGGCGATTTCGAAGGAGGTGCGGGTCCGGGTGCTCGCCTCGTAAAAGAGGTTGATGATGGTCTTGCCCCTGAGGGTCGGAACCTTCTTGATTTCCCGGGAGTTGATCTCCTTGAAACTGTCGGCAGTATCCAGAATCAGCTGAATGTCTTCACTGGAAAGATACTCGGTGCCGAGGATGTGTTTGTGCCGGAAAGACATGGCGGACCTCCCTCTGGTCATGGAAAAGGATAAGGGGCAGTGGTCTCAGGGAACGACGATCACGACTTGATGAGGCGGACCTCGACGGGTTGCTGGTTTTCGCCGAATTCCACCAGAATGTTTTCGTCCCGGGCGGTGGGGACGTTGCGCCCGACATAATCGGCGCGGATCGGCAGCTCGCGATGGCCGCGGTCGATAAGGACCGCCAGCTGGATGTTGCGGGGGCGGCCCAGGTCGATGAGGGCATCCATGGCCGCCCGGATGGTGCGTCCGGTGTAGAGGACGTCGTCGACAAGAATGACATTCCTGCCGTCAAGGGGAAAGGGGATCTCGGTCTTCCCAATGGCCATGGGGGCCCGGGAGCCGAGGTCGTCGCGGTACATGGTGACGTCCACGGCCCCGAGGGGAACCTCCTCCCCTTCGATGTCGGCGATGAGGGACCGGAGTTCGCGAGCCAGGTGGTCGCCGCCGCTGCGGATGCCGACCAGAACCAGATTGGCGACCCCCTTGTTCCGTTCGAGAATTTCGTGGGCGATGCGGGTCAACCCCCGGCTGATGCCGTTGCGATCAAGTATGACCGTTTCCGTACTTGCCATGTCCCCGACCTCCTGAGTCCCAGAATTTAAACGCAAAAAAATACCTCTTCGCTTCAAAGGCGAAAAGGTATCAAGACGTAGTCGATGCTATGACGTTGCTGGACCTTTGCCACCTTTGCTAACCTCTCGGGATTAACTTAAAAGGGACGTTTCCAAAATGTTGCAGGGAACTATATCAGGGGACTTCCGGGTCTGTCAACGCCAAATGTTGTGCCCCGGCGTCAAAAAAATCCGCCCCTCCCCTTCTGTATCAATGGATCGGCCGACCGATGCGATTCCAGCGGACGGAGAAATCCTCGCTGTCCCAGGACCAGTATTTGATGAAGGCCAGTCCCTTGATCTTCGGTTCGGCCACAAACCCCCAGAAACGACTGTCGTAGGAACGGTCACGATTGTCGCCCATGACGAAATAATTCCCCGGAGGGACCGTTACCGGGGCCATGAAATCCCTGGGACCGTACTGGGCCGAGACAACCGACTCCTCCTTGTGAACCTCCTCGGGAATCGTGTAGAGCTCGCCGTTGACGAACACCTGTTTATTGCGAACTTCGACCGTATCCCCGGGAACGCCGATCACCCGCTTGATGAAATCGCGCCGTTCGAAGTAGGACTTGTCCTTGTCCTCGGGGAATTCGAAGACGATGACGTCGCCGCGCTCGGGGTGGCGAAGAGCCAGGTAGCGGTCATCGGACCAGGGGAACTGGATGCCGTAGATGAACTTGCTGACCAGGAGGTGGTCGCCGATCAGCAGGGTGTCCTCCATCGACCCGGAGGGGATCTTGAAGGCCTGAACGACGAAGGTTCGGATGATCAGAGCTAGAATAACAGCAACGATAAGGGCTTCGCCGTACTCGCGGTACCACGGTTTCTTTGCTTGGGCGCCCGTACTGTTTTCGGTTTGCTTAGCCATAGGATTTACTCTTTCACCTTGAGAATGGCCAGGAAGGCTTCCTGGGGGAGTTCGACGTTCCCGACCTGCTTCATTCGCTTCTTCCCCTCTTTCTGCTTCTCGAGGAGCTTGCGCTTGCGGGTAATATCGCCGCCGTAGCATTTGGCTGTCACGTCCTTGCGCAGGGCCTTGACGGTCTCCCGGGCAATGACCTTGGTACCGATGGCCGCCTGGATGGCGACTTCGAATTGCTGACGAGGGATGAATTCCTTCATCTTCGTGACCAGGTCACGCCCCCGGTACTGGGACTTGTCGCGATGAACGATCAGCGACAGGGCGTCGACGACATCACCGTTGATCAGTATGTTGAGACGCACCAGCTGGCTTTCGCGAAAGTCGAGATGTTCATAGTCGAGAGAGGCGTAGCCGCGGGAGATCGATTTGAGGCGGTCATAGAAATCGAGAACGATCTCGTTGAGCGGCAGCTCGTAGACCACCATGACACGGTTGGCGGTGAGATATTTGATCTCCCGCTGAATTCCGCGCTTTTCCTCGCACAGGGAAAGGACCGCGCCGACGAATTCGTTGGGGACGTGGATGCTGGCGAGGATGAACGGTTCCTCGATGCGTTCGATGAACTGCACCTCGGGGAGTTTGTTGGCGCTTTCGACCTGCAGCAGCTCACCCCCCGTGGTGGTGACCTTGTAGATAACGGTGGGGGCAGTGGTGATCAGGTCGACGCCGAACTCTCGCTCGAGGCGCTCCTGAATGATTTCCATGTGCAGCAGGCCGAGAAAGCCGCAGCGGAAGCCGAACCCGAGGGCCAGGGACGTCTCCGGCTCGAAGGAGAAGGAGGCGTCGTTGAGCCGCAACTTCTCCAGAGCGTCCCGCAGCAGGTCATAGTCGCTGGTGTCGATGGGATAGAGGCCGGAGAAGACCATCGGCTTGACGACCTTGAATCCGGGGAGGGGTGTTTCCGTGGAGCGGTGGAGGTGGGTGATGGTATCTCCGACCTTGGCGTCCGCCACGACCTTGATTCCGGCGATGACGAAACCGACTTCGCCGGCGCCGAGGCTCGCCATTTCCACGGGATGGGGGGAGAAAACCCCCATTTTCAGGACCTCGTAGGTCTTTTTGTTGGCCATCAACTGGATCTTGTCCCCCTTCTTCAGGGTTCCGTCGAAGATCCGCACCAGGATGATGACCCCCTGGTAGGCGTCGTACCAGGAGTCGAAGATCAGTGCCTTGAGCGGCGCCGTTTCGTCCCCCTTGGGGGCGGGCACCTTGTGGACAATCTCCTCGAGAATGTCGTGGATGCCGATCCCCTCCTTGGCGCTGGCCTCGACGGCGTCGAGGGTGTCGAGACCGATAATCTCCTCGATTTCAGCCTTGACGCGCAACGGATCGGCGCTGGGGAGATCGATCTTGTTGAGAACCGCAAAAATTTCCAGGTTCTGGTCGAGGGCGAGATAGACATTGGCCAGGGTCTGGGCTTCGACTCCCTGGGAGGCATCGACGACCAGCATCGCACCCTCACAGGCCGTCAGAGAGCGGCTGACTTCATAGGTGAAGTCGACGTGGCCGGGGGTGTCGATGAGGTTGAGGATGTAGTTCTTGCCGTCATCGGCCCGGTATTTGAGGCGCACGGCCTGAGCCTTGATGGTAATTCCGCGCTCGCGCTCGAGTTCCATCTTGTCGAGAAATTGATCGGTCTTCTCCCGGGCGGTCAGGGTTCCGGTCTCTTCAAGCAGGCGGTCGGCCAGGGTCGATTTGCCGTGGTCGATGTGAGCGATAATCGAAAAGTTGCGAATCAGATCTCTATCCATAGTCCCCTTGAAAAACATCGGTTTCAGTTCGAGGTACAGCCGACCAAGATATAGAAACCACCCGGATTTGTAAAGGCAAAAGGACCCCCCCAGATCCACCACCTGTTGATGGACAAGGGCCTGCGATGCTCCCTGTAGAGCGCAT
>Ga0209231_1000794_pt1 | contig 14928 bp, 15 predicted proteins | sample Deesub45470m_DNA_FD_188086 | JGI IMG/M metagenome (GOLD analysis project Ga0209231, IMG submission 188086) | Deep subsurface microbial communities from North Pacific Ocean - 450_OLKR46/470m Metagenome (SPAdes) (version 2) | ecosystem: Environmental > Terrestrial > Deep subsurface > Unclassified ... | reverse complement strand
CGTGATGTTAATAACAGCACAATAATTTTTTTATTATTTAGGTGATTCAAAATTCAAAAACAGTATTTTTGTTCCCTTAAAATTAAATTTCAATAAATGCCAACAACACAACAATTGCAAGATTTTGCGCAACAAGTAAGAAGAGATATTGTTAGAATGGTGCACACCGTGAATTCTGGTCATCCAGGTGGTTCATTGGGCTGTAACGAGTTTTTAACAGTTTTGTACCAAGATGTGATGAATTATTCCACCAAATTTACGATGGATGGAAAAAATGAAGATTTATTCTTTTTGTCGAACGGTCACATTTCACCACTTTTTTACAGTGTTTTGGCTCGAAGCGGATTTTTTCCGGTAAGTGAGTTGGCAACTTTCAGAAAATTAAATTCGCGTTTACAAGGACATCCAACAACACACGATGGATTGCCGGGAATTCGAATTTCATCGGGTTCTTTGGGCCAAGGAATGAGTGTTGCCATTGGTGCTGCACAAACAAAAAAATTGAATGGCGATTCAAAATTGATCTATTCATTGCACGGAGACGGTGAAATGCAAGAAGGTCAAATTTGGGAAGCAGCCATGTATGCCGCCGGTAAAAAAGTGGATAATTATATTGCAACGATTGATTATAACGGACAACAAATTGATGGTGCAACAGATGATGTATTGCCTTTGGGAAGTTTAAGAGCCAAGTTTGAAGCTTTTGGATGGATTGTCTTGGATGTTGAAAAAGGAAATGATATTGAAAGCATTAAAAAGGGTTTGGCAGAAGCTAAATCTTTAACAGGAAAAGGTAAGCCGGTTTGCATATTGTTACATACGGGTAATGGGAAATGGCGTAGATTTTATGATGCATACCCACGCCTGGCACGGAAAAGCGCCAAATGATGCGCAATTAGAAATTGCATTAAACCAAAATCCAGAAACATTAGGGGATTACTAAAAAAGTTAAAAGTTAAATTTTTTTTATCAATTTTTAATTTTTTATTATTATTCAAAAAAAAAATGAAAATAGGCATTGTTTGTTATCCAACATTTGGGGGAAGTGGCGTAGTGGCGACAGAATTGGGAATGGCGTTGGCACAAAAAAGTCATCAAGTTCATTTTATTACTTATAAACAACCTGTTAGGCTCGATTTCCTTTCCAATAATATTCATTTTCACGAAGTTTTTGTGGAAGAATACCCTTTATTTCATTTTCAGCCTTATGAATTGGCTTTGTCCAGTAAAATTGTGGAAGTGGTGGAACTGTACAATTTAGAAATATTGCACGTTCACTATGCAATTCCACACGCTTATGCGGCCTATATGGCGAAACAAATGTTAAAAGAAAAAGGAATCGACATAAAAGTTGTCACAACCTTGCACGGAACCGATATCACTTTGGTTGGAAGTCATCCAAATTATAAACCGGCCGTTGAATTTAGCATCAACAATTCTGACGTAGTTACCACAGTATCAGAAAGTTTGCATAAAGATACTCTTAGACTATTTAACATCACAAAAGAAATAAAAGTGATTTATAACTTCATAGATTTTGAGAAATATCCTGAAATTCATTCAGAAGAATGCAGGCGTCACACTATCGCTAATGAAAATGAACGCATTATTGCCCACGTCAGCAATTTGCGTCCGGTAAAACGTGCTGCGGATGTTATGACTGTTTTTTACAAAATTCAGAAGGCGATTCCTTCAAAATTACTGTTGATAGGTGAAGGCCCGGATAGGGAAAGTATTGAACATCAGGCTAAAGAATTGGGAATTTTAGACAAAGTTTTATTTTTGGGAAACAGCAATGAAGTGAATAAGCTGTTATGTTATTCTGATTTGTTTTTACTGCCTTCAGAAACCGAAAGTTTTGGATTGGCGGCATTGGAAGCTATGGCGGCGAGAACGCCTGTAATTTCTACAAATTCAGGTGGTTTGCCGGAAGTAAATATTCAGGGAGTTACCGGGTTTTTAAGCAATGTTGGCGATACTGATGATATGGCAAAAAACGGAATTTATATTTTGGAGAATTCAGACCGATTGCAACAATTTAAACAAAATGCATTGGCTCAGGCAAAAAAATTCAGTTTAGAGAATGTTTTGCCGAAGTATCAAGAGGTTTACAGAGAAGTATTGGTAGGTTGTTGTTAAGCGTTATAATAATTTAATGCATCAATAAGTATTTCTTTTTCAACGATACAATCTAATTTAAATTTCTCAAAATCAGCTAACAACACAAAATTCACTTGTCCGCTCACATTCTTTTTGTCATGAATTAAAAGTTCGATAATTCCTTCATAATCAAGAATATCAATTTCCGCTTTTCCATAAATTTCCAAAATGATTTTTTTGATGGTTTTTAAGTGTTCTGAAGGAAAATGTAATAGTTTTTGGGAGATAAAAGCTTCTGTAACCATTCCAATGGCAATGGCTTCTCCGTGGGTCAGATTTTCTTTGTCTTCCGATTCCAAAAAATAAGATTCAATGGCGTGACCTAGCGTGTGTCCGAAATTTAAAATTTTGCGCAATCCTTTTTCTTTCGGGTCTTTTGTGACCACTTCATTTTTAATTTCAATGGAACGATGAATCAAATTGGATATATTGCTGATAGTTAATTCTTTAAAATCACATATCTCATTCCAGAGTTTGATGTCATAAGTGATTCCGTATTTTATAATTTCCGCCAAACCGGAACGCAATTCACGGTCAGAAATGGTTTCCAAATATCTTGGGTCAATCAGCACCATTTCAGGATCTGAAAACAACCCGATCTGATTTTTTAAAACACCCAAATCCACGCCGGTTTTACCGCCAACCGAGGCATCAACCATACTCAAAAGGGTTGTTGGAATATTCACAAAAGCAATTCCGCGTTTAAAAGTGGAAGCTACAAATCCGCCCAAATCCGTAATAACACCGCCTCCCAGGTTAATCATCAAGCTTTTTCTGTCGGCGCCCAATTCTGTCAATGCATTCCAAACGCCAGAGCAGGTATCCAGATTTTTATTTACTTCACCGGCTTCAATCTCAATAATTTCAATTTCTGCTTCTGTTTCAAGTTCCTGTAAAAGAATAGGCAAACAATGATTATTGGTGTTTTCATCAACTAAAATAAAAATGGCAGAAGGCTTGTATTCAGAAATATAAATATTAAGTTTTCTGTAGGCGTCTTCCTTAAAATTTACAAAATAATTATTGGATAAAATAGGTGTCATTTCGGATAATATTTTGTGCAAATTAAAGGTAAAAAAATCAAAAAATAAACACTTTGTGGGTATCTTTGTACAAATAGAATTTACAATGAAAAAAATATTTGACAATACTGAAGTTGCCTTCGCTTTAAAATCAAATTCTGAGCTTGAAAGAGCTTATTATTTATTTGAAATGATTAAGCGAGAGCCATTGGTTAAAATTGGTACCGCTGTTACCAAGTTTGCTCTTAAAACGCATTTGCCTGTTGAAGGTATCATCAGGGCTACCGTTTTCGATCATTTTTGTGGCGGCGTTACGGAAACCGATTGTATGTCAACAATCGATAAAATGTACACAAAAAATGTGTATTCTGTATTGGATTATTCTGCTGAAGGTAAAGAAGTTGAAGAACAATTTGACTTGGCGATGGAAAAAACATTAAACACCATTAAATTTGGTCTTGAAAAACCAAGTATTCCATTTGCGGTTTTTAAACCATCGGGATTTGGCCGTTTGGAAATTTACCAAAAAGTTACTGAAGGCATCACATTAGATGCGCACGAAGTGGTGGAGTGGAAGCGGATTAAAGAACGCTATGATACGGTAAGTAAAGCAGCACATAAAGCAAATATTCCTTTATTGATTGATGCTGAAGAAAGTTGGATGCAACTTGCTGCCGATGATTTAATTGAAGAAATGATGGAAAAATACAATAAAGAAAAAGTGATTGTATTTGGCACTTTGCAGTTATACCGTTGGGATCGATTGGATTATCTTAAAAAATTGCACATCCGAGCTAAAGAAAAAGGATTTAAAATCGGACAGAAATTGGTGCGTGGGGCATATATGGAAAAAGAAAGGGAACGCGCTGAGGAATATGGATATAAAGATCCAATTTGTGAAAACAAAGCCGCCACCGACAAAATGTACAATGATGTTTTAATCTATATGATGGAAAACATTGAGGATATGGCCATTTTTGCTGGAACACATAACGAAGACAGCTCTTATTTATGCATGGATTTAATTGAAAAATACAATTTCGACAAAAACGACAAGAGAATTTGGTTTGGCCAATTGTATGGAATGAGCGATCATATAAGTTATAATTTAGCTGAAGCAGGATATAATGTGGCTAAATATTTGCCATTTGGCCCTGTTCGCGACGTGATGCCTTACTTAATTAGACGTGCAGAAGAAAATACTTCAGTGGCCGGACAAACAAATAGGGAACTTGAATTACTGAAAAGGGAACGTGAAAGACGTAAAATTTAAGATGTTTTTAAAATAATTTTGAAAAAAAACTGTCATTTCTGGCAGTTTTTTTTCTGCTTTTTATAAAGATCAAAATTCATCTAAAAACACTATAATTTACTATTGAAGTCTGCCAATAAGCCATATTACTACCTATTTGATAAAATTGAATTTTGTAAAAACACAATTGGGTCATACTTAAGATATACATTAACAGTTAGTTAAGAATATTAAAGAAGGAAAATCATTGTGAAATTTTTGTGAGATAAAACAAAATAAAACAACTACTTTTGCATCGCCTAAAAAAATTAGAACATGCAATCTATCAGAAACATCGCTATTATAGCCCACGTTGACCACGGTAAAACGACTTTGGTTGATAAAATTATTGATCAAGCCCATATTTTAGATGAACGTAAAGTTCGTACCGAATTATTATTGGACAGCAATGATTTAGAAAGAGAAAGAGGAATTACCATCCTGTCAAAAAACGTGTCTATTATTTATAAAGGTGTAAAAATCAATATTATTGACACTCCCGGTCACGCCGATTTTGGTGGTGAGGTAGAAAGGGTATTAAATATGGCCGACGGTGTTTTATTGTTGGTGGATGCTTTTGAAGGCCCAATGCCTCAGACGCGTTTTGTTTTAGGTAAAGCTTTAGAGTTGGGTTTAACACCAATAGTGGTGGTGAATAAAGTTGATAAAGAAAATTGTACCCCAGATATAGTGCACGAAAAAGTATTCGATTTAATGTGTGCTTTAGATGCAACTGAAGACCAACTTCATTTTGCCACAATTTATGGTTCAGCCAAACATAACTGGATGAATACGGATTGGAGAGAACAAACTGATAATATAGTGCCTTTATTAGATGCAATTTTAGAAAATATTCCGGAGGCTCCTTATTATGAAGGAACACCTCAAATGCAAATTACTTCTTTGGATTTTACCTCGTTTGTTGGCCGTATCGCTATCGGACGCGTATTTAGAGGCGATTTGGTTGAAGGCAAAGATTACGCGATTTGTAAAGCGGATGGTACTTTTAAAAAAGTACGTATCAAAGAACTTCATACTTTTGAAGGTATGGGTAAAGACAGGGCAGCTACTGTAAGAAGTGGTGATATTTGTGCTATAACAGGTATAGAAGGTTTTGAAATTGGCGATACCATTGCCGATCTTGAAAATCCTGAACCTTTAACAAGGTTAAAAGTAGATCAGCCTACAATGAGTATGTTGTTCACCATTAACAATTCACCTTTTTATGGAAAAGAGGGAAAATTTGTAACTTCTCGTCATTTACGTGATAGATTGTACAAAGAAATTGAAAAGAATTTAGCCCTAAGGGTAGAAGATACGGACAGTGAAGACCGATTTAATGTTTTTGGACGTGGAATTTTGCATTTATCTGTATTGATTGAAACAATGCGAAGAGAAGGTTATGAGTTACAAGTGGGAAGACCACAAGTAATTATGAAAGATATCGACGGCGTTAAATGCGAACCATATGAAACTTTGGTGATTGATGTTCCTGAAGAATCTTCAAGCAAAGTAATTAATTTGGTATCCTTGAGAAAAGGAGACTTATTAATTATGGAACCTAAAGGCGATCTACAGCATTTAGAATTTTCCATTCCTTCAAGAGGGTTAATTGGTTTGCGTAATAAATTATTGACTGCAACTGCCGGCACCGCGATTATTAACCATAATTTTGTGGAGTTTAGCCCATATAAAGGTGATTTTAATGAAGTAGTGAATGGTGCATTAATATCTGCTGAAGCAGGAAAAGCAACAGCATATGCAATTGATAAATTGGGAGATAGAGGTATTTTCTTTATAGATATCAACCAGGAAATTTATAAAGGACAAGTTGTTGGCGAAAATAACCGACAAGATGATATGGCAATCAACCTTATAAAAGGTAAAAAATTAACAAACGTTCGTAAATCCGGAACAGATACGGCCGTAAACATTGCGCCTAAAAAAGAATTTTCTTTGGAAGAATGTATGGAGTATATTAAGGATGATGAATATTTAGAAGTTACGCCACAAAGTTTACGTATGCGAAAAATTAATTTTAAATAAACTTTTACTTAAATATTTAGAAGCGCTTTCATTAATTTGGAAGCGCTTTTTTTTGGAATATAATCAACGAATTTAAGGTAATTCAAGTCATTTTATATTTCCCCATCTTATAAATGGCTGTTTTATTAACAGCAATAGGGCAGGTATAGAGGCTAATTTTTAGCGTTTTAAAAGGTAAAATAATCATAGTTATCAACAATTTTAAATAGTTGTTTTAAAAAATATCTCTTTTTTTCTGCCTAATTAAACATCTGGCCACAAGTTTAACGAAAACCTCAGAAATAAGATAAGTTAGCATAAATACGCCGTTAACATTGGGGTTAGGAGTGAAGTGTCATTAAATTAAAGGGCGTAAAATCAAACAATTAGACACTATTATTTTGAAATTTAATATGGATTTATGAAAATAAAAAGAAAGTTTTTAACAAAAATATTTGGTGGTTTTAAATTTTGTACATACATTTGATGTATATACAATTGTAGTATAGATAATTGTTGTCCCCCGAAGTTGAATAAAAATGATAAAAAGGATGCGTCAAGCTTACCTGATTATACAATTGAGAATATATTGCATACAGGTAATTGGATGAATGAAAAGTTTTCAGATCATTTAAAAGAATATGCATTATCAATTCAACAATATCAAGTATTAAGTTCTTTAAGAGAGTTGAAAGGAGAACCAGCGAATCTTTTAACATTGCAAGCCGAAATGGTGAGCAAAAACAGTAATACAACGCGTTTGGTTGAAAAATTACGGTTGAAAGGTTTGATAAGCAGAATTCAAAGTGAAGAGAATAGGAGGATGGTAGAAATTAGAATCACCGAGAGCGGTTTAAATTTGTTGGCTGAAATTGACGCTGTTCATTCAGAATTTAAGAATGATATAGTAGATGGCCTAACAGAAGAGGAAATTCTGATACTGAATAAATTATTGGAAAAAATTAGAAATAAATAAATCAACCCCGAATAAAATGGGTTATTATTAAAATAATGGGTTGTTACCCCCAACCAGTTATAAAGAATAACCTAAAATAAATTTAAGAATTAATTACGTAGTAAGAATTAATTAGAAAGTTAGAATAAGAATTAATAGTAAGAAATTAATTGGAAGTAAAAATTAAGAACCATTAAAACCTTTAAGAATTTATGAAAAAGTAAACAACCCCTTGAGGTAGTATCACTGTAGTCACATACTTAAAAAAGCAATCCGAAAATGCTTTTACAAAGTTAGATGGTTAGTAAGAACCTTGATGCTACCTCTTTTTTTATTAAATAAGCGTTAGGAATATAAATCAACCCCCAACCCCAAAACCCCTAAAAAATGAGTACAATATTATTAATTTTATTAATAATAATTTCTCTGGCTGTTACATTTCGTATCAGTGAGTTTCAAAGCGAAATTATAAATCCCACGCCTTTGAAATATCCAGTTATTATATATTTATCTGATTTTAAGCAATTTAATTTGCTTAAATCAGATAAATATTTATGTTTAAATAAATCAGCCGCAACACATTTATCCAAAAGCCACCTTTCCCACAACGGTAACTGGAAGATAAATACTGCGGCTGTATTTTTTTTGAAATGATGTTTACTTATTAAAATGTCCAAAAAAAACATTCGCTTGGTAACAAAAAAAAGTAATTACGAATTCTTTAATATACTTAAAGAGCTATTTATAAAATATTAATTTAAAATTTTTGAATGATGGGTTTAATCCAAATGAAAAATAAAAGTAGTAATCGGGAAAAATTAAAGCGTATTTATATAAATACACTTATTCCATATTTTAAATTTAAAAATAAAAACGGCAGTTTCATTACGCCGAAAAAGTGTTGTATTGCATTATAAATTGAGAAAAACTGTTGTCCCCACAAATAAAAAAAACAGTTGTAACTATCTTTTAATTGTCTAATTGTCGTCCCCACAACGGTAGTATATAAAGATATCGATGTTACAACTGCTTTTGAAAATTTTATTTCTTAAAAACAGCCGCGAAAATCTCGAAAAAAACTGTCGTCCCCACGAAAATTTTTTTACTGTAAGCATCACGACTGTAAATTTTTTAACTTTCTTTTGACGCGGTAAATGTAAAATATAACATTTATTATTCCAATTATTTTTTGAATTAATTTTAGGACTAATTTACCTTTAAATATTAATAAATTTAGTTATTTTTAAGGGTTTTTAAAATGATACAATGATCGAAAACAGCTTTAGCCATACGTTAATTGTTGACCAGAACGATCTTGATGCGCTAAATCACGTAAACAACATAACGTATTTGCAATGGGTGCAAAATGTGGCAGAAAAACATTGGAGCTCAATATGCAATAATGAGATTGACGCGAATTATGTTTGGGTCGTCATCAGGCACGAAATCGACTACTTTTCGCCCGCAATGCTGAATGATGAAATTATTGTAACTACTTATATAGGAGATTCTTATGGTGTAAAATCGGAACGTTTTGTCGAAATTAAAAAGGCTGATAAATTATTGGTAAAAGCAAAAACAATTTGGTGTTTGCTCGATAAAAATACGATGAAACCTGTTAAAGTTCCTGCTGAAATAATGGACATTCTTCATTCGAAAAAAGGCATAAATTAAGTTTTGTTTACAAGAATTTATTTTTTTCTTCGATCCATTTCGACATATATTTTGTGCTTTTTAAAGTGTGATGCAGCAAAATGGCTCCCAAAAAGTTTTTTAATCGGTGTTTTACCAATTTTTTTTGAATCGCTTTAATTTTTTTTAGCAGTTTTTCCTCATATTTTTCTTTGGAAAAGCAGGAATTAATGATTTCAATTCCGCTTTGTTGTGCATTCTTCCACAGTTTTTCATCCGTATATAATTCAACCGATTTTAGCGCAAATTCAATTGGATCGTCGGCAATAAATCCATTCCAGGCTAATTTATGGTGCATCGCCTCGGCGCCAATGTTGGTGGTAACGCTTGGTGTTCCAAATTGCATCGCATCCAATAATTTTCCTTTTAAACCTGCACCAAACTGAAGTGGTGCCAGACAAACTCTCGCATTTGTGAAAACATCTTCTGTATTTTCTGCCCAGCCTTTTATGATAAATCCTTCTTTTTTATTGTGAAGTTGCAGTACTTTTTCGGTTGTATAAGCGCCATAAATATGCAATTGGGCTTCCGGTAATTTTTCGAGGATTAATGGCCAAATAACTGTTTTTAAATATTGAACCGAATTCCAATTGGGTTCGTGTTTAAAATTTCCGATGGAAATAAAATGATTCCGATTTTCGAAAGTTGGATAGGTGCGAAAGGTTCCTAAATCTATCTTGTTCAATAAAAACGGCACATAAAGCAGCAATGATTTATCAATTTTAAAGGTCTTTTTCAATAATTTCATTTCATATTTTGAAATGATAAGCGTTAAATCACAGCGATAAATGCTAGAAATTTCTCGTTTTGTCAAATCATTTGTCAGGTTTTTTAAAGTAACTTTTTCATTATTTTGATAAGCAATTTGCCTTGCACTTCTTAAAAAATGTAAATCTTCCGTGTCCAGAATTCTGATGGCTTCCGGACAATTTTCGGCAATACGCCAACCAAACTGCTCTTCTGTCAAAAACCTGTCAAACAAAACGATGTCCGGATTTATTTCTTTAACCAGTGCATCAAAACTTGATTCATTTAATTGAATATCAAATGTTTGAATATTTAGTGTTTCGAAATTAAATGATTTATCTGACTTTGAGGCAGTGCAAACAAAAGTAACAGTAAAAGCATTTTTTTGAAATAATTCAATCAATTGCAGCATTCTGCTTCCGGCGGCCGTTGAATTGGGTTCAGGCCAAATAAATCCGATAATTAAAAGGTTTTTCATTTAATTCCAAAAGTAGTAATTTATGGATGTCTATTTATGTAAAACGGACATAAAAAAAGCCTGAATCCTATTTTTCAGGCTTTCAAATTTTTTTGGAATCATATTTTAAGAAATCCAACCCTTTTTGGTTGCATTACTTGAAAACCAAACCAAGAAAATGGCAATAACAATAACCACAATCGACCAAATCATATGTTGAAGCGGCACTTCCATAAATTTTTGAATAAATAGGTTGTAAGTTGACTGAGCAATTACGGCAATAATCGATATAACAAAAAGAATTGTTCCCCATTTTTTACGCATCAAAAGTCCAACACATCCAAAAGCGCCAGCAAAAACGGCAATTGCGAAAGCGGCGGTTACCCATGCAGGAACATTTTCATAATAAGCTTGCTCGCCTTCAGACAACGCTTTTAAAACTTCATCGGTCATATATGCCTGACCTAAATAGGCTGCAACGCCCATAATATTCCATAGTAATGCTAAAACGCTAATAATCCAAAAAGCGCTTGTGGGTTTGTCGTTTTTTTTTGTCATAATTTAAAGTGTTGGTTAATATTGGTTTTTGGTTTCGAAATAATAAATTAAAATTAAGTAATTTATTGAATATAAGCAAATTGTTAAAAAATTAGCAATTATAAGCCTTTACAGCCTGAATAATAAAAAATGATGATGAGTTTAAAAATTTAATTTTAATACAATTTGATTGTTAGTGACTGTATAGTAACACAATTTGTAATTAACCATTGATTATTAATAATTATTTCACTAAAATTGTATCATAAACGCCATTACTGAATTAAGTAAACCTATGTAATTGATTGAAACTCAAAATTAAATTAAAAAAAGTTTCACGAAAATTAAAATGGAAAGGTTATCTTTGCAAAAGTTTCAGTAAAAATTAAATAGCTATATTTAGTTCATTAGGAGATAAGTCATTGCAATTGCTGAATAAATCATTGTGTAAATCAATCTTAAAAATTGCCATTTTCCAATATTTCGTTTCAAATTTAAATGACAACCTTAACTGTTTGGGGGAAAACAGATCAAATAATAAAAAATAAAACATCATTAATTAATGGCCGGATCACAGGAAACCTTTGGTAAAAAAGAAAGAGAAAAAAAGCGTCTAAAGAAGAAGCAAGATAAACTTATTAAAAAAGAAGAGCGTAAAGCTGGCGGACAGGAAAGTGAGTTTATTTATGTGGATGAGTTTGGACAACTTACTGATACACCAATGGATCCATCAAGAAAAATAAAAGTGGATGCCTCAACTATTGAAATTGGGATTCCTAAAAAAGAAGACAGAGGTGAAGAAGAAATTGCCGTGAAACAAGGTAAAGTTTCATTTTATGACTCTTCAAAAGGTTTTGGTTTCATAATTGAAAGCCAATCTCAAGAAAAATATTTTGTTCACGTAAGCGGATTGTTGGATGAAATTAAAGAAAACGACAAAGTAAGTTTTGAACTGGAACGCGGATTGAAAGGGATGAATGCCGTTAGGGTTAAGAAAGTATAAGTTGACATCAACATAAATTTATATTAAAAGCCGCTTTTTAAGCGGTTTTTTTATGATTTTTTTTAAAATATTTCACTTTTTTGCTTTTGATTAAATCTTTTTTACAGATTTAAAAACACTTAAAGACTCTTTTTTTGGTTAAATAATAAATAGTTAAAGCCTTATAAATAAGCGTATATTTGCACCTTTCAAAAAATAAAATTATGGCCACATTTTCAGCATTAGGGATTCGCAAAGAATATATTGAAGCATTAAAAGAATTGGGGATTAAAACACCTACAGAAATTCAGGAAAAAACGATTCCGATTTTGTTGAACTCAAAAACCGATTTTATTGGATTGGCGCAAACAGGAACAGGTAAAACTGCTGCATTCGGATTGCCAATATTGCATAATATTAATGCTGCTTTGCCTTATACTCAGGCTTTAATTTTGGCACCAACGCGCGAATTGGTGCAGCAAATAAAAAAGCAACTGTTTAAATTTACCAAATATTCCAACGATAAAATTTTTGTTGAAGGTGTTTATGGCGGTGAAAAAATAGACATTCAAATGAAATCCCTAAAAAGAACCACGCATATTATTGTGGCAACTCCGGGAAGATTGTTGGATTTAATTGAAAGGGGAGAAGTTGATTTAAAGAAAATATCAACACTCGTTTTGGATGAAGCCGATGAAATGTTGAGTATGGGCTTTAAACAGGATTTGAACAGAATTTTAAAATTTACGAGCGGTTCAAGAAATACCTGGCTATTTTCAGCAACAATGCCCGAAGAAATTCTAAAAATCATAAAAACGTATATGGCAGCGAATACACCTAAAATTGCCGTAAACAAAAATGATTTGGTGAATGTAAACATTACGCATCAATACATTAAAACCGAAGTTAAAGACAAGGTGAACCTGCTCATTAAAATATTGGAAAGAAGGAGTACAGATCGCGGAATTATTTTTTGCAGAACCAAAGCCGGCGTACAAAATTTAACCGCACAATTGAAAGAAGAAGGATTTTCGGTTGAAGCTTTAGAAGGCGATATGCAACAAAAAGAACGCGATAAAGTGATGCGCGCTTTTAAAAATGGAAGTCTGCAAGTTTTAATTTCCACCGATGTTTCTGCACGAGGCATTGATGTGGACAATTTGGCGTTCATTATTCATCACCAATTGCCTGAACAATTGGAATATTACACACACAGAAGCGGTAGAACTGCAAGAGCGGGAAAAACCGGATTTTCAATCGCCTTAATTGTTCCTAATGAAGTGCAAAGGATTCACGAAATTCAGAAAGAATTGGGCATTAAATTTATTGAAATTGGTATTTAAAATTGTTGCTATTTAAGATAAGGCGCCAAAATTTTTGTCCATAATTGATATCCTTCATCAGTCAAATGCAATCCGTCTTCCATAAACCATTTTTCAGAAGGTTTGCCGTTTAGATCAATCATAGGAGAAAATACATCCACAAAAAAGGCATTTGATTTGGTGTTTAAATACTCATTAATCATGGTGTTGGCTTTTTGCATTTCTATCACTTTTTCCCAACGGTTTAAACTTGGTTTGATGGCGATATAATATACTTCTGCATTTGGTAATTTTGCTTTAATCATCCCATATAGTGTGCAAAAATCGCCATAAACAATTTCGGCCGATTTACCTTCCTGAATATCGTTGTCACCCGAATAAATGACGATTTTTTTTGGTTGATATTTTAAAATTACCTGATCAAAATTTTCTATTAAATCAATAATTTGCGAGCCTCCAAAACCTCTGTTTAAAATTTTCGGATTGTTGAAATCTTTAGCGGGATTTTTCCACATTCTGATGGAAGAACTTCCCGTAAAAAGAATGCATTCCTGTAAAGGATTGGCGCCGTTTAATTTGTCAAAGGCATCAATTTCAGTCTGCCAAATCTTTTGATATTCTTGGGCATTGGTGTTTATTGAAATAAATAAAAACAGGATTAAAATATTTTTTTGAATTTTCATGGTTTCATGAATTATTTTATAATTTTATTAATTTTGAAGGTATGCAATCTTTGATATTTATAAGAAGAAAAGGTTGTTATTTGTTGTAATTAAAGCCTTTCTTAAGTAAATTTTGGGGATTTCCGCCAACCTGAATTTCAAATTCGCCATCCTCAATAATCCATTTGTTATGAATCCCAATATTGGCCAAATCTTTTGAATGCAGCACAAAGTTTAACGTTTTTGTTTCGCCAGGATTGAGCTCAATTTTTTCAAATCGAACCAATTTTTTAGAGTCCGGTGATAGTGTAGCCACCAAATCTTTAAGGAAAACTTCTACAACTTCTTTTCCTTTTCTGTTTCCGGTATTTTTTACATCAACACTGATTTTTAATTCTTCTGAAGCTTTTACGGTGTCGGCACTAATTTTTAAATTGGAATAATTAAAAGTGGTGTACGACAAACCAAAACCAAATTCAAACTGCGGATAAAAACCGTCATATCCCCAGTTAATATCCCTGATATCTGGTCTTTTGTAATAATACGGCAAAATGTTTCCTGAATATTTCGGATAGGTGTAAGGGAGCTTTCCGCTCGGATTTACGTTTCCGAAAATCACATCTGAAACCGCGCGTCCGCCTTCATCTCCTGGTAAATATGCCATAACAATGGCTTCAACCAAGGGTTCAATTTCTCTGATAATTCTTGGTCGTCCTTGCACCATCACTAAAATGATTGGCTTTTTTAGGACTGAAAGCTTTTTGATCAATTCTTGCTGAACCAAAGGCAAATCCAGTTCATTAATGTCGGAAGGTTTTTCTGAAGCCGGAATTTCTCCAACGCAAACTACAATATAATCAGCATTTTTTGCCATATCTGCAGCTTTGTCTGAATTGATGTCTTCCAAATAATCTGTTCCTTCCACAAATTCAACATTGGCTTCGCCCACTTGTTTTTTTATGGCGTCTAAAATGGTTAATTTATTTGGATCGTTATAAATGGTGTCTCTTCCCAAAAAAGACCGCGACCAAGCGCCGTTCAAAATATTGATGGAATTCGCCGAATAACCTGTTACC
>Ga0209231_1000793_pt1 | contig 14932 bp, 16 predicted proteins | sample Deesub45470m_DNA_FD_188086 | JGI IMG/M metagenome (GOLD analysis project Ga0209231, IMG submission 188086) | Deep subsurface microbial communities from North Pacific Ocean - 450_OLKR46/470m Metagenome (SPAdes) (version 2) | ecosystem: Environmental > Terrestrial > Deep subsurface > Unclassified ... | reverse complement strand
GGCCTGGTCGCATGGCTGGTGCTCGATCCATTCGTCGGCCATGATCAGCTCCAGAGCTGGATGAGGGCGATCGGCGGCGGGCCGGTGTCGATCGCGGGAAAATAGACGGGCGTGCCCTCCGGCAGCAGCGGGCCGAGGCCGGCGAGCTTGTCGTTGGCATCGAGGACGCGCTCGACCGTGGGAGAGCCGACGCCGAGGATCCGCCAGACGACCTGGTCGACGGTTTCATCCTGCATGGCCTGGGCGGTGAAGGCTGGCGTCGCCGGCATCAGATCAGCTCGACCGCGGTGCGGCCGACGCCCAGAATGTCGCGGATCGCGTGGGTGGCGATGCGCCGCCAATCGGGCGCGGGCTGCTCGCAGGCCTCGGCGCGATCGCGTCCTTCCTTGCTGGCGCCGACGTCCTGGCGCGTCTCGAGCAGCTCGGCCGCGACGGTCGCGGTGACGGCGCGGTCATAGAGAAGCTCGAGCAGCGGCTTGCCGTCGAGCTGTTCGTCGGAAGCCGTCGCCATCGATGCGCGGCCGGCCGCGACCATGGCGGCGCGCCATTCGCGCAGCTGGTTGCGGACGGTGATGATGCCGCCGATCGCGGCCTCGCGCAGCTGGGGATCGGTGACGATCGTCGAGATCCGGCCGATGTCGCGGATCCGCGCGAGATCGGTGGTCGGATAGAAGCCGTCACCCGCAATCGAACCCTCGGCGGGGTTTTGCGGGTCGTAGATCGGCTCGGGATCGTTGGCGATGAAGCCCATGGCTCGGCAGACTTTCGGTGTCGGGCCCGCCCCGCGGTTTCGGGGGGTGAGGGATGGGCGCAAGGCACGGGACTGGAGGTCCCCGGCCTTTCGCTTCTCCCGCCCCCCGGCGCCGCGGGGCGAGCTGGTTCAACGCCGTCGCCGGCGCTGGTTATTCGGTCGTGCTTTCGGCCTTGGCCTGGGCGCGTTCGAGGTCGCGGATTGCGGTCTTCACGCCCGCCTTGTCGTCGAGCTGCAGCGCGCGGCGCAGATAGCCGAGGCCGGTATCGATCGCGGCGCCGCGCGCGCCGGCAGCGCCGTCGGCGTCGGCCGCGGTCGACTCGGCCGCCTTGGCGTAGAGCTGCCCGATCGCCTTCTTCAGCTTGGCGCGGACCTGGTCGATCATGTCTTCATGATCGGTGAGACCGTCGATCGCGAGCAGATAGCCCAGATCGAAGGTCTCGCCCTGCGCGAACGCCTTCAAGGCTGCATCAGCGCTCTCCTCGGCGATCATAGTCGCGGCGGTGCGCTTGAACCGCTCGGGCAGGGCAAGCTTGTGCTTCAGGACATAGGTGATGAGCGGGATCGCCTGGGCATAGTCGCCGATATCGATGTGCCAGATCATCATCTGGACGAGGATCTCGTCCTGGACGCCGGCGCCGGTCTCCTGCTCGGCCTGCAGGAGGCCCTCGACCCACGGCATATAGGTCGGGATCATGCCCCGCTTGGCCTCGAGCTTGTTCTCGAGCGCCTGGATCCCGCTGAGCTTGCGCAGATCCACGCCCAGGCTGGCAAACAGCAGCTGCTGTTCGCTGACCATCGCCGGCATCGGAACGACCGACGTACGGTCGGGGCCGCCGGCGGCATCGATGCCGAGGACCCGCGGGACCTGGCGGCCGAGTTTCGCCGCCAGTGCCCGCTGCTTGTGGATCTGCGCCGGGCTCAGCATCAGGCGTCTTCAGCCGGGACGAGCTCGATATTTTCGGCGTGGCAGATGAAGTCGTAGTCCTCGACCACATAGCCCTCGTTCACCGACTGGAAGTCCTCGATCCGGTCGCGCTTCGGGTTGTCGATGATGTAGCGCCGACGCGATCCTTCCTGCCAATAGATCGACAGGTTGTCGAAGCGCGTGACCGTAACGGCGTTCGCCGGGAAAAACGGGACCGTAACCGCCGGGAGCTTGCCCAGACGCTTCTGAGACATGATGATGTCGCGCGCGACCTGCTCAGAGGGTGCATCGTCCGAGTTGATGAGCGGAAAATATTTGTCGTGCAGCAGGTCGCGGCCGACGATGGCGACCAGTTCGGTATCACCGACCGCCCAGTTGGGCAGGATACCGTTGTACAGGTCGTAAACCAGAGCATCGATCGTCGCGTAGTCGCCGCCAGGGCCGACAAGGATCTTGTCGTCGGCCTTGGTGCCCTCGGACATGATGTGCTCGGGCTTGTCGTCGCGGACCTGCTGGATCCAACCCTTGTTCATGTCCTGCAGCAGCGGATAGGTGGCGCGGTTCGAGGCTGCGGCAGTATGGGTGCCGTTGAACCCGATCATGATGCGATCGAGCGCGATGCGGCGGATGACCTGGTTGCGGATCCGCTCCTGGAAGTCAGGGAACTTCGCCCACATATCGAGCTTCGCCCACTTGATGTGGGTGTCGAATTCCGTCTTTGCCAACTCGTAGATGAAGTTATCGAGGCCGGTCGGATCGGACGTGGTCCGGTCGTTGGCGTCGGTGTTGGTGCGGCTCGCGATCGACTCGCCGATACCGAGGCCGAGTTTTTCGCCCTTCAGTTCTGCGACCGGCGAGATGTTGATGCGCTGGAGGAACTCGCTCGATTCCTGAGCGCGATCCTCGAGTACCTGTTCGACCGATGGATCGACAGTGAAGCTATGGGTGGCATCCGTGATGCCGTTGAGTTCGGCTTGGCGCTCCAGATACTGGTTGAAAAGGTGGCGAGTTGGGTTGCGCATCGGATCCTCGGGTCTCGGGGGAAGGTCGGGGCGGGAGCGATCAGCAGTCGGTGCTGGCGAACTGCTTGCCGCCGCCGGCGGGCGGGCGGCGCTGCTGATCGCCATCGGTGGTCTCGACGGCGGTTTTCAGCGCGGTGTGATCGCTGCGCAGCTGGGCGATCTGGGTCGAGAAGTCAGTGCGCAGGGCGGCCATGCCGGCGACCATGCTCTCCATGCCCTGGGCGAGCGCCGTGAATGACGCGTTGTCGTTGGCGGGAGCGGGCGTCGGAGGCGTGACGGGCTCGATCGGCGCGGGCTGATTGCCCTTCATCGCCGTCTGGAAGAAGGCCGTTGCTGCGGCGAAAAACCCGGAGGTGCCGTCGATCGGCGTCTGATCGGCCTCCATCTCGATCGCCGCTTCTTCGGCGACGGTGAAGAGGTTTTCCGGCGCCGTCTTGCGGCCGTCGAACATGGGCTTCAGACCGGAGAAAGTCAGAGCCTCGGTGCCGAGGCTGGCGGGATTGTCGGTAACGGCGAGGCCGACCATGCCGAACTTGCCGGTGCCGGCGAAGTTGGGCGAGATCTCGACCGAGGTGAAGATCTTCTGGCCCTTCTTGTTGATCGCCAGCAGCTGATCGTTGGGCTCGAGCGCCGCGTAGAGCGCGCGGACCTTGCGCGTCTTGCCGTCGACCACCAGGTCATCGGTCTGTGCGCGGACCTCGGCGACGTCGCCATAGGCATTGAAGGGCGGCTCGGGACTGAAGCCCTTGATGTGCTCGCAGTTGATCCGCGGCTGATAGGTGGTCCGGTTGAAGTTGCCGACGATCTGGTCGATCCATGGCGCCTCGATCTTCCGCCCGTCGCTGGCGGTGGCTCCCTCGACGAAGACGCGGAAGAATTTCGACTTGGCCATGGTACCTCGGGCGGTTCGAGTTGCGGTCGGGTTTCGACGGTTCGATGGATCGCAACAGGGCGAGGAAGGGCCTGAATTGAAAGTCAGGGGCGTTGTTGAGCGCGCGTCAACAACGGCGGGGCGACGCGGCGGCGCATCGAACCTGAATAGGTTCGCGGCCGATGACCGCGACGATCCTCAATTTTCCCGACATGCCGCCGGAGCGCCAGGCGCGACGGCTGTACTGGATGGGCTGGGGTGTCCAGCAGATCGCCGACGAGCTGCAGATCCCGCGGCCGACGGTGGCGAGCTGGGCGCGCCGCGGGAAATGGGAGGACATCACCGCGCGCGACGCCGTCGACGACGCGATGGCCCACCGGATCAATGCCCTGATCGCCAAGGCGCATTGGGATGGCCACGATTTCAAGATGTTCGACGCGTTGATGCGCGGTTGGGAACGCGGCGCCCGGGTACGGCGGTTCGAGGCGCCGGACGGCCATGAAGGCGACCTCAACCCGAAGATCGCCGCGCGCAATGCCGGGCCGAAGAAGCCGAAGCGCAAGAACCACCTGACGGCCGAACATGTCGAGCAGCTGCTCGCCGCGTTCGACAAGGGCCTGTTCGACTATCAGCGCAACTGGCGCTCGCCGGCGGGGCTGAAGGCGTCGACGGCGTTATCGACCCGCTTCATCCTGAAGAGCCGCCAGATCGGCGCGACCTTCTACTTCGCCCGCGAAGCGCTGATCCGCGCGATCGAGACCGGCAACAACCAGATCTTCATTTCGGCATCGCGCAACCAGGCGAACATCTTCCGCGAATATATCGTGGCGTTCGTGCTGTCGGTGACGGGCGTGAAGCTCGAGGGTGACCCGATCATCCTGGACGTCGATGGTGTGAGCGGGCCGGAGGGCGAGCCGCCGAAGCTCTATTTCCTGGGCACCAATTACCGGACGGCGCAGGGCTATCACGGCGACGTCTACATCGACGAATGTTTCTGGATCTACGGCTTCGAGCAGATCTGGAAGGTCGCGTCGGCGATGGCATCGCAGAAGCGGTACCGGAAGACGCTATTCTCGACGCCGTCGACCGTCGCCCACGAAGCCTATTCGCTGTGGACCGGCGAACGCTTCAACAAGCGCCGGCAGAAATCCGAACGCGTCGAGATCGATATTACGCACAAGGCCCTGCAGGGCGGGCTGCGCGGTGGCGATGGCCTGTATCGGCAGATCGTGACGCTGGAGGATGCCGCCGCTGGCGGATGCGACCTGTTCGACCTGGACGAGCTGATGCTCGAATATGCGCCGGACGAGTTCGACCAGCTTTTCCGATGTCTGTTCATCGACGACGCGCATTCGATGTTCCCGTTCCAGCTGATGCGCGGCTGCATGGTCGACAGCTGGGATGCGTGGGAGCGGGACTTCGACCCCTATGCGATCCGGCCCTTCGGCGATCGCGAGGTGTGGATCGGCTTCGACCCGCAGGAGAGCGCCGCCGGCGACGATGGCGCGTGCGTCGTCATTGCACCACCGACCGAGGCGGGCGGGACGTTCAGGATCCTGGAGAAGCATCGCTGGCGCGGTGACGATTTCCAGACGCAGGCGAAGAAGATCCGCGACCTGGCCGAACGCTACAACGTCACGAAGATCGGCATCGATACGACCGGCATCGGCGCTGCGGTGTGGCAGCTCGTCGTCGCGTGGTTCCCCACCGCGACCAGGCTGGATTATTCGGTGCCGCTGAAGACGGCGATGGTGCTGAAGGCAAAGAACGTCATCAGCAACAAGCGCCTGGAGTTCGACGCCGGGTGGATCGACGTCGCGCAGAGCTTCATGTCGATCAGCGCCACGCTGACCGCGAGCCAACGCCAGGTGACTTATGTCGCGAGCCGCGCCGGCGATACCGGCCATGCCGACGTCGCCTGGGCGATCATGCACGCCCTCTATTTCGAGCCGCTCAGCGGCGACCTTTCCTCCCAGAATAGCAGCGTGGAGATTTGTTGATGAGCGACATCGCGATGGCCGGTGGCGGCCTGCCGGCGGGCGTACAGGCCTTCACCTTCGGTGAGCCGGAAAGCGTGCTCGATCGGCGCGACCTGCTGCTCTACCTGGAGAGTGGCCATAACGGGCGCTGGTATGAGCCGCCGGTGAAGCCGGGCAACCTGACCCGGGCCTATCGGGTGACACCGCACCACACATCGGCGATGCAGTATAAGCGGAACCAGCTGCTGCGCCTGTTCGAACCGACGCGGTTCTTCGATCGGCGCAATTTCGGCGAGTTCGCGCTTAATTTCATCGTCCAGGGCAACGGCTATCTCGAGCGGCGCGACAACCTTGCCGGCCAGCCTCTGGTTCTGCGCAATTCGCTGGCGATGTACACGCGTCGCGGCGTCGAGGACGATGTTTTTTGGTGGGTGCCGCCCTATGCCGGACTTCGATCCTCGGACGAACGCGAGCAGGCTTTCCGGCGTGGCCGGGTCTTCCAGCTTGCCGAGCCCGACCTGGCGCAGGAGATCTACGGCGTCCCCGAATATCTAGGGGCGTTGAACTCCGGATTCCTCAACGAGGAGGCGACGCTGTTCAAACGGCGATTCTACCGGAACGGCAGCCATATGGGATATATCTTCTATCTCAATGACGCCACTATCAACCCGGCCGACGCCGACAAGATCCGCGCAGCAATGAAGGACGGGAAGGGCGCCGGCAACTTCCGCAACCTGTTCCTCCATGCGCCGGCGGGCAAGAAAGACGGCGTGCAGATCATCCCGATCGGCGACGTCGCCGCCAAGGACGAGTTCCTGGGGATCAAGGGCACGACGCGCGATGACATTCTGGCCGCGCACCGCGTGCCGCCCCAGCTGCTCGGCGTGATCCCGCAGAACGGTACCGGCTTCGGCGACGTCCGGACCGCGACCGACGCCTTTCACTATGCCGAGATCGAGGCTCTGCAGGCGCGCATGCTCGAGGTGAATGACTGGCTCGGCGACGAGGCCGTGAAGTTCCGGGAATATGTGCCGCTGGCGCCCCAGGCGGCCGCCAAAGCCGCAGCCTGACAAGATCCACCCTGTGCCGGTTCGCGAAAGCCGGAGCGGGGGGTACGGCGCGCGAACGCCGAAACCCGACGAGAGTGACCTCGCCATGACCAGACCGGCCGACCCGGCCATCCCCGCACCCGTGCACGGGCGGGGCCTATCTGTGAGGAAGTCCTTATGAATTCGTTAAGCCAAGCCGTTTGTCCGGTGAAACCGGCAGCTGGCTATATCGGCGGCAAGCGCAACCTGGCCGCACGCCTGGTGCGCATCATCGACTCGATCGAGCACCGTTCCTACGCCGAGCCCTTCGTCGGCATGGGCGGCATCTTCCTGCGCCGGCGCCGGCGGGTGCCGGCCGAGTTCATCAACGACATTTCGGGCGACGTTTCGAACTTCTTCCGCGTGCTGCAGGCGCATTACCCCTATTTCGTCAATGAGATGCGGTTCATGATTACGAGCCGATCAGAGTTCGACCGGTTGCGCGCCATCCCTGCAGACAAGCTCACTGATCTTCATCGGGCCGTACGCTTCATCTACCTTCAGCGGCTCGCTTTCGGTGGCAAGGTCGACGGACGGAACTTCGGCGTCAGCGTCGGACGATCTGCGCATTTCAACATCACGTCGCTGGAGCGCGATCTGGAGGATATCCGCGACCGTCTCGCCGGTGTGGTCATCGAACGGCTGAACTATTCTGAGTTCATGCGTCGATATGACCGGGATGATACGCTGTTCTATCTCGATCCGCCCTATTGGGGCTGCGAGACCGACTATGGCCAGGACGTCTTCAGCCGCGACGACTTCGCCCAGCTGGCGGAGCAGATCCGCGGCGTGAAGGGCAGGGTGCTGGTGTCCATCAACGACACGCCCGGCGTTCGAGAGTGCTTTGCCGGGCTCGATATGCTCGAGCTAGCGACGACCTATCAGATCGGGCTGAAGGCGAAGAAAGTCGGTGAGCTGCTGATCTCTAACTTCCCTATCGAAGGGCGCGATTAGCAGGTGCGCGGCGGGCCGGTACAAGCCGGACCCGCCGCGGCATTTCGTTCAGCTGCCTTGCCAACCCGTTGATCATTTCGCGGGCCAGATCGTTTCTACCGCCATCAATTGCGATGGAAAGGGCTGGGCCAACTGGCATGCGCGATCATAATCGCCGGCCAGCCAGGATTCGTAATCCTCGGGATGGAGGATCACTGGCATCGCCTTGGGATGCAGCGGCGCGACCAGTGCGCACGGCTCGCAGGTCAGAAAAGCATATTCGTTCCCGCGATCACCGGCGCGCCAGATGCCGGCGAAGGCGCCGACGGGATATGCCGGCAGGCGGAACCAGTGCTCGCCTTTCTTGCCCAGATCAGGATGAGGCTCGAGTGTCGGTTCGGCGAATGTCGTGAATGGTACCAGGCACCGGTTAGCCGGACGGGCCAGCGTCGATCGCCAGAAGGGGCTGTCGAGGTTTCGGACGTTGGTTACGGCCTTCTCGATGATCTTGCCGGAGGCGCCGGGCATTTTTCGTGTGATGCCCCACGACATGACATCGGTCGCGATCGCGCCGGCCTCGCGCCGGATGATCAGGCCTTTGCGCTTGGGATAGACGTCGTCGGCCCAAGGCTCCTCGGGAAGCTTGAGCGACCATCCGATATATTCCCGCCAGCTGGGGATCAGATCCGGGCGCGTTCGATAGTGATTGCACATGCTAACAGCCTGACCGGCTGCGATCGATTCGGGAAGGGGCGTAATCGAGCCCGCGGCGATGGGGGGAGCAGTGCGCCGCGGGCTCGTATGTAGGGGACCGTTGGGGGGAAACGGTCTGTGCTAAAACGTCCAAAGGTGGAACGGGTTCCGTAGCGTCAGCCGCCCGAGCCATGGCGCTGTATCTCCTCCCAAAATCGGGCGACATCCATATTGTCCACCGCTCGGCCGAGCCGATGCCCACTTGAAATGGCCTGCAGGAGCTGCGGCGTTGTGGGAAAGCCGAGGCTTCTTACGATGGCGGTCATGCATGCATTGAGTGCGGTTTGCCGCCGGTAACGCTTCGAAGCGTCCGGCCAGGTCGAATTGTCGACCAAGACGAGCTCCTTCCAGAAATCGTCATATGGCAGGCGCCTTTGGTCCGGCCGAGCCGCATAGAGGAAGGCGAGGCAGAACCGGATCGCGTGTCCCGGCGCGCTGGGCCCGGCCCCGCAGGCAGCGATTTCCTGATCGAGTGCGACCAACGCCCGGTAGATCAGGTGAACCCGAACATCGACCATCGGTGGTTGCATGGTTCCTGTCTTGCGTCGCGCCGGTCAAAGTATGCACGCATTAAAGAACATATAAAGAACGATAGAGTCAACGGCCGTGCGATGAGCCGCGCGCGACGCGGGCGCCGCCTGGCCGCCGGGCGCCCCGTTGGACCGGCCGCCGCTCGACCCCGAGCGCCGCGCTTGCCCCCGCGCCTCGCCCGCCGGCTTTTTGGATCGCTATTGATGCAGATCCGACGCCTTCGATGCGGCCGAAAAACGGGCCTATCAGAGCGTTGCGACCCCGAGGCAGGGGGGATGCATTTTGATGCGCGAAACGCGCTCTCTCGCCCGCGCCGCCCTATCCGCGGGGCGTGTCGTCCGGGCAAGTGGCGCTAGGCCGCAAAACTCGCTGGCTCCCACGGAGAGCCATGATGCCGGCGCAGCCGGCATCCTCTTCCGGGAGCAATGAGGCTCCCGGGACGGTGGTTCACAAGGTGTGGATGGTTGGCCGACTACGTTGCACGCGCGGCGAAGCCGCTCATCATCCCTTTATATACTTTCATGCTGGATTCAGACCGCTCGGCGGACTCGCGCTACTTTCTAACAACCGTCCACAGCGAGCGAGAAGGTCTCCCATCTCGCTGTCGCCAGCAATGAAGCGCGCAGCTGCCTCAGGGCCTGCCTGGGCCAGCATCGCCTCCACAGCGGCCGCATCGTCGGCTTCGCGCTGAGCGTGGTCGTCAGGCGTCGGCGTGCCTCGGCCGAGGATCATACCGACGAGCGCCTTCGCCTTTGCTGGCAGATCGAACCAATACGCGTTCGAGATTTGCCGGACTTGGGGGCCGGCGCCGGGATTGTCCGTCGGTTCGGTGCGCCGGATCCAGTGAAGGAACCCGTGGCGCTTCAGCGCGGAAAGGGCGCGGACGACGGCATCGCGCGATCGCCGCAACTTCCTCATCAGGAAGTCAATCGACGGGTCCAGACGGCCGCTTTTGTAATCGACCAGGCGGTATAGCTCGCGAAGGACTTCAAGCCCGACATGTCCGAGGGGCCCGTTCCGCCTTCCGGCTTCCTTGTGCTCTCGATTGTAAGCCTCGGCCGCGCGCAACCGCGGACCGATCTCCTGCCTCGCAACCGGACGCCATAGCCGGCCTTCTCGTTCACCGGCGTGGTAGCTGTTACGCCGAACGGGTTGGAATGTTCGTTGGGCTTTCCTTGCGCGGCCGCCCAGGACCTCTCCGAGTGACCGGGCCATTACGCGCCGGTGCCTGTGTTCGAACGATCCCACGTGGCAACTGATCGACCATCAGAGCGGCCGCTGGCGGGAAGTCCCTTAGCAACATATCCGCCCATGCTTGAGCGAGATCGCGCCGTCGCTCGAGATAGGAATATCGATTGTAGTCGCTCTCGACGTCGCCTGGCAGGTGGGCAAGCATCAGATCGATAATCGCGCGATCGCCCGGCCGATCCGCCAGTGCTGCTTCCCGGTTCATTATCGACGAGAAGCTCGACCGCCACCCGTGCGGTACATGTTCGCCTTCGAACTCGGCAAGGCGGAGAAATTTCACCAGCGTCATGTCGCTCATAGCGGCGGTAGGCTTGGTCGCACTCGGGAAGACATACGGAGCATTTCCCCAACGCTGGCGCGCTTCCCGAAGGATATCGGCTGCCTGCGTCGACAACGGAATTATGAAGTCGAACTCCGCTCGAAACTTGCGGTCTTTCAACAGCTTCATGCGTGTCGCTGGGATGCGCCACTCGGGCGACGGGCCATCCAGGCCGAAGATCTCTTCCGGCGGCATCAGCCGGACCATGCTCGGCCGAGCTACGGTCAGCGCGAGAAAGCGGGATGCGAGCCTGGTCTGGGGATAGGCATCCTGCGCCTCCGCTGCCGCCAGGAACTGTCGGAGCCGCTCGATATTGGTGATAGCTGGGTATCGACCGCGGATGACTGGCTGCAGTGCATCCTTGATCTGAGCAGCCGGATTTGCCGTGCCAATGCCGCTGGCTATCGCATAGCCGAAGATCTTCGACATGCGCCGTTGCACGCGCTTCGCGATTTCTACCGAGTGCACCTCGATAGCTTCGATGATCTCTAGGACCATCGGGGGCGTAATAGCGTTGATCGGGAGCTTCCCAATCGCCGGGAAAACGTGAAGCTTGAGGCTCCCGATGACCTGGCCCGCATGCTTCTTTTCCCAGCGGGGAAGCTGGGTCGCGTGCCACTTCTGCGCGATTTTCTCGAAGGTTGACACCGCCTCGAGGCGGGCGGCCGCTTTCTTCTGCTTTCGAACCACCGAAGGGTCCTGATGCTCGCGTAGCAGCTGGCGTGCCGCATCCCGCTCTTCCCGGGCCTTGATCAAACTGATCTCGGGATATGGCCCGATCACCAGGCGCTTTTCCACGCCGGCAACGCGATATTTCAACCGCCAGGATTTGAAGCCCGCTTTCGTCACGAACAGGTACAAGCCCTTTTCGTCCGGGAGCTTGTAGTCGCGATCCTTTGGCGCCGCTTTCCGGCACTGCAAATCGGTCAGCATTCGATTCGCTGCCGGTAGGTAAATGATGCCCCCACGATGCCCCCACAATGCGTGCGCTTGAGCGCGCATCGAGGCGCTCGTATGCGACAATCGATACGCAGAAATCAACGGATTTCAGGGATATTTGCGCTTGATCGCTACAGTCAGCGACACGATGCGACAAGTAGGTGGAGGCCCGAGCCGCTTCCATAATTGGCGATGAACTAGCAGTAAACATTAGATAATCCCCCAAATAATAGGGGGCGATGCCCCCAGAAATGCCCCCTCGAAACGTGGCTAGGTGGGGGGAGCGTCGGACTCTTCATCCATCCAGGCGAGGACTGTTGAGAGCCACCAGGTGCGGCGTCCGCGGCGGAGCTTGCCGGCAGGGAAATGGCCGTCGGCTATCATGCGATAGATGGTCGCGCGGTGCCGGTCGGTGCGGGCGCAGACTTCCTGGACGTTGATCCAGCGGTCATCGGCCGGCGCAATCTGATGAGAGTGGTTTCCGCCCGGATGTGGGGCGCTGGACTGCAAGCCGGTGCTACGCATCGGTGGCCTCTTCGTTTGCTGTGGGAGTGGTGCCGATATCGGCTTCTTGAAGGTCGAAGTTGAACGGAACGGCTCGTTCTTCTGGCGCGTCATCGAACTGGAAGCGACCGTCGTGACGGTCGAGATCAGGGTCGGCGGCGTCGCAAATTGGAAGATCGTCCATCAGGGAGCTACCATCATCGTCGGGCTCACCGGCCGCTGCCTTGCAGCCGGCCGGCAATCTCGACAGCCCAGACAAGCGGAAAGAGGCCAACGGTCACGATGATGACGATCGGTCGATGGCCGAATAGGGCATGCATCCGTGCGAGATCGCCGCCCTGGGCTGCGAGTTCGGCATGTGAGGCGCACAGCGCGCGCAGAGAGGTTCCGCGCCGATGGAGGCGGACGATCTCGACAATCAGGGTGCAGGTGCCGAGCAGGGCCCATAGCTGAAGGAAGCCGAGCATCAGATCATTCCCAGTGCGGCCATGTAGGTCTCGAGGACCATGTTCTCTTCCTCGAACTCGCCCTTCCGCTTCTTGCGGATGCCGATCAGGCGGCGGACCACCTTGCTGTCGTATCCGCGCCCCTTCATCTCGGACATGACGTCCCGGATATCGTCGGCGATGCCCTTCTTTTCCTCCTCGAGGCGCTCGACGCGCTCGACGAAGAGCCGCAGCTCTTGGGCGGCGATGCTGCCCTTATCTTCGGTGGTGTCTGCTTCAGCCATGGTGCCCCCTCGGCGAAATGACGGCCGCGCCGGCTCGGGTTCCCCGTCGGTACCGGCGCGGCCGATCCGCCGCCGATGGCGCCGGAATCTGGTTGATGGTGGAGAAGGGCGTCATGCCGCTTCGCGGTCGCTGGAGATCTCCGGCTTATCGAGGACGTTGGGCCGGCCGAACTGAAGGATGGGGTGGACCCACTCTTTCGCGGCCGAGACGCCGGCGGCCTTCAGCGACGGCGATCGCCCGGTCATCACGCGGACGACCAGATCGGTGATGTCCGCCGCCTTCATCTTGCCCCAGGCAGCGAAGGTCTTGCTTTCGACCATGTCCTGGACCTGTTCGAGGCGCTTGGCTTTGGGGAGGAGGTCGAGGAACTCCGCGGTTGGCGTCCAGAATTCGCGAAGCGCGGCCGGGTGGGATCGAGACGTTGCGTTGGCCATCACGTCATGAACATCGATGCGGTAACCGTCGGCGTTCATGGACCGCTTGAGCGAGAGGCCCGCGACGACTGCCGCAGCAAGGTTCTTCAGCTCGGGTTTCGCGGCCTGAAAGTCGATGAACGCGCCGCCGATATTATCGCTGGTCAGGAAGGACTGCTGCTTTAGCAGCGCAATCGCTTCCTCCCAGATTTCCTGGGACCGGGACTGCTTCAGCAGCGGGATCGCTTCCATGGGCTCGCCGGCCGACTCTCCGTAGCCTGGCGCGATCGCGAATGCGCCGACCTCGCCTGCGCTGCCGTCGAGGCGGAGAACCGCTGCGCGCAGCTGCGACCAGACCAGGTAGTCGATTGCGACGTTGCCGCCCTTGCGCGCGTTCTCGACCAGGAGGGCGCGCATCAGCGATCGGCGGAGGCTGCGCGCGATCTCGATCGCGGTTTGCGTCAGGCCGATGTCGTCTTTGATGCGGGCTTTCGCCTTGGCTCCGTCTCCGTAGTTGCCGGCGTCGCGAATTGCGACGCCCTCTGGCAGCGCCGGTGCGGCCGATTGCTCGCCGGCCGCGGCCTTCTTCGCCTTGCGGGACGCGAACCAGAATATCAGGTTCTGATCGCCGACAGCATCGATCTCCAGGGTAGCAACGATGTCGCCCTTTTTCGGAAGGATGATGCGGCGGCTCGCCTGGATCTGATCGAGTTCGGCGGTGACCGCCTCGTAGCGTTGGTCGAGTTCGGCCTCTTCGTCGACCAGGCCCGGCTTGCGATCACCGGCGGCATCGAGCAGCAGCTCGGCCGCTTCCTGTTCGATCTCGGCCTTCCATTGTTCGAGCAACTGTTTCCGCTGCTTCTGGTGATCGTCGAGCGGCGAGCGGCGCATGTCGATCTTCAGTTCGTAATCGATACCGCCATATGTCCCGCCCGTGGTCGGGGCCTTATCGACGAACTTGAACGGTCGGTTGGCCTGCTCGGCCGCTTGCGCGCGGATCGCGCCCAGCTTCTCTTCGACCAGGCGGGCCAGGATGGCGTCATCGATGATGCGGCCGCGGTCGCCTGCCTCTTCGAACAGGTCGCGCTCCCAACGGCCCCCTGCGGCCTCATAGGCTTTCTTGCCGACGAAGGAGAGCATCCGCGAGGCGTCGCGATTGCCGACCTTCATGGCGCTGTGGATGGCGCTCGGGCCGCGTTCGTGAGGATATTGGCTCCCTTTCAGCCGCTCGAATATCGCCAGCTGGAGGGCCTGATCTTCGGTCGCGGCATAGGCGCGGGCCTGATCTTCGCTCAGGCGCCCGCCCGCCAGCTCCGCGAAGATGGTGGGATGAAGACGGCCGAGGCGCAGGATCTGATCGACATAGATTTGCCGTTGGCCGAAATGCTTGGCGAGATCCTCCGGTGCGACGCCTCGATCGACGGCATCGCGATATGCCGCGTAGACCTCGTAGTTTCGAAGATTGGCGCGGATGACGTTCTCGTGCGTCGAGATCTCGATGATCTCTCCGTCCGAATGCTCGCGGACGATGATCGGCGCCTCGTAGTCGGCGGGGATCTCTCCGCGCGCCTGAAGGTTCTGCAGGGCGCGCAAACGCCGGCCGCCGGCATAGACCCCATAGGAGCCTTTCGGCGATTTCAACGGCTGCGCGATCAGCGGCTCGAGCAGGCCCTTGGCAAGGATCGACGCCTCGATCGCGGCGGTGCGCTCAGCATCTTCCTTGTTCTTGCGAACATTGAGATCGTGGACTTGCAGCTTCCCCAGGGGAACGGACATAATGATCATCGAACGACTCCAGTGGTGGCAGCCGCGAGCGTTCGAACTCGACTGTGCGGCATTGGGTCGCTCACGCCGGCAGTGGCAGCTGCAGGCGCGTCGAGGGGAAGGGGGGCGGGCCCGACAGAAACGGGCCCTGTCTCTTA
>Ga0209231_1000792_pt1 | contig 14937 bp, 11 predicted proteins | sample Deesub45470m_DNA_FD_188086 | JGI IMG/M metagenome (GOLD analysis project Ga0209231, IMG submission 188086) | Deep subsurface microbial communities from North Pacific Ocean - 450_OLKR46/470m Metagenome (SPAdes) (version 2) | ecosystem: Environmental > Terrestrial > Deep subsurface > Unclassified ... | reverse complement strand
TGTTTAGCCGCACGCTCTTGCTTTTCCCTTTCAATCCGTGCGAGTCTAAATTCATTACGTTCTCGTGCAATATCTGCCGCTTCTTTTGCTTTATCTAGCGCAATAATTTCACTTTTGGCATAGCGATAATATTGCACTAGCGGAATATCGCTAGGGCATACATAAGAGCAGGCGCCACATTCAATACAATCGAACAAATTGTACTCATGCGCTTTCTCAAAGTTATCTGATTTAGCAAACCAGTAGAGTTCTTGCGGTTGTAAATTCACTGGGCATGCATCGGCGCAGCGCGCACAACGGATGCAGGGCATCGCTGGCGGCGGAGGCTCAAATAAGGTTGGTGATGCGGCAATAATGCAATTAGCCGCTTTAGTGATTGGCACGTCTTCGCTAGGCAAATTAAAGCCCATCATCGGGCCGCCCATGATGAAGTGGCTGGTGTCGGCTTTAGCCCCACCAGCGGCTTTGACTAAATCAATTAAAGGTGTGCCAAATAACACTTCAAAATTCTGAGGCTGTTCAACATTGCCCGTCATTGAGACCACTCGGCTCAAGGCGGGCTCGCCAAACTCAAAATAGCGATACAGTGCCAACACAGTAGCAACGTTAAACACTTGAATGCCCACTTCGGTAGAGCGCTTATCGTGCGGCACTTCTTGTCCCAAGACCAAATGCACTAAACGGCGTGCATCGCCACTTGGGTAAAGTGTTGGCACCATTTTAACTTGAATGGCTGTATTAGCAGTTGCTGCCCGCATTGCTTTAATGGCTTCTGGTTTATTATCTTCAATACCAATGATAATATTACTCGCACCCAATATACGTTGGGCTACTTCGATGCCATGCACAATGTCTGCGTGATGTTCACGCATGAGCATATCGTCGCAAGTGATGTAAGGTTCACATTCTGCCGCATTAATGATCAGTGTGTGAATAGCTGCTTTGCCAGTGCCTAATTTAATTTGCGTTGGAAACGTTGCACCACCCAAGCCTACAATGCCTGATAGACGTAAACTGCCAACTAATGTGTTGATGTCAGCGGTACGCCAATCTTGTGGGTGGCGCTCTATCCAAGACTCTTTACCATCTGGCGAGATTGTAATGCAATGGTCGGGTAGACCTGAAGGATGTGGAATAATCGCTTCACCAATCGCACTAATGATGCCTGATGTTGGCGCATGGATGGCGGCAGAAACAGCACCTTCTGCTTCTGCAATTAATTGACCTTTTAAAACTTGATCACCAATCGCCACCTTGATTTTAGGAATGTTGCCAATATGTTGACGCAGTGGCAATACCAATTTTTCAGGCATAGGTAATTTGCCAATCGGTAATTGGGTCGATTGTGCTTTGTTTTCAGGCGGATGGACGCCACCGTGAAAACGAAACACGTCTTTGGTCTTTTTTAATAAGCCTGCAATGTTAATGGGTGCGTTCATTTATCGTTTTATCAGTTACAGTTTTATCACGGGTTTAATTGGGATGGTTGGGTATTTCCATTTCCAGTTGTCTGGCGTTTCTTCAATGGTTTCCATTGTGATGCAGTCAACAGGGCAGGGCGCTACGCATAACTCACAGCCAGTACATTCACTAGCGACAATCGTGTGCATGTGCTTTGCTGCACCTAAGATGGCATCAACAGGACATGCTTGGATACATAAAGTGCAGCCAATGCACACATCTTCCTCAATAAAAGCCACTGCTTTTGGTTTGGTTTGACCGTGCTCTTCATTTAATGGCTTGTATTCCATGCCCATTAAATCGGCTAGCGCATGCACACCTTCATCACCACCTGGCGGGCACTGATTAATGTCCGCTTCTCCATTAGCGATTGCGGTTGCATAAGGTTTACAGCCAGGATAGCCACATTGGCCACACTGAGTTTGCGGCAAAATGGCATCAATCCTAGCGATTAGTGGATCGCCTTCCACTTTGAATTTAAGTGCGGCATAGCCTAATACAGCGCCTAATAAAAGTGCTAAGCCAAGCATGATGTATAAAGCAATTAACATAGTGATTTTAGTGTGATTTGAATACTCTTTTTGTACAGCATAAAATGTGCGAGCTAATCTTTGTCCAAGTTAACATTTATCTAGGCTAATATCTATCTAGCTAGAATTTGTCTAAACCAGCAAAGCCCATAAAAGCAAGGCTCATTAATGCCGCGGTAATCATGGCGATGGCAGAGCCTTTAAATGGTGTTGGTACATCCGCTGCTTCTAAGCGTTCGCGCAAAGAGGCAAATAGAATCAGCACCATTGAAAAACCAGCAGCGCCGCCCAAGCCAAATAACGCAGAATGTATAAAGCCATTATCGGTTTGCGCATTCAATAACGGGATGCCAAGCACTGCGCAGTTGCTGGTGATAAGTGGTAAAAATATGCCTAACATTTGATATAAGATAGGGAAACTTTTTTCCATCACCATTTGCGTAAGTTGTACAACGCTAGCAATGACCACAATAAATGACAGGGTACGTAAGTATTCTAGCTGAAACTGTTGCAGTAAATAATGGTCGATAACCCAGCTTGTCATTGAGCCAACTGTTAGTACAAATGCGGTGGCAGCGGCCATACCAATGGATGCTTCTAATTTTTTAGAAACGCCCATAAAAGGGCATAGCCCAAGAATTTTGACTAGCACAATGTTATTGACTAACACGGTACCTACTAAAATAATGAAATAACTTTTTAAATCCATAATGTCATCAATTAATCAATTGTGTGATTATAACGTGTTTCACATAGGCTTCGCAGTTGAATCTAATCATTAATAAAGCACAATTATTGCAAGCGCTTTAATATTGACATGCAATTTATGATGGGAAGACTGACAATATAAACAGCTTTTTATATGCAAACAAAGAATATGTAATTATATTTTAATAATTTTTGAGTATAAAGACTACGGTTTGATTCTGTCGCACTTTTAAAACCAAGCGAATTGTGTCGCTTTTTACAATTTTAGGCTGAGTTCGGTTAAAATGTGCCTTGTTTAAAATTTGTAGGCTTTTATATGTTGCAAGGCAGTATGGTGGCTATTGTCACCCCAATGTTTGAAGATGGCAGGTTGGATTTAGACGCGTTGCGCAAGCTTATCGACTTTCATATTGATGCTGGTACTGACGGCATCGTGATTGTTGGGACTTCGGGCGAAGCGCCGACCGTTGATGTTGATGAGCATAATCTGTTAATTAAGACGACTGTTGAGCATGTTAATGGACGCGTAAACGTTATTGCAGGCACAGGTGCAAATTCAACCAAAGAAGCGATTGAATTAACCGCTAAAGCAAAAGCAGCAGGCGTAGATGCTTGCTTGCTAGTTGCGCCATATTATAATAAACCGACACAAGAGGGCTTGTATCAACACTTTGCAGCTGTGGCTGCAGCGGTTGACGTGCCGCAAATTTTATATAATGTGCCAGGTCGTACTGGCTGTGATATTGCCAATGATACGGCGCTTAGATTGGCCGAAATTCCGAATATCGTGGGCATTAAAGATGCAACAGGCAGTATTGAGCGCGGAACTGATTTAATCTTGCGTGCTCCAAAAAAATTCGCTATTTATAGCGGCGATGATGCAACAGGGTTGGCTTTAATGTTGTTAGGCGGTCATGGCGTAATTTCAGTAACAGCTAATATCGCGCCAAAATTGATGCGTGAGATGTGTATGGCAGCTAAGGCTGGAAAAGTTGCAGAAGCTTGTGCAATTAATGCAAAATTATTTGGTCTACATCAACAGTTATTTGTCGAGGCAAATCCAATTCCAGTGAAGTGGATACTCCATGAAATGGGCATGATTCAATCTGGCATCCGTTTGCCAATGGTGAACTGCTCCGCAAAATTTCATGATGGATTGCGAGCTGCAATGAAAGCAGCAGGAGTTTAATAAAGGTGGAATGCATGAAAAAGAATGATCTCAACAAAGTATTAGGATTGATTTTATTAACAGCGTTACTAAGTGCTTGTGACTCAATTCCTTTTATCGATAATTCTTCAGACTACAAAAAAGGTTCTGGACGCGCGCGTCCTTTGGAAGTGCCGCCAGATTTAACCTCATTAAATTCTAGCGATGCTTACAATGTAAGCGGTAGTACTAGTTATTCTGAATATAGTGAAGGTCAGGCTGGGCAAGAGCCTGGCGTTGAACAAGTGCTACGTAACCCAGAAGGTGTGCGTATGGAAAAAGCTGGTGGTCAACGTTGGTTAGTTGTTGATGCACCTGCCGAAAAAGTTTGGCCTGTGATTCGTGAGTTTTGGTTAGATCAAGGCTTTGCCGTTCGGGTGGAAAATGCGCAAACAGGCGTAATGGAAACAGAGTGGGTTCGTTCAGATAATATCAAAGTTGAAAGTGATACTAGAAGTTATGGTGAGCGTTTTGATAAGTGGTTAGATGGGCTTTCAGGATTGGCTGATCGTCGTAAATTCCGCACCCGTTTAGAGCGTGGCGAGGAAAAAGGAACAACAGAAATTTTCATGACGCATCGTACCGTTGCGGGTGCGCCGGATGACGGGAAACAAAAAATTCAAACCCAATTGGGTGAGATTGATATGGGTTATCGAGTGGATCAAACAGATAAGTCTATTAAAGTGGATGAGTTTGAGCAAGATTTGGATGCTGAATTATTACGCCGTTTAATGGTTAAGCTGGGTGTAGCAGAAGAGCAAGCCAAACAAATTGCAAAAAATCCTGTGAAAGAGCGGCATGCAGAAGTGGTTAAAGAAGCCAATGAAAGTGTGACGCTTAAACTCAAAGATGGTTATGACCGTGGTTGGCGCCGTGTTGGTTTGGCTTTGGATCGCGTAGGATTTGTAGTAGAAGATAAAGATCGCTCGGCAGGCTTGTTCTATGTACGTTATGCCGATGTTGATATTGATGGCGCAGCGAAGAAGAAAAAAGGCTTATTTGATACTTTAGCTTTCTGGCAAGATGATGAGGAAGAAATTGAGAACAAATCAATCCCTAAAGAAGAAGACACGATTGTTGATAAGTTGAAATTCTGGAAGGGTAAAGATGAAACAACAGACCCATCTAAGAAATATACGATTAAAGTTTCTGAGACTGATACAGGTTCGCAAGTAAATATTGTCGATAAAGAAGGCAATTCGGATGCAGGTTCGACTGCAAACCGCATTATTTCTTTATTGTATGACCAATTAAAATAGCGACTCTCTATGCGCTTTGCCTCGCTTGGTAGTGGTAGTTCTGGCAATTGTATGGTAGTAGAGCAAGCTTCTACACGCTTGCTCTTGGATTGTGGATTTAGTGTTAAAGAAACGATTGCTCGCCTAGGGCGATTGATGGTGGAGCCACATCAAATTTCAGGTATTTTGGTGACGCATGAACATGACGATCATGCTAAAGGCGCTTTTAAATTAGCAGAAAAGCTCAATATCCCAGTTTGGCTTTCACATGGCACGCGAGTGATGACAACTCGCTATTTGCCAAAAACACCGATTCAAATTAAGACGCTGGATAGCCACACCACGTTTGCAATTGGTGATATCCAAATTACACCTTTTCCTGTCCCACATGATGCACGAGAACCTACACAATTTGTGTTTAGTGACGGTAAGCATCGATTGGGTGTATTGACGGATGTGGGTGCTACCACACCGCATATACAGCAAGTGTTGACTGGCTGTGATGCTTTGGTTTTAGAGTGCAATCATGATTTGTCCATGTTAGAAACAGGCCCTTATAGCTATGCTTTAAAGAAAAGAGTGGGCGGTCATTTAGGTCACTTAGACAATCAAAGCGCAGCACATTTATTGGCAACGCTTGATAATAGTAAACTTAAACATATTGTTGCGGCGCACTTAAGTGCAAAAAATAACACGCAAGCGCTTGCTAAAAGTGCGTTAAGCCAAGTGCTGAGTTGCGATGCTGATTGGATTGGGATTGCGACGCAAAACACAGGTTTTGACTGGCGTTCGCTGTAGAGTGTTATCTTAAAATAAAAAAGCCGACTTGGTAGTCGGCTTTTACTGAAATGCAGTTTAATAGATTAATCTATTAATAAGCTTATTATTCAGCAGGTGTTTCTTCAGCAGCAGGCGCTTCTTCAGCAGCAGGCGCTTCTTCAACCATTGGAGCTTCTTCAGCAACTGGAGCTTCTTCAACCATTGGAGCTTCTTCAACCATTGGTGTTTCTTCAACCATTGGTGTTTCTTCAGCAGGTTTTTCGCCACAAGCTGTTAATGTCATTGCAATTAAAGCCGCTAGCAGAGCAGAACGTATCATTTGTATTATCCTTAAAGTATAAAAAACGCATCAATTTGATTAAACCTCGACAAGTAAAAAACTCACATGGCGATTAGCGCGATTCTATCAGTAATTAGCATAGATTTTGTTGTGAAGTTCCGATTTATTTTGTAATAAATTGTTACAAAAAAAGCCTATTAATCCACTTTAATCATCAGGCTTGAATGTTGCTGCGAGGCGCTGTTCTGCAGACCTAAAATTTTTCGACTAATCTCATCACGATTTTGCATAGTGCCGCCAATATCAACCCACTCATTGAGGGAGACACGCAAGGTTGTCGAGAGCTCCTCAAAGTCAATCGCGCCTTGATTATTCAGGGTGGCAATTCGAGGCGTAATTTCCAATTCTACTTGATTGCCGATGGTGCGCGGCCTAACTGCGAAGCCTGTTGCCACCTCTCGCCAATCAGTTGTCCGCTCAATTTGAACGTAACGTCTAGCGATGGTGATCCAATCCTGCGTAAAAGGAATGCTTTGGCCTACTTGGATAAAAGCACGTTCACCATCTAATACATTCAAAAATTGGCTGCTATTCTTTTGTGCATTATTACGGTTACGCTCCACAATAATGTTGCCGCTGTTCGTGCGTGCATGTCTATCATTGCTGATGGTAATATTGTCAGCATTGACGCGACCTCTGGCTTCGGTGTGGTTTAGCTGTGATTGACTCTGATTGCTGCTATTAATAGTGATTCGGCGGTTAACTCTCGCGATATCCAATTGCTGCACGGCTGCTTCAATGTCGCGCATACGTTCGGGAGACGCGCGCAAAATCAGTTGATTCCGCATGCCAGTTGCTGTGCCATCTGCACCAACCATCGGTGAAATGATGGGCAGTAGATTCTCAGCAAATTGATGTTGTAGCGTGATGATTCTAAACTCAGTCTCAGCATGCACTAACAGGCTCAGTGGAATTAAGAAAATCAAGCAGAATGCGATTTTAAGACGATGCATTTTTATAAGCCTAGTTTGGTCGCAGATAATGTGTGTGATGTCTCTTGCAACAGCTCATCAAAACGACTTGTTAAGCTGGCGGTTGTTTCGACGTCGTCGAGTGAGTAGGTAAATCGCGACTGGTCGATATGAAAGCGTCTGATATACGCATGCTCATCAGCGATTACAAAGCAGTCTTTGGCGATTTTGGCATAATCATTGGTTTCATAAACGCTTAGTTTGTGGTCAAACGTCGCTAGCAACTGGTAGAGTCGCGGGCATTGGGAAGTAAAGAAATCACTATGTTGCAAAATAATCGTGAGTTTGCTGAGGGCGCTTTTATTTAAATAAGCATGAATTAAATCAAAACGTTTTACGCTAGCAAAATCACCTTTAACTAAGTCTTGATCAAAGATAAGTAATTGCCGCTCCGCAGTTGCAATCACGATATCTAACGCTTCGGCATACTCATGCTCACCTAACAAAATAGTGTTTTGTGGTAACTCAAGTTGGCTCATGTTGTTTCACCTATTCAATATGCAGATATCCCGCCATCAATGCGGAATGGAAGGTGCTCGCTAATGTTAATCGCTCTTGTTCATTTAAATTAACTGTATCTAAACAACGCTTATCGGCTAATTCGCGTACCTGCTCTTTTATGTCATCTGGAACGACTAATGGTTCACCGTTGATATAAAAATGGGTATCCGTAAATAGTAATTGCGATTTTAAATCTAACCATAATGATTGATCGGCCAGCAATTGCGCAATCTCTCCAATGTTCATTGAGTCAGTTGAAGTTTCATACAGTACATCAGGCTTAGGCTCAGTTAGATAACGACCAAGGAAATCGCTGACAATGGTTTTATCCCACGCGATATTCTGTAACATGGTTTCCACTTTTTCTATCATGGCATCACTGATAGCAGCTGGATGTTCTTGCAAACTTAAATCAGCATCTTCATACAAGCCATCAACCTGAATCGTATCCTGTAAATGCGCTAGAAAGCCTTCGATGAGTTCTTGTGTTTTAGGGACTCTAAAACCGATTGAATAAGTCATGCAATCATCATCTTCTGATATGCCGTGATGGGCAATATTTGGCGGTAGATACAACATGTCACCAGGTTCTAAGACCCACTCTTGCTCTGCTACAAAATGTTTTAACAACCGTAATGGCACATTATCGACTAATGTTAAATCTGGTTGCGCATTAATTTTCCAGCGTCTTTTTCCACTACCTTGTAGTAAAAATACATCATAAGAGTCCATGTGTGCTCCCACAGAGCCGCCGATTGGTGCATAGCTCACCATCAAATCATCTAAGCGCGCATGGGGAATAAAATTAAATTGACTCAGCAACTTCGCCGCTTCGGGCAAATGATGGTTAACGCTTTGAACTAGCAAGGTCCAATCTCTCTCTGGTAGTGAGGTGAACGTGTCCTCATCAAATGGGCCTTGCGTTAAGAGCCAAGTATCATCAATATTTTGCACAATTCTAGACTGCACTTCTTCTTCACAAGCAAGGCCAGCTAACTCATCTGGCGTTAATAGCCCTTGGAAATTAGGGATGGCTTGGCGAATGAGCAACGGTTTTTTTTGCCAATATTCAGCTAAAAATTCTGCGGCTGTTAGTTGGTTTAATAGCGCTAATGGATTATTCATATCAGCATTTTAATCGCGTTTGAACTGCAATGAAAATAATTGCATCTCTATACAGGTGGGTATATAGTAAGTGTTACAAAGTATTAACATTTCAATTGAACTGTTTGTTAGGAGAAGCAACAAATGAATAAGCCTGTTGATGGTGGAGTAAAAACGTTTCATGGTGGATGTCCACATGATTGTCCTGATACTTGTAGTATGGAATACCATGTACAAGATGGTAAATTACTTAAAGTCACAGGTAACAAAGAACACCCCATGACGCGCGGTGGTTTGTGCGTCAAACTCAAAGATTACGAAAAACGTCACTATCATCCTGACCGTTTGCTTTATCCAATGAAACGCGTTGGCGCTAAAGGCAGCAAACAGTTTGAACGCATCACATGGAGTGAAGCACTTGATACCATTTCTAGCAAATGGAAAACAATTATTGCGGAAGATGGCCCGCAAGCGATTATGCCAAACAGTTATTTGGGTAATCAGGGCTTGGTGCATGGTTTAAATGGCGGCGATGCTTTTTTTAATCGGATGGGCGCAACGGTTACTGAACGGACATTTTGTGGCGAAGGCTCATGTACAGCATGGTTACTAACAGTAGGGCCAACAGCAGGTGTGGATCCTGAAAGTTTTGCGCACTCAAAGTATATTGTGATTTGGGCATGTAATTCAGTGAGTACCAATTTACATCATTGGCACATCATTCACGAAGCGCAGAAAAAAGGCGTTAAAGTGGTGGTGGTTGATTCTTACGCCTCTAAAACAGCGAAAGAAGCCGATTGGCATATTGCACCAAAACCAGGTACTGATGGCGCATTAGCCATGGCAATGATGCATGTGATTATTGCAGAAGGTCTACAAGACCAAGACTATATTGATAACTATACGCACGGTTATGCAGAGCTAGCTGAGCGTGCTAAAACCCGCACGCCAGAATGGGCTGAAAAAATTACTGGTGTCCCTGCTGATGCGATTCGTCAATTTGCACGTGAATATGCCACAACCGCACCAGCGGCTATTCGCTTAGGTGTGGCGTTGGAGCGTAATTATGGCGGCAGCCAAGCCATTCGCGCTGTGAGCTGTTTGCCAGCGCTTATCGGCGCATGGCGTCATGTGGGAGGTGGCGCATTGCAATTTCCAGTATGGGAGCATCCCTATAAATTTGATGTGATTTGTCGCCCTGATTTAATTCCAGAAGGCACACAAGTGGTGAATAACTTGCAATTTGGTCGCGCTTTATTGGGCGAGCTGAACCTTAAAACACCAATTAAATCAGTCATGGTGTGGAACACTAATCCTCTGACGCAAGCGCCAGAGACTGACAAAATTGCAAAAGGATTAGAGCGAGAAGATTTATTTACCATTGTTGCCGACCACTTTATGACCGATACCGCGGCTTATGCCGATATTGTTTTACCTGCCGCGATGGGCGCTGAGATGGAAGATATGGTGTTGTCATGGGGGCATTTGTATCTGACTTATAACGAAAAATGTATTGAGCCGCCGGGTGAAGCGCTCCCTAATCAAGAGATATTCCGACGTTTAGCCAAGTTAATGGGCTATGAAGAGGATAATTTTAAATGGAGCGATGCTGAGTGCCTTGAACACTATGTCGATTGGAGTGCGCCTACATGTGAAGGTATAGGATTAGGTTATTTACGTCAGCATGGTTTTGCTCGCTTGAAGGATTTTGGCGATAAAGATGTACGCGCCCGTCACGCAGAAGGCAACTTTCCAACGCCAACTGGTAAATGTCACTTTATGGTCGAAGGCGCTAAAAACTTTGTTGCAGGACCATTCCGTCAAATGTACGAAGGTTTTCAACCAGGTGAAGATTTAGATCCGTTGCCTGATTATTTAGAATCTCGCGAATCACCAGCAACCAATCCTGAGCTGGCTGCTAAATATCCACTCAGCATTATTTCACCCAAGAGCCATGCGTTCTTAAACTCTTGCTACGCCAATATGGATGGACAACAAAAAGCACAAGGTGAGCAATTTGTCATGATGAATGCCGCCGATGCCAATGCGCGACAAGTGAAAGAGGGCGACACGGTGAAAGTGTTTAATGACCGCGGTGCATTTGAAGGTAAAGCGATTATTACTGAGGATGTGAATGCAGGGATTGTGGTAGCAAGTTTAGGTTATTGGAGACAGTTGAATAAAGGAACGGTTAATTCGATTAGTTTGGCTGAGTTTGGGGATATGGGGCATTCAGCTAGCTTTTCGGACAACTTAGTAGAGGTAGGACTTGTGTAATATAGGATAGATAGACATCGTATATAACTAATGAGCAGGCGCATCTAAAAATTGTATTTTATGATGATCCTGCGAAGGCCTATAAGGTTGTATGTGATTTGTGCGTTGGCAGTTTGTATGCTTGCTTATGAGGCTTAAATAAATAACTCAGCGAATCAGCTAATGCGCTTGGCACAAGTGCGTCAAGCAATCTAAATCATGGATTTAGGTGTAAATACATGATTTGAATTATTTTTAAGTGATTGATTGTATAAAAGAAAAATATTAAATGATGATTGGCGGAGAGCGAGGGATTCGAACCCTCGATACAGGTCTACCCCGTATGCTTCCTTAGCAGGGAAGTGCCTTCGACCACTCGGCCAGCTCTCCGTTTTATGCTTTTTACTACGCTACAAGGGCGCGATGTTACGCGAAACCTGTATTAAAATCAATCAAAAAATGAACAATGCTTTTTAGGCTTCTTCTAATTCAAATGCTTGGTGTAAGGCGCGTACAGCTAGCTCCATATACTTTTCTTCAATGACCACCGCTATTTTTATTTCACTGGTAGAAATCATTTGTATATTGATACCTTCTTCTGAAAGTGTGCGGAACATTTGGCTTGCAATCCCAACATGCGAGCGCATGCCAACACCAACGACAGAAACCTTGGCAATATTGCCATCACCTTTGATTTCACGCGCATGAATGAGCGGTTGTACTTTATTACGCAGAATTTCAAGTGCTTTATTCATTTCGTTTTTATGAACAGTAAACGTGATATCCGTGGTGCCATCTGCGCCTTGATTTTGGATAATCATATCAACATCAATATTGGCATCTGCCACTGGGCCTAAAATCTGATAAGCAATACCTGGCGTATCTGGTACACCCAGAATTGTTACTTTTGCCTCATCACGATTAAACGCGATACCAGAAATCAGTGGTTCTTCCATATTATCGTCCTTGCTATCTTCTTCGAATGTAATGAGCGTACCTTCACCTTCCTCTTGGAAGCTGGAAAGTACACGTAACTTAACTTTATATTTGCCCGCAAACTCTACAGAGCGGGTTTGTAAAACTTTACTGCCTTGTGAGGCAAGCTCTAACATTTCTTCAAATGTAATTCTGTCTAATCGTCTTGCTTCTGGCACGATGCGCGGGTCCGTCGTATAGACGCCATCAACATCAGTATAGATTTGGCACTCGTCAGCTTTTAGTGCGGCGGCTAAGGCTACGCCAGTCGTATCCGAGCCACCACGTCCTAGTGTGGTGATATTGCCTTTTGCATCGCAACCTTGGAAACCTGCAACGACAACAACGTAGCCATCGTCCAAATCTTTTTGCATGTTATGGCCATCAATATCGATAATGCGTGCTTTACCATGAGATTCGTCAGTTAATATCCTTACTTGTGCGCCAGTGTAACTTTTTGCCTTAAAACCAAGCTCTTGTAATGCGAGGCAGGTTAAGCCAATCGTCACTTGTTCACCAGTTGAAATAATCACATCCAGTTCACGTGGATCGGGATTTGCGGTTACTTCATTTGCTAGCGCGATTAAGCGATTAGTTTCACCAGACATGGCGGAAACCACCACCACAATTTGATGCCCTTTTTTCTTGAAGCGACCAACTCTGCTCGCTAAACTACGAATACGATCCGCATTCGCAACTGAAGTCCCACCGTATTTTTGTACAATTAATGCCATGATTTACTATCTAAATAATAAGTTAATGTTGTGTTTTTTGCTTTATCCAGTCTTGCACACTGGCTAATGCTTGCGGCAATTGACTTGCATCAGTACCACCAGCCATTGCCATATCTGGTTTCCCGCCACCTTTGCCACCGACCTGTGAAGCAACATGGTTGACTAATTCTCCCGCTTTAATCGTAGCGATTAAGTCTTTAGTGACGCCAGCAGCAATACTTACTTTTTCATCGTTGACGCTAGCCAGCACGATAGCGGCAGATTTTAATTTGTCTTTTAACTTATCCATGGTGTCGCGCAAAATATTAGCATCGGCGCCTTCCAAAGTCGCAGCCAATACTTTAATGCCATTAATATCAATTGCTTGCGTGGCTAAGTCATCACCTTGCGATGAAGCCAGTTTGCCTTTAGCCGTTGCTAATTCGCGCTCTAGTTTTTTGATTTGATCAATAAGACCATCAACACGACTAGGTACATCGGCAGGCAATACTTTTAATGTACCCGCAACGCCGCCTAAGGTTGTTTCCATGCTTTGCATATACATTAATGCATTCTCTGCAGTTACTGCTTCAACACGTCGAACGCCAGCAGCAACGCCACCTTCAGCAACGATGCTGAATAAACCAATATCGCCTGTACGCTTCACATGTGTGCCGCCACAAAGCTCAATAGATGAGCCAATATCTAAAACACGTACTTCATCGCCATATTTCTCACCAAATAACATCATTGCGCCTGTTTCTTTGGCTGCATCAATAGACATTACGCGCGCTTGTGTTGCGATATTGGCAAACACTTCTGTGTTCACAATTCGCTCAACTTCGCGAATTTGTTCATTAGTCATTGGCGCATTATGCAAAAAGTCAAAACGGGTTTTTTCCATATCCACTAAGCTACCTTTTTGTTGCACATGCTCACCCAATACTTCGCGTAAGGCTTTATGCATCAAGTGCGTAGCTGAGTGGTTACGCATAGTCGCAGTACGCGCTTGCATATCGACTTTAGCTATTAGGGATTCACCAACGGATAACGTGCCAGTTTTTAGGATGCCATGATGACCAAATACGGTTGCTTGTACCTTTTGCGTATCTTCCACTGCAAATAAACCATTGCTCGATTTGAGCACACCAGAATCACCAATTTGACCGCCAGATTCAGCATAGAAGGGCGTGTTGTCTAAAATGACCACGCCTTGGTCACCTTCTAAAAGTTGCTCAACAGCAGTGCCATCTTTATATAAAGCAGTGATCTTACCGTTGGCCTCTAGTTGGTCATAACCATGGAAAGTGGTCGCAACGCCATCGTATTCCAAATTAGTGGCCATTTTAAATTTGCCAGCAGCGCGTGCTTGTTCTTTTTGTTGTGCCATTGCGACATCAAAGCCTGCGGTATCGACGGTAACGCCGCGCTCACGACAAATATCGGCAGTTAAATCTAAGGGGAAACCATACGTATCGTGCAGTTTAAATGCAGTTTCGCCTGGTAAAATCAAACCACTTAAGTCTCGCTTTACTATTAGTTTCCGTGATTTACCATCGTCATAAGAGGATGATAGATTGCCATTTTCATCAGAAAGAACAACAAAGCATGACCCCATATCATCCATAACATTGAAATACCAGTTATATGTTCCTGCGTCTGTCATTGATGAGCATATCCAGCCTCGCCCCTTCGCCCATGCTTTTATAAATGCAAGGTCTAGCTCTCTATCTAATATTTCCATTCCGCTTGAAATGGTTGCAAAGAAGCGTTCTTCTTCTTGCTTCAAGGTAGCTGCGATCCGTTTTTGCTCATTAATCAGTTCTGGGTAAGCTTCACCCATTTCACTGACTAAGTCTGCTAGCATGTTGTAGAAGAATGCCTTGCGTGCGCCTAATTTATAGCCATGACGAATCGCACGGCGAATAATGCGACGTAACACATAACCACGTCCTTCATTACCTGGAATCACGCCATCAGCGATTAAGAAGGAGCAAGCTCGGATATGATCAGCAAGTACTTTTAAGCTAGGATTATCTAAATCAGTTGTTTTTGTTTCTCGCGCAGCCGCTTTAATCAGCTTTTGAAACAAATCAATTTCGTAATTGGCATGAACGCCTTGCAGAATCGCTGAAATACGTTCCAAGCCCATC
>Ga0209231_1000790_pt1 | contig 15006 bp, 11 predicted proteins | sample Deesub45470m_DNA_FD_188086 | JGI IMG/M metagenome (GOLD analysis project Ga0209231, IMG submission 188086) | Deep subsurface microbial communities from North Pacific Ocean - 450_OLKR46/470m Metagenome (SPAdes) (version 2) | ecosystem: Environmental > Terrestrial > Deep subsurface > Unclassified ... | reverse complement strand
CGGCGACTGGCACCGGCACCTTACTCCCGCCAGTTGTCGTGCCAGATCTGGTCTCTGAACGGCGCTTTGATCGGTCAGTCAACCGGAGCGCCCGATGCACCGTTGGCCGGGGGCGCACCCGGTTTTTCCAGTCGCCAGATCGGGGATGAACAGTGGCGTGTCTATACACATGTCGACACAGCGCGTGGCATCAGGGTGATGGTCGGCGACAGCTTGGCGGTCCGCCAGCATCTGGTCAACGATCTGATGCTGGGCTTGCTGTTGCCCGCAGCGGTCGGGCTCGTTGCGCTTGCGCTGCTTCTTTGGTTTGGTGTCAGGAGTGGCCTTGCACCGCTCGGTCGTGTTGCCCGCGCAATCGAGCTGCGTTCGCCACAGACCCTTGAGCCACTCGCCGTCGACCCCGTGCCCGAAGAACTGAGGCCGCTGGTGCAGGCAATGGACGATCTGCTTAGCAGACTTGAGGGGGCCAGACGGGCGGAGCGCGACTTCGTGGCCAATGCCGCGCACGAGCTCCAGACGCCGCTGGCTGGACTCAAGACCCAGGCCGAAGTGGCCCGTCGCGCCACGGACCCGGCCATGCGCGATCATGCCCTGGAGCGCATCGCAATAGCGGTGGATCGCACCAGCCGACTGGTACGCCAGTTGCTGGAACTGGCCCGGCAGGAAAGGCGAGAGGCGGAACCAGCCAACTGCTTCGCACGCGTGCATGACGTGGTGAACGGCGTGGTCGGCGATTATGCACACCTGGCTGCGACGGGCAGTCGATCGATCGTCACCGCCTGCGGACTCCGCGATGTCGACCTGGCAATCGATGCCGAAGCCCTTCGCCTGGCGCTGGGCAATCTGGTGGAGAATGCTCTGCACCATGGGGGCAAAGGCCCAGTCCGGATCGAGTGTGCCGCAAACGATGGATTGGAACTGCGTGTCATCGATGATGGCGCGGGCATCGCGGCGGAAGAGGTCGAGCGTGTCCGTCGCAGATTCGAACGCGGCCCGCGCGCCATGTCGGGCGGCACCGGGCTGGGCCTGTCGATCGTCGAGGCCGCAATCGCTCCAGCGCAGGGCGTTCTGAAATTTCGTCTGGATGATGCCGGCTTTGCCGCCGTGCTGCGCTTTCCATCAAATCGCGTCAGGATATCGAGCAATGGTGCCAGCTGACGTTCCCCCCGATCAAGGAGATGTATCTCCGCGAACGGCATTCAACCGCCGCGACTTTGTCATGCTGAGCGGATTTGCCGCAGTGGGATGGCTCGGAAGCTGGGCACTTCGCGAAACTGCGCCTTTGGCTCAGGACATGTCTTCAAATGGCAGAGCTCAAACCGCCGCAGACCAGCGGACGGGTCGGTCGGCTGGAAACCCGGATGGGTCGGTGACCGTCGTTGCGTTCAATGATTTCCTCTGTCCGATCTGCAAGGTGACCGCGCACATACTTGCAGCCGCAGTGAAGCAGGACGGTGACGTGCGGATCGAGTATCGCGATCTGGCGTTCTTCGGGCCAATGGCGGAGCGTGCCGCCCTGGTCGGCCTCGCTATGGACCGACAGAGTCTTTATCCCGCCTATCACGACCGCACGATGGCAATGCACATACCGCTGAACGAGACAGCGCTGCGCGACATCGGACACGATATAGGCGCGGATTGGGAGCAGGCCACGAAGGATCTGAAAGACCGGCGCCAGGCATTTCTAAACCGTTTGCATCAGGACGCCAATCTTGCCTTCGGTCTCGGTATCCGCGGCACACCTGCGTTCCTCGTCGAAAGCCTCCTCGCCATTGGCCGTAAGACTGAAGATGAATTTTTGGCGATCTTTGCCGAGGCTCGGGATAAGGCTCGCATCGCTGAATGACTGACCAGCTAACGCCGGTACGGTCATTGCACTATTCGTTCGCGGTCTCGCGAAGCGCAATATCGCGCTGGACGCGCGTCATTTCGCCTATAGGAATCGTCCGTGAGCTTCCCCGACAATCGATAGGCCGCGTTGTTGTTAGCGTCTGGGCTCCAGACAACGTGGTTAGAACACCCTATCGGCCGCTAGTAAGTCTGTGAAAGCCGGTTTGTTAGACGATCGACTTCACGAGGTATTGCCATCGCTATCCGATTTTGGCCATAAGTCGACCGGCCGCTCCTTGCTCAGCTGCTAGATTGCGATTGTATGCAAGTGGCATTCGCGGCGACTTCCATCGCAAAGCATCCATGATACCCGCGAGATCCTCGCCACTCGCAAACAAATCCTGGTTCAGCCCGATCCGCGTTGAATGCGCGCTGATCCCTTTAAGCAACCGCGCCAGATCCTCGGTCGTGAGGTCGGGCAGCGCGCCTCGGTCAAACGCCCGTTGAATGATCGACCGGAAGATTGGCCCGATCGATCCAGGGTGCAGTGCCACGGCGCCGATATCATACTCGACCCGCGCCCTCACCGCGGGCTTGGTGAGCGTCTTGCGCAGATCCCATGTTTCGCGGCCAGAAATGCTGTCAATCGGCCGACCGCGCACGGCGGCGCGTGCCTTGTATCGCCGCACCTGCACCCGCCGGAACAGCGGGCCAGACGTGATCTCGGCGGCCTCGGTCCAGGCCGCGATCGCCGCCACGGTGCGCGGGCTGAGGTAAGCGGTCGCCCCCTCCCCGTCCTGATCGCCCTTGCTGCGAAGAATCTGAAGCAGCCGCGCCTCGGGATCGATCGCCTCCTCGATATGCTCGACCGCGACTGCCACGAGCTCGGAGGCGCGCAGCCCGGTGTCATAGGCAGCAGACAGCAGCGCCCGATCGCGCAGGCCCGGCATATCGTCGCCGCAGCTTTCGAGCAGGGCGCGAATGTTGAGCCCGCGTGCCTTATCGCGCTCGACGTCGCGCACCGGCCCTTTGAACCGCAAGGGCCGCGCCTGCTTCTGCGCGGCCCCTTTCTCACGGCGCACAGCCTGCAGCCGCAGCTTGACCAATGGAGCGGGCGTTGGATCCTTGAGATCGAGCAGCTGGTGGATCTTCGCAATCGACGCTTTGTAGCGGGAGAGCGACGCCGGCCGGCTCCCCTTCCCCGCCCGCGCGTCGAGATAATCGGCGACGGTCTCGGCCGACGCCGGCAGCGCGATCCGGTTCATGCGCCGGCACCAGGCATCGAACGCTCCGATGTCGGATTTCAGGGCGCGGATGCTGTGGGGCGACGACGAACGCTGATAGGCAGCAATGAGCGCCTCATTGATAACTATACGCTCTCCCGCACGCATCTGCACGATCGCCCGTGCAAGGTCGCTCTGCGCAGCGATTGCCGGCAGGGCCGCCTCCTGCGGCGCTACAACGGATTCTAGCCCTTCCCGGGCGGTTTCGGTGGCCATGATGCGCCTCGTTCCTCAGCGACGCTCGTACCGCACCTTATAAAGAGGGGTCAATTCCGCTTATGTGATAACTGGAATTATCGCGTGCACGAACTAGAACTTACTTGGATATTTGATATAATCAAATAATTGTCATTTACGTTTTCTTGTAAATATTAGCATATTCTCGCATTTATTTTTCGACATACGAGATATTCATCCCAGTCGAAACAAGAATAGTCTCTAGATAATTCCACGGCCAGCGAGTCAGTTCGCCACGGTGAGGGGATTTATCTTAGCAATGTTACGTATCATCGTTCATCCACACAGCGACCTGGGGATCGACTTCGCGGCGCATCTGAAGGCAAAAGCATATTGCACTGACGAAATACACTGTACGCTAGATCTGGTAAATCAAGTTACGTCCTGTCTATCACGGGCGAAAGGCAGCGTCTCCATATCTCGTCCGTATATGCCGAGCTACCGAACTACGATAGCGTATCTGCCGCCACGTCGTCGGGCTGTGATAGACGCCAATTGCCTTCCAGTAATTACCGGTAGAGCGCAAGGCAGACAAGAATATCCACCTTGCAGCCTCCGCATTGAAGCAGGGATCAAAACGCAGCCAATGTCGAACCTGAACAGGTGCACGCCCAACAAGCGCAGCGATGCGAGGTATCCACCAACTGTTGATCTGCAAGGGACCAAGATCGTAAGAGCCATTGATGTTACGAACCTCAGCGCCGATCCAGCCCGCTTCCTGATCGCGCAATCCCCAAAGCGTTTTCTCGAGCCAGGGCTGACCAAGCGAGGCTTGCCGAATACAGGCGGAGATTCGCAAGTCCCCCTCGTCAGAAGACTTCGAAAGTGTGGGGGTGGTGTACAATGCCATACCGATGACGGCAGTGCATAACAGCCTGGGGTTGCCGTATGACCTCATCCGACCCTCCGGATAGCGGTTTCAGGCGTAGTGATTGAATTGGTCGGATCACTGTAAAGTGACAGCGCCGCAGCTGGGCCACCTTTGAGAAATGCAAAGAGCGCTCTCCCCGAATTGATCTCGGCGGCGGCGCTACGAGCGAAAGAAGTCCAGCTGTCAGGCCCGGTCCTTCCAATGCGTCTGAAGGAAACTCTACACCTTCCGGTCTGGCGCGACGAACTGAATTCTAACCCATGCAGAGGCGGGACAGCGCCTGCGAAGCGCTTTCCCTGGGTCAGCTGAACGGCAAACTTACAGCGAAGCATAGGCAGTTACCTTATCGTTCGGGGCCGTGGGAGGGCTCGGGTCGAGGTGCAGGAGAATGATTTTCCCGGTTAATGCCGATTTTCGGCGCTCGTCCTTCGGCGCGCGCATGGTCGAGAATGCCTGCGAGAAACCTGTCGAGCACCTGCGCGATGTTCCGGGCACCGTCGGCAAGATGCTCAGCCGCGCCACGGGGTGAGCGGTCACGATAGTGGAGTTGTCGCTCGAGCGCCCGATCGCGCCGCTCGTTTCGGTCTCGCTCCTGCTCGGCCCTCAAATTTTCCAGATGGCCTTCCCGGCGTTTCGAGAAGGCATCTACGCGGTCAGTCTTCAACCGGCCCAACCCTTCCGACGAAGACGTCTTCTCTCCTGATTGGCGCTCGAGCTTGGCAATCAGTTCCTTGACGTTGTTGGTCCATAGCCTGGCACCGAATGCCGCGCGGGTAATGGCGGTGTAGAAATTCTGGGCGTTGACCAGCGGCGATTCGACCGGTGCCAGCACGAAAACGCGCGGATAGGTTTTGGACTGGGCGGAATAGACCGTCTCTGCATAACCATGATCCCAGGTCCGGTGCTCGGACAGATCAACCCGCTGCACGCGCCCATCTCGATCCCATCGTATCGTCGCTAAGGGGCCGTCAAGTTTCTCCACGGTGCCGCGCTCGGCATTGCGCAGACCGAGTTCGCGACTGACGAGCCGCCACTGGATACGGTCGCCCTCGGCAACGTCCCGTTCTTCAGAACTGAACACATTGATGTGCCTGGACTTTGTCACCTGCGGATCCCAGCGTACGATGCGCCCCTGATTATCAACGAGACGCACAACCTGGCGCCCGTTGGCATCCCGTCCCCGTCCGGCGACGCGATAATCGGCATTTCGAGCGATACCAAGCCCTGCAATGTCTCGCTCGAAACGCACCACCTGCCGTGCCCCGTAGAAACGGGCCATATGCTTCTGGATATCGGTCAAGCCCGCCGGGGCGAGAATGGAAAGCAGACTATCCTCGGCGGCCAGCCCATTCTCGTTTTTCAGCGCTTCGCGAATCTTACTGTTGACGATCAGCCGAGTCGTGTTGTCGAGGACGAGGATATTGGTGCCGGCCCGTGATTCCGGCTTGAGCCGTATCCAGGCATTGACGGCCTGCTCCGCCATCTTTTCATTGTCGTCGACGGTGATGACGCTATCGAGCTTTGCCAATGCCTCGGCAAAGTTCCCGGCGCGCGCAGCGGTAACGGCCGCCTTGATCGATTTCGTTTCCTGCCGCACAGCTTGCGTCAACTCGACCGTCGGCAAGCCCAGCCTTCGCATCAACCAGAAGGGTTTGCCCTGCTCGATCGCCCCGGTCTGTTTCTCATCTCCGAGGAAAAGCAGCCGTGCGCCGGTTGTCCTGCTTATCTCCAGCATCCGCTGGGCCTGGCGGTTGCCGAGCTGCCCTGCTTCATCGAGAACCAGCACATGGCGGTCCGTGATCCCCTGCCCGCCGCGCGCGACGAAGCTGGCGACAGTATGGGACATGATGTTCGCCTTGCTTCCCAGTTCCGCAGCGGCCGATGATGTGGGTGCCAATGCAATCAATGTCGTTCCCGGCTCGGCCGCCTCGGCCAGAACTCTCACCAGCGTCGATTTTCCAGAACCGGCAACACCGTGAATCGCTGTGACCCGATCCCGCGTCAGCGCCGTCTCGACAAGTGCGTGCTGCTGCTGGGTGTTGAGCGACGTCCCGTCGAGCACGGCCAGCAAGCGATCGCTTGAGGCGATTGGACGCGCGTCATTGAGGCCCAGCGCGATATGCTGAGATAATGCCAGTTCCCGACGCCAGGATTTGCGGCTGGTGCGGCCACGGGTCAATACCTTGTCACCGGTCTGTTCATGGGTAGGCAGCAATTTGCGCAGGGCCTCATGTGCTGCGATCCGGGGACGGATATCGTCGAGCCGGACTTCACCGACATGGGCAGCAAGACCGGTGCGCAATATGTCGCCTAAATTGTTGACCGCCTCGGATGTCTCCAGTTGCCGCAAGCCGAAAAGAGCCGCACGCGACGCATCGCGTTCCGTGGGCGCCGGATGCTCCCCTTCCCGACCGCGCGCCAGCGATGCAACCTCCTGCAGCGTTTCGAGACGCTTGCCTGTCCGCTGATGCCATTGCGCGCTGAGTTCGGCCTCGCCGATCTTCACCTTCGCCTTGCGGGTGGCATAGAAGGAAGTACGCTGGGCTTTCTGGCCCACCAGACCATGCTCGCGCGCATGATCCTCGATCGCTTCGGCGCGCTGCGAGAATTGTTCGATCAGATCCTTCGGCACGCCTCGTATCTCAAACAATCCCGAACGAGGATCAGCATCGATTTCATAACCCGATTCGCGCAAGCCGAAAGCCAGCGCGTTGCGATAGATCTGCCCGGCCACGCGCTGTTCGCCATACATGACCCGGCTTTCGAGGCTTGCCATGGGATCGCCATTCTCGCGGTTCGTCATGTTGAGCACGACGAGATGCGTGTGCAGATGCGGATCGAGTTCCCGGCTGCCATGCTCAGTAAAGCGAGCAACCAGGAACCGACCCGTTGTTTCATGAACGATCCTACCTTCATCGCGGCGGCGCAACTGCGCCTGTTCTTCCAGGTAGCAAATAGCCGCGGTCACCGCGCGCTCATGGGCGGCGAGCACGCGTTCGTCACCTGCCACCAGCCCCATGATCGAAACCGACTTTGGCGCATTGACCGCAAAATCCCAACCGGGGTGATGCTGAATTTCGCCATCCGCGCGGTGCCGCCCAAGTTGTTGATCGCCGACTTTTCCAGCAAGAAGGTCGCGCAGCAGCTTCGGATCAACAGCGCCGGAGAGGCCGAGATCGGCTGCAAGCTTCCCACCCCATTCAGACGGTTCATTACCGCCCTTGGTGTAGTAATCGCCAACCGTGTAGTAGCGGACGATATTGGCTGGTGTGCCATGGAGACGTTGCGGCTGGATCATGCTGGCCTCGCCCGCTCGCGCGGCCCGTCATCCCGGCCATGCTGGACGAGATCGGACCGGATTTCTCCCTGCTTGCCGGCAAGGATTGTCCAAAGATTGCGGGCGGGCACGGGAAGCTCGGCATTCTCGTCGTTGAGCAAGATATCTTCCACGCGCTGCGGATCGATGTTCGGCGCTGGAGGCGTAAACAGATCCGGCTGTGGTGGTGGCGTCGGGGCGGATTCTGAAGATGCATAAGGCTTCGCTGGCTTGCCCTCGCCATGTGTCGCTGGCGGAGATGCCTGCGTCGCTTCCCGCTCCATCGCTTCACGAACACGCGCTTCGGCATGGGCGATGCGAACGAGCATCCCGGCCTTGTCGATCTGAATGGGGGGCGTCGTGCGTTCGAGGAAAGCTGGTCCCAACGATGGTACGTTGTTGAACCGGCTATCGAACCGCACCACGGGCAAATTGCGGCCGAAGCGCAGGAAGCCGACCAGGTTGGGCAGGTTGGTGACCTCGGTCGACATGACCAGTGGCCGCGTCACCTGCATCCGCGACAGATTGACCCCATCGCGCATGTCGTTGACCCCATAGGACATGCCCTCATTGGCTTCGACCTGTTCGACCTGACCGAGGTTGATTGAGACATGCTCGGCGGTATCCGTGTCGTTCGCGCGTAGCGCCACCCAGGTTGAGCAATAGCCAGTGATCGCAGCCGCATCGTCCTTGCCGTAAGTGGCCTTGAGCTGGGGATAGGACTGGAAGCCCAATATGCCGCAGCCGCCGTATTTGCGGGCACGGGCGAGAAAGTCCGAGAGCGACGGCAGCTTATGCAGCGTCGGCAGTTCGTCGATCACGCAATAAAGCCGTCGGTCGCGATCGGGCGTCAGGCTCATGATGGCGCTAATTGCGATGTCGAGCCAGACGGTGATGAGCGGGCGTAGCGAGGGAAGTTGGTCGGCCTTCACGGTGATGAAGAGCCAGCTCCCGTCTGCGCCTTTCTCAACCCAGTCGCGGATCGAGAAGCCGTCCTCGGTATCATCGAGATAACCAAAACTGCGCATGACCGATGCAAGTTCGGCCTGGATGCCGGCGGATGTCCTTTCGCCTTCGGTGCTGATGAACGCGGCGGCATCGGTGCCGGTCACGAAGGCGGCAAGGTCCTTAAGTTTCGAGCGCAGCAGACGGTCGAGGAGGACCGAGACATAGGTATGTTTCTGGCGCGCCAGCTTGCGCATGACCGCAACCAAGGTGCCCCGTGCCGCCTTCGCCCAGAAGGGATCGCCATGCTTGTCGGGAATGGTTGATTCCGCGATTTGGTCGTAATGATAATCGCGTGGCACATCGACCCAGGGTGACCAGCGCGCCGCCCGCTGGTCGAGCGGGTTGAGCAACATGTCAGTGCCCTGCCGATATAATTTCTCGACGAAGGTTCCGGCAGTGTCATAGACGATGGCGCGCCGACCCGATTTGCGGATGCCGTCGAGCATGCCGACGATGAGGTTTGTCTTGCCCGTACCCGGCGCCCCGCACAGCAGGATATGCTCAGGTTCATAGGCCTCAGGCACCGGCACATTGCCGATCACCAGCGGTCCCTTGGTCTGTCGCCATAGCGCGCGTTTCACCTGGCGGATCGTGCCGAACCTTGCCCCTCGCAGATATTCGTTGGAGCCAAGGCCCCTACCCGTCCGGGTGAAGTAGAACCAGGCCCAGGCGAGCATGACAAGGGTGAACAGGCCGGAGAGCAGTGCGCCATGCAGCAGATAGCCTTCGAACGCATGGAGGGTCTTTTTCGCGAGGGCGGAGGCAACCAGCCAGTCTGCCGAGGTCCAGTAGGTCTGACCGTCGGGGGTGCGAAACTGCACCGGATCATTGGTCCCGCCGGCGGCATCCACCTTGATCGTGGCTTCGGCGAGTTTGACCAGAACGAACCGCTCATACTCGGTCGACTTCTCGAACGCATACCAGAGCGTGCCGATGATCCAGATGAGGAAGCCCGCCAATATGGTCTGGTAAAAGACCTGGGTCGTCATTCGGACATTGTGGACGATCGCCTGTCCACCGCGCGTCCAGGAGCCCAGCGTGTCGTTGCGAAAAATGCTCATGGGATATCCTCCCCGCCAAGCAGTCCGCGTTCGGCAAGGATAATCCGGGCTTGCGCCATGCCCTGTTCCAGCGCTTCGGGGGATTGCTGGCCGACGGATGTCGCGACTATCGATAGGATCTGGATCGAGGTAGCGAGGATCTCATCCTGGGAGGAGAAAACATAGCGCTTGCGCTCATCGACCGCCTGTTCGAGGAGCTGACGGATGAACCCCGATAAGGACAGGTTCGCGCCAAGCGCACGGCGCAACAAGGCGGCATGCAGCGATTCATCGAGGCGGAAATTAAGCTTGGGCAAGCGAAGGGTCTCCTTATCTGGAGACCTTCGAAAATATCATGAAGCGGTCGCATATTACCGGAATGGCAATATTGGCGCAAGCCGCCCTATCACCAGGTTGATCCAGAGATTTAGCGCTGAGGATATGTGCCGACAGGAAAACAGGCTGGGCGGCCTTGATCAGTTGCCTCTGATGATGATGGACGGCGGCGGCGTTCCGCCTGTCTCCTCGCGGTGTCGACGGATTTCGCCGATCCCCAGTCTGATCTTCTTGACTACAACGTCCGACATGCGCCGCACCTCACTGGGCGTATCGAGACCAGGGACGCCCTCCAAAAACTCGGTCAGCAAAATCGTGAGCATCTGACAGACTTCGGCTGTCCCGATATAGAGAGTATTCCCCTTGCCCGCTTCCGGGGCATGTTGCCTTTGCGCCGACACTTCACAGATGGCCTTGACCACCGCCCGGCGGAGATCGCTGATATACTCCTCATTCAATTCCGTCATGGCGCGATCCTTTCTTGCCGCGACAAAAGGACCATGAATTCGGCCAGGATTCAACGGGCGTCGCCCCAACGGATCCGCGTCACAGCATTCTGGGATCCGCAATGGCGTACGACGCGTATCACGAAATTCCCGAAGTCGTTTCAATAAGATATGTGGCCCCGTGTGAGCCCGGTGTTCCGCGTACGACAGCCCACCGGTTCGACGTGAGACATGTGATACAGACTTATCTCGATGTTTTCAGGGCATAATGCGCCCGCAGCACCCGTGCGTAGGGTCCATTACAAAACGGCCTTGCGCCGTGCGTCCCGCCTTACGCAGCGCGCTCGCGCTGCGCTGCCTCGTGCCGGTAGGCGCGGGGCTACCTTTCTGCTGATTTTCGGGGGCCGATATCGGGGTGATTTGAGGGTAGAGCTCATGAGCTTTTTCTCCCAGAATTTAAAAAAGGAGGCCGGATATAAGGCCCGGTCCCGAGAGCGTGATTACCGTCATCAGGGGATTTAACGACAGGCTTTGCATGCCAGCATCGCCGCCTCGTCGGCGCGCCGTAACCCCCGCCAGTCCCCCAGGAAGCGGCAAGCCTCACTTGCTTTGGCCCGTCGATATGGCACAGTTGCGTGTGACGGGCAGGCCATCGGGGAAGGACGATGGAAATGCCGAAGATGACCGAAAGGGATCGGCTTGCCGATCTCGAAACACGTCAGCGCAAGCTGACGGAAGATCTGGAAACCGCCCGCCGCGCTCTGCGCGGCAAATATGCAGCGATGGTGAACGACGTGCCGATCGAGACGCTGACGGAACGTGAGTTCCGCGAACTTCTGATGCAGGCGATCCGGGTTGGTGGCAGCGCAGCGCTGACGGCCCTGAAAAAGTTGCCGCCGGTGACCTGACGCGCCGCGAAGCGGCAATCTGACGATAACCGGCAGGGGTGGAGCATAAGAAGCCCATTCCTGTCGGTATCAGAGCGCAGGATGACGATGCGGTCTTCCGGGCAAACCAGATAGGGACGAAGCATCCCCGTTCTGCACATCGACGGATATCGGCGAGACTTCCCCTGCTCCGATCATTTTAGATGATAAAGCCATAGGAGGCATTCCGCGCTATGGCCCTCCCCTCCTTTGATGGTCACGCTGAACGTTTTCGCGACGCCCCGCCCTTCCAAACCGCACCCGAAGGGTGTCCCTGCGACGAGCACGGCGAAGCCGCGCGCAGGAGGCCGGGACCGCGCTGGCGGTTCCGCATCGCGCCTGCGACGGGCCCGCTTGCGGGTCCCTGAGCGGGGGCGAGTGCTGCGCTCGAAAAAGAAATGAGAACCGGCCCGGCAAAGCGGACCGATCCTCCTGACGTGTCACTGCGCCTCCCATTCCTGATCGCTGAGCCTGACGAACCGTGCCGGGATACGCTTCTCTCTGACCAGCCGCGCAAGGTGCGATTGCAATCCCGATCCTTCGCAGACCAGCGCTTCGACGGGACGTAATCCGACCATCTGCTCGTTGCGTACGAACCCCGCCCGTTTGCCAAGCTTTGCGCTGAGCCGGAATGTTATGAGCGTGACTTTGCGCGACGCTGCCCACGCTGCGGCCATGGCGTCGCACCCCTTGTCTTGCGCGGTCGTCGCCAGCACCATCATCGGATTTCGGGATTTGGCTTCATCGAGCTTGCCCCAGATGAGACGGTCGTCAAACCAGCATTCCGCTCCTCCTGAGAAGATCACGACGGGCCCTTGCGGGTTGTGCGCGTCGGTTCTGCGCTGGCGACGGGCGGCGAGGAAATCGGTGGCGGCAATAACCGACGCGGTGCGCTTACTCGATACCAGCGATCCCTTGGGCGCGGACCATGGCCGTCCGGTTTCGGTATGGAAGACGTCAGCGGCATGGTCGCGCATGCACCGCAGTGCATCGGTAGCTTCGTCAAGATATTCGAGCTCGTCGCGTGCCTGCTCGAGTTCGACGCTGTGGATTTCGCTGCCATCGGCGCGACGTAGCAGGTCCTGAACCTGCCGTGTCGCCTTGTCGGCCTGGCCCTCCCACTGGTCAGCGACGTGATGGAAGCTGTTGACGATACCCCATGCCAGGCGTTGCGCGGCGGGCTCCAAGCGCGTGTCGCGCAGGACATCGAAAAGTGTCGTGACAATCAGTTCGACGGCGAGTTGTGCCTCCCTCGGATCGGGCATGTCGGTCGCCATTTCCTCACCGCTTCGTCCGATGCGGATGCCTTCGAGACCGGAGGCGAAGGCGGCGTGGAAGTCGTCGGTGGTGGTCGCTGTCTCCTGCGTGATGAATGCGGCGATGTTGGAAAACGTGCGGTCAGACTGGTTGATCTTCGTCATGTGAACCTCCTGTTGAAACGAAAGAGGTTCCCCCTCGGGCACGGGCTCCGAGCGGCGGGGTCAAGGATCGCGGAACGCGACCGGCGCAGCCGGCGATGGGGGTCACGATTTTTTGGGGCGGCCACCATGGTCGAGTGAGAAGCGCGGCGCCTGACCCGCCCCGAAAAATGGTGGGGCCCCGTCGTCCTTGAGGCCGACGCGGTCCCGTGCCACCCTTGGAATTCTTGAGAGAGAGAAGAGGTGTTGCGAATCTGGGGCTCGATGCCCCTGATTCGCAAATGGGTGCCTCCAGGCGCTGCACTTGCGGGAGAGAGCTAGCCACGCTTGCTATCATCGCCAAGGTTAGCATCTGTTCCATGAAAAAGGGGACAGCGCGCGTAGCGCTGTCCCCGAACGAAATGCGAGCGATGTTATGTCAGGCGGCGCGGCGAAGTCGGTTGCGTTGGGGCGGAGCGACCTTTTCGACCGGCACCTGGTCGGCCTTGCGGAAGGCATGGATCGGAACGCCGGCCTTGCGCAGGGCCTGATAAAGATTGGCCTGAATACCCGATCCCTCACCCAGCAAGGCTTCGATGGGTTTCAGGTCCACAAGCTTGCGATTGCGGGCGAAGGGCGCACCGCGCCCCGACCCCGTCAGCGAGTATGTCACAAGTTGCACCTCCCGATTGCCAGCCCAGGAGGCCACGATCGCGTCGAAGCCCTTGCGCTGCGCGGTCGTCACCAGCGTCATATGCGGGATGCGTTCGAGGATCGTGTCGAGCCGATCCCAGAGCAATTGCCAGTCATGCCATTCGGCATGGCCTGAGGCGATAACGATCGGTCCACGGGGACGGTACCGCTCCCGTTCGGCCAGTTCACGGGCGCGCAGGAAATCCTGTATCGATACTTGCGTGGCGGTAGCCGCCTTCGAGACACGCGATCCGCGAGCCGGCGACCAGGGGCGACCAGACAGCACGCGGAAAGTTTCAGCGGCATAATCGCGCATACACTCGACCGCCTCGCGCTGTTCGGTCAGCGACTGGCACAGGAGCTGTTTCTCCTCCAGTTCGCTGTTGAAGACCTCGGAGGGCTCGATCCGCCGGATCATATCGCGCAGCTCATGGGCCAGCATGTCTTCCTGTCGTTCAAGCTTGCCAGCGACGAAGTGGAAGCTGTTGACCATGCCCCAGGCGATCTCGGACGCGAGCGCGTCCAGGCGGGTATCGGTCAAAAGATCGAAGATGGTGGCGATCACACCCGCGCAATCGGCCTGCGCGTGGAGCGGTTCGGGCATATCATGCTCGCCCGGCTCGTCGCCCGGCGCGATGATCGAAAGCGGGATGGGGTCGCCAAAGGCGCGCTTGAATTCCGGTGTCGCCGTCATCTGCGCAAACAGCGCCGGCAGGTCTGCAAAGTGGCTGATACGCCGCGAATGGTCGTGGGTCATGGGACTTCTCCTCATCATGGAAAAGGAAAAGAGGCGCGAACGCGCAAAAGCGTCCCGCCCCATTATGTCGATCAGTGCATGTTCGCCCGTACGCTGGCGAAAGCGGTTGAGCGCGTCAGGACGGCATCGACGATTTGCGCCGCATGGGGCGCAAAGGGCGTGCCTTTGAGCAGGTCATAGATAGCAGCGATGATCTCGCCGCATGTAACGCCGCCAGGTATTTCCAGCGAGCGGACCGCAAGCGTGTTTTGGGGTGCCAGCAGATCCCGGATAGCGGGACTGGCGATGATCGCGGCGCAGAGCGCCGAGAGATCGGACAACGGCGCGATGTCATGAAAAGAAGGAAGCGGCATGGACTGTCTCCTCATGCGAAGAAAGGAAAAGGGCCGGGGAAGCCTGACGCCTCCCCGGCCCCGAACGGGTTCCGATCAACGGGTGATCAGAACGGGTCCTCCTCGCCGAACGCTGCGCCCGCCCCGGCCAGTTCGCCGTCAGCTCCTGCGGTGCTGTCGCCGAAGCCGCCCTGATCGTGCGCGCCGCGATCGTCATAGTTGGTGCGGCTGGTCCCCATGCTGCCCCCGAAGTCGGAGCGCATGGTGTCGCGCCGCCATGCGACCATGTAGCCGCCATGATCGGCCGGGAAGAGCGCGATCGGCAGCGGTTCAGGCAGGCTGGGATCGTCGATATTGCCGGCAAGGAAGACCTCGCCGGTGCGCTTGGACGCAGCCTCCCACAATGCGCCGACCTGAACCCAGCGACGCGCGACGTTGAGCGCCAGGATCTCGTAGACCGGAGCCTTCTCATTCTCGCTCATGACCTTGCGCAGCCCGATGCGCGGGAGATCGATCGTGCGGGTGGCGGAGGGG
>Ga0209231_1000789_pt1 | contig 15027 bp, 15 predicted proteins | sample Deesub45470m_DNA_FD_188086 | JGI IMG/M metagenome (GOLD analysis project Ga0209231, IMG submission 188086) | Deep subsurface microbial communities from North Pacific Ocean - 450_OLKR46/470m Metagenome (SPAdes) (version 2) | ecosystem: Environmental > Terrestrial > Deep subsurface > Unclassified ... | reverse complement strand
GTTGGGATATTATCCCAAACACGCTTTCCAGGCGTGCGACTTAAACCACTCATCCACCTCTCCGAAGGGCGCGCAGAATAAACCAGATTGGCATTTACTGCAATCGGTATATTCAGAAGTTATCCCGCCACTGGCGTAATGCGGCGAAGACTGATGCCGGGCTGGGGTCATTCAGGCCGCGCTGTTGCAGGCGGTGGACGATGGCGGGTACGTTGCAGCGCAGGAAAGGGTTGGTGGCTTTTTCCAGCGCGATGGTAGAGGGAACGGTGGACAGATTTTGCGCGCGCAACTTTGCCGTATCGGCGATGCGTTGTTGCACGGCGGGGTTGTCGGGTTCGCAGGCTATGGCGAAGCGCAGATTGGAGGCGGTGTATTCGTGTGCACAGTACACCAGCGTGGTTTCGGGCAGCCTGGACAGGCGTTGCAAGGAGTGGTGCAGCTGTTCCAGCGTACCTTCGAAGTTCCTGCCGCAGCCCGCACCGAACAGCACATCGCCGCAGAACAGGATTTCCGGTGTGGCATTTGCTGCGCAGTAGGCGATGTGGTCATCCAGATGGCCGGGTGTTTCGATGATGTCAAATACCAGTCCGAACACATCCAGCCTGAGCTGTTCGCCGTCACGCAGATCATGGCTGATGTGCGGATTCTTCTCATGTCGCCGCCCGTACACCGGCACGTTGTATACTGCGCGCAATTGGGCGATGCCACCGATGTGGTCGTTATGGCGATGGGTGCAGAGTATGGCCGCCAGCGTCAGCCCCTGTTCCGCCATAAATTCCAGTACGGGCATCGCATCGCCGGGGTCCACCACGACAGCCTGCTTGTCGTTGTGCATGGCCCAGATGTAGTTATCCTGCAGGGCGGGGATGGCGGTGATTTTGAACATGGGTGCTGAAATAACGGGAATTGAGTGATGTCGGATTGTAAGTCAACCGCGAAAAGTTTGAGCGCATGGTTTGCCACCGAGCAGGGTGGCTATGTGCTGACGCGTGAGCAAGTCTGGTTTGATCGCACTGTGAACGACATTTTCGGCTATAACGCGCTGCAGCTGGGTTTGCCCGAGCATGATTTTTTACGCAATAGCCGTATTCCCTTGCGCATCGCCGGTGCGGATCAGGCGGGTGCGGCAGTACGGTTGTGCGGCACCGAGTTGCCTGTTGCCTGCGGCAGCCTGGACCTGGTGTCACTGCCGCATACCCTGGAGTTCGCCGAATCTCCGCACCAGATTCTGCGCGAGGTGGAGCGCGTGCTGAGGCCGGAAGGCAGTCTGATTATCAGCGGTTTCAATCCGCACAGTTTGTGGGGTTTGCACCGCATGCTGGGCAGGCGTCGCGGTTACCCGTGGTGCGGTCATTTCATCGCGCTGTCGCGGCTGAAGGACTGGCTGGCCTTGCTGGGGTTTGAGGTAGTGGAAGGCCGCTTTGTCGCCTATGCGCCCCCTTTCCACCAGAAAAAATGGCTGGAACGTTGCGAGTTTATGGAGACGGCGGGTGAACGCTGGTGGGCGGCGAGCGGCGGTGTTTATTTTGTGCATGCGGTGAAGCGCGTGCCGGGCATGCGCCTGATTAAACCCAGATGGAACGAGGGGCTGGTAAAAAAACTGCTCCCGGTCGCGCCGAAACTGAATAACAAGATTCCGCAACGTAACACGGTGGCGTACGAAAATGACGGGGCCGGGCGGGAACGGCAGGTGACAACGAAAAACAGGTTGGATAGATGAGTGAAGAAATCGTGGACATATACACCGACGGGGCATGCAAGGGCAATCCCGGCGTGGGCGGCTGGGGCGCGCTGTTGCGCAACAAGGGTAAGGAACGCGAGTTGTTCGGAGGTGAAGCGCATACCACCAACAACCGCATGGAAATGATGGGGGCGATCGCGGCACTGGAAGCGCTCAAGCGGCGCTGTCGTGTGAGACTGCATACCGACTCCAAATATGTGCATCAGGGCATCACCGTCTGGCTGGCCGGCTGGAAGCAGCGGGGATGGAAGACGGCGGACAAGAAGCCGGTGAAGAACGAAGACCTGTGGCGCAGGCTGGATGCGCTTGCGGTACAGCATGAAATCGAATGGCTGTGGGTCAAGGGGCACGCCGGGCATGTGGAGAATGAGCGTGCTGACGTGCTGGCCAACAGGGGCGTGGAAATGATACAGGGACAAAGCAATGCGTAAGATCGTACTCGATACCGAAACGACCGGACTGGACCCGAAACGCGGTCACAGGATCATAGAGATCGCCGCGATCGAGCTGGACGGGCGCAAAGTCTCCAAACGGCATTTTCATCATTATCTGGACCCTGAGCGCGAAGTGGATGAGGATGCCGCCCGCGTGCACGGTTTTACCTGGGACATGCTCAAAGGTCGCGCCAAGTTTTCCGACATCGCGAGCAGCTTTCTGGAATTTGTCGAAGGCGCAGAACTGATGGCACATAACGCGCCCTTCGACATGAGCTTTATCAACAACGAACTGCGCCTGCTGGAACTGCCGCCCTTGCAGAATCCGGTGGTCGATACGCTCAAGCTGGCGCGCGAAATGCACCCCGGCAAGAAGAACGGTCTGGATGCGCTGTGCAGCCGTTATGAGATAGATAACACCCACCGTACGCTGCACGGCGCGTTGCTGGACACCGAGTTGCTCGCCGAAGTGTATTTCGCGATGACGCGCGGACAGGAGAGTCTGCTCGACGATGACACGGCTGCCGTGATTCGTCAGCCTGCCGTGCTGAGCACGGATGCCTCGCGCCCCAGGCTGCGGGTATTGCAGCCCGGCGCTGACGAGTTGGCAACCCACTCGCAACAACTGACAGATATCGACAAGGCCAGCAAGGGCGCCTGCTTGTGGTTGCAGCTCGAAGGCGCGGCATGACGGGCGTGTTGCACAAGGTGCCGATCAGGCAGAACCCAGCCGTCGACTGGGCCGAATATCGCAGTGCGCTGTCCGCTTTCATCAGGCAATACGCACGCTGAGTTAAAAAAGACCATATAATCCGCAGATTACGCAGAATCAAACACGCTTTTGGCGTCAACTTGTCCGGCATCCCCAATAATCAACCAGAAAGACAGCCCGCTCAGGGCTGTATGGAACAACCATGAAATCAGATGTCATCATTATCGGATCGGGCGCAGCAGGCCTGATGTGTGCGCTACAGGCCGGCCTGCGCGGCCGCTCCGTGGTCCTGCTCGACCACGCCAAAAAGCTCGCGGAAAAAATCCGCATCTCCGGCGGCGGGCACTGCAACTTTACCAATATCAACACCCGTCCGGAAAATTATATTTCGAATAATCCGCATTTTTGCCGTTCTGCACTGGCCCGCTATACGCCCAACGATTTCATCGAACTGCTGCAAAAGCACAATATCGGCTTCCACGAAAAGACGCTGGGCCAGTTGTTCTGCGATGACGAGTCCGAAGTGATCATCGCGATGCTGCGCAGCGAATGTGATGCGGCAGGGGTGAAGCGCTTCATGAGCTGCGATATCGAAGAAATCAAACACACGCCCTACGCTGCGGACGCGGGTATAGGCAAGAAGGCCAAGTTTTACGTATCTACCACACGCGGCGAATTCGAGGCGGTATCGCTGGTGATCGCCACCGGCGGCCTGTCCATCCCCAAGACGGGCGCGACACCGTACGGTTATCACGTTGCCGAACAGTTCGGCGTGCCTATCACCAAACTCAAGGCTGGGCTGGTGCCGCTGACCTTTGCACCGGACGAATGGAAGCCTTATGCGGATCTGACCGGCGTATCGTTCCCCGCCACCGTCACCACCGGCCGCCAGTCGTTCCGCGAAGACCTGCTGGTCACGCATCGGGGTCTGAGCGGCCCGGTGATCTTGCAGGCCTCTTCCTATTGGCAGCCGGGCGAGGCTTTGCACATCGACTTGCTGCCCGATGTGGACATGGCGAGCGTGCTCGATGAGCATAAGGCCAGCAAGAAACAGCTCTCCAATTTCCTCACGCAATGGTTCCCGAAAAGCTTCGTTGAGGTGTGGTGCGAACAGAATAAGTCATTCGAAAACAAGCCGTTGAATCAATATAATGACAAACAACGTAAAGTCATCGCGGCGCAGTTGCACGACTGGCAGGTGACGCCTTCCGGCACCATGGGTTACACCAAGGCCGAGGTTACCTGCGGCGGCATAGACACCCAGGCACTGTCTTCCAGGACCATGGAATGCAACGATGTCCCGGGTCTATATTTCATCGGCGAAGTGGTGGATGTAACCGGGCAACTGGGTGGCTATAACTTCCAGTGGGCCTGGGCTTCCGGCTTTGCTGCGGGTCAGGCGGTTTAAATCTTGAATCAGACTTCCCTCATCGGCAGAGTGTTCGCACTCATCGCAAGTATCGCGCTGATCGTCGTGGGCCTGATGTTTTCGGTGGTGCTGATCGCCTTCATCGTGGGCGCGGCCCTGATCGCCTGGGGCTATCTGTGGTGGAAAACCCGCGCACTGCGTAAACAGATGCGCGAACGGATGGCTGCCGAACAGCGTTACGGCGAAGTCTTCAAGGGAGAGGTCTTTGAGGGCGAGATCATCGAAGGCGAGGTGATCCGCAAGGTTGTCAGTCTGGAAGAGGACAAGCGCTGACCGCTCTGTTCTATGCGGGACCGAAATTCATGCCTATCGACAGGCGTCTTTCGCCGCTTAGGTTGCAGCTCACCGAGTGCAATACCGCAGGAGCAAAAAATACGAACATGCCGGATTCGGGTTTGACTTCTGTCTGGCTGTAGCGGTCGTGGATGATCAGGCTTCCCGAGTTTTCGGGAACGTGGATGTAATAGACCGCCGATAAAAGCTCGTCGTATTCGTCGTGGTCATGTTTGGTGGTGGACTGGCCCGGCCCCATGTCGTTAAACCAGAATCCGCGTTTTAAGGCCTGTTCCGGCAATCCCAGCAGACTCGCTGCGTAGCTTGTGGCCTGCGCCAGTACCTGCACGAGTGCGGGGATGCGTTCGTGATCGAGATACAGGTTTTCAAAACGCCCGCCGAAAAAATGGCTGCGCCGCAGAATATCCTGATCACCCAGGCCGCCATAGACGTCCATGATCTGCCGGTTGATGGCCTCGGCATCCGCAAGAAAACCTATGTGTATGCTTGAGTTATGTGTGAGTATTGAAGTCATTTGAGTATTTCTCGGCGTAAAAATATCGACGCCACAGGCAAGTATATCGTTTCCTCATTACCTCAGGCAGATGCATCGTGTTCTCCCATCCGCGCCAGAATCTGCTGCCGCACCGCGTCGCGCAACTGCAGCGCCGCTTGCCAGTCGTCTCCCGTTGCTAACAGCGGTTCGCCTATCAGGACGCTCAGCTTGCTATGGCGTGGCCGCCATTGTTCACCACGCAGCAGTGAGCGGGTGCCGATCAGAGCGACCGGCAGCACGGGAGCACCGGATCGTGCGGCAACTAGGAACGCCCCCAGTTTGAACGGCATCAGTCCGGGTTCGCGTCGAAATGTGCCTTCGGGGAAGAAAATCAGGGATTCGTCGGCGTGTGCCCGCTCGGCCAGTTCGCGCGTGTCTTCCGCGCCGCGCACGGCATCGAAACGTTCGACGAATGCGCTGCCGAGCCGACGCAGCGGGATGGCGGCGAGGGGATTGCGCAGCAACTCCTGCTTGGCTACATAGGCGAATCTGGCCGGCAGCACTGCGGTGAGCAGGAGCGCATCCAGGTAGCTGGCGTGATTGGCTGACAGGATCACGGGTATGCAGTTGTCCAGATGCTGCAAGCCTTCTACCTTAGGCATCAGTCCGGTCAGTGCAAACGCAAGGCGCGCGCTCGCACGGGCGATACGTCGGCGCAATGTGAGTCCGGGCGATAGCACGATCATCAGCCATGCGAAGGGTACGATGGCGATAAACACCGTCCAGGCCCATGCGCTCCATGCCCACTCGGCGCCGCGCCGGGTTAGACGCATGGCCTGCACCATGACACCTGCGCCGCCCAGACGTATGAACTGCCGCCACGGCGCGCGCTGGGTGTTGCCGATTTCGCCGCGTTCGTACAGCTCGCGGCAGGCGGCGCGGCGCAGCTTGCCGCTGGAGGTCTTGAGCACCGTGCGCGGCGGCGCCAGCACGATATCGTCGGCCGGCATGCCGACCAGGTCGACGGCGAGATTGCTGATTTCGGCCAGTATCCGGCTGCGCTCCGCGGCATTGCTTTCGCGTGTCTCGGCGAGTATCACCAGGCGTTCCGTGCCGGCGCGCGCATCGCTGGCCGGAAATACCGCCACGCCGCCTTTACGCACGCCGCGCACATGATTTACTGCCTCTTCCAGTTCCTGCGGGTAAATATTGTGCCCGGCGCGGATGATGATATCTTTCTCGCGCCCGGTGAGATACAACTCACCGGCCGCGATGTAACCCATGTCGCCCGTGTTGAGCCACCGCCCGTCGGTTCCGGCAGCGTACTGGCGCGCCGTCGCCTCGGGGTTGCGGAAATAGCCGCAGGTCGCGGACGGTCCGCGGAACTGCACGCGTCCCTGCATGCGTTCGGGAAGTTCACGCCCGCCGGCGTCGACAATGCGGATCTCGTGGCCGGGCAGGGGCAGGCCGCTGGAAACGACGCGCAGCGCGTTGTGATCACCCGCAGGTGCGGAACGGGCGATACCCGAACGCATGAGCGTATCGCGATCAACGCGGTCGATCAGCGGGCCGCGCCCGAGCGGAGGGAAAGCCAGCCCCACCGAGGACTCTGCCAGGCCATACACCGGTGTCATGGCAACGCGGCTGAAGCCACAGCGGGCAAGGCGCGCGGCGAAATACTCCAGCGTGTCCGGACTGACCGGCTCGGCGCCGTTATAAGCCAGCCGCCAGCAGCTCAAATCCAGACCGTCGAGGTCACGTTCGTTGAGCTTGTTGGCGCATAGTTCGTAGGCGAAGTTTGGCGCTGCCGAAACGGTGGCGCGGTGTCGGTGGATGGTTTGCAGCCAGCGCACCGGTCGGGCGAGAAAGGCAAGCGGCGACATCAGCACCAGCCGGAATCCGATATACAGGCTGCCCATGCAGGCGCCGATCAGCCCCATGTCGTGATAGAGCGGCAGCCAGGAAACGAAGGTGTCAGCAGAGGTGATGCCCGAGGCGCGCTGCATCGCGCGCAGGTTGGCGAGCAGGTTGGCGTGGGTAAGTACGACCCCCTTGGGGTTGCCGGTACTGCCCGAGGTGTATTGCAGGAAGGCGATGTCCTGCGCTACCCGCTGCGGCGAGGGCGGTTGTGCGCCGGGGACAGACAAGTCTGCGACGGTCAGCACCTTGTGCAGCGATTCGCACTGCGCGCGCAACAGGTGGCCGAGCGGTTTGGCCTGAGCTACCGTGATGAGCATGGCTGCCTGGGCATTGGCGACGATGCCGGCGATGCGGCGCATGTGATCTTCGATCTGCGAGGGGCGAGACGGCGGGTACAGCGGCACCGGCACGCAGCCGGCGTAGAGCGCGCCATAGAAGGCGGCGAAAAACTCGCGCCCGGTGGGCAACATGATAGCCACCCTGTCGCCTGCTTGCGCGTCCCGCGCAGGCGAGCCGGAGCCCAGCCCATGCCCGAGCAGGCCGGCAGCCAGCGCTTTGGCATCCTCTTGCAGCATGCGGTAGCTAATGTCTTCGCTGCGCTCCCCTTCGCCATACAGCGTGATATGTACGCGATCGCCGTGCATCGCCACATGCCAGTCCAGTATCTCGATCAGCGTAGTTGCGGTCTCTGGCGGGCTGTCGGCCTTTTCCTCCGCAATCGTTACGGTCAGGGCAGGCATCTCGGTGCCTGCGGCTTCCGCTATCAGCCTGAGCAAGTCGCGTGGCGTTTCGGCGGCAACGAGCGCTTTTTCGTCCAGCCTCGCACCCAGTTCACGTTCGATGCGGAGCAGCAGCTCCACGCGCGCCAGGCTGTCCAGACCGAAATTGCGCTCCAGCGCATGATCCAGATTCATACTATCCACGCCGGGCGCGTCCGGTCGCAGCTCGCGGGCAAGGCCGCGCACGATGTCGAGCAGCCGCTGCGCATCGCCCGGTTCTTCTTGCTGAGATACGGAAGGGTGAGTGCTCATACGCGTGACCTTGCGTGAAATTGGAACATCATGGAATGAGCCGCTGCACGCGGTCGGCGCGCAGGGCGGCACGTCGGCCGCGCGCCGCATTCACGCCGGAGAGCAGGATCAGCCCGATGACGAAATAGCTGCCGGTGATCAGCAGTGCCTGCCGGTGATCGCCATTGCTCAGCCAGGTCGCAGCGCCGTAGGTGAGCGGCCCGGCAATGGATGCGAGTTTCACCGCCAGACCCCATAGCCCGAAGAATTCTGCCGTGCGTGAGGGGGGCGCGAGCAAACCCATTAGCGCCCGACCGGCGGACTGCGATGCGCCCAGGCATAAGCCGGCAACATTCGCCGCCACCCAGAACAAGGTCGGTTCGTGCGCCGCCCAGGCGAGCAGGATGGTTGCGATCCATCCCGCCAGCGTCAGCGCGATGGAGCGGATATGGCCGATGCGATCCTGAAAGTGACCGAACAGAAACGCGCCGACCGCCGCCGTGATGTTGACCACCAGCACCAGCATCAGAGTCTGCTGCGTAGTGAAATTCATGGCTTGATGGGCATACACGGCGGTCAGGGTGATGACCGCCTGGATGCCCGCCTGATAGAACAGGCTGCACAGCAGGAAGCGGCGCAGGTCGGCGAATTGCCGCAGATGGCGCAGGGTCTGCCACACTTCCAGCCATGCGTCCCGGAGCCTAACTGTGGCACATGGCACGGCGCGCTCGCGCAGCACCAGGAATGTCGGGATGCTCGCCAGCGCAAAGATGCCGGCGGTGATCAGCATCGCCGCCGGCACGAATTGCCCGGCGGTTTGGCCATGCGCCTCGGCCCAGGTGACATACAGCAAACACAGGCCGAGTGAGACCAGCCCGCCGATATAACCGAGGCTCCAGCCCCAACCGGAGACCCTGCCCATCGCACGCGCTTTCGATATTTCGGGTAAAAATGCCGCAATCAGATTCTCTCCGCTGCCGAAGAAGAAGTTGGATGCGATCACGCAAACGACGGCGAGCCACAGCGTGTCCGGCTGAGCGAAATAGAGCAGGGCGGTGAACAGGATGCAACCTGCGGTGCTGAGCGCCAGCAGTTTCTTCTTCGCCGCGCGCAGGTCGGCGTAGGCGCCGATCAGCGGCGCGCTGAGCACGATCAGCAGGTAGGAAAAGGACAGCGCAGCCGTCCAGGTGAAGGTGGCCCACGGCGCATTGCCCGCAACCACCGCCACGAAATAGGCGTTGAACAGCGCGGTGATGACCACTGTGGTATAGCCTGAATTGGCGAAGTCGTACATTGCCCAGGCCCACAATTCGCGAGGACGGACATCGGGGCGTAGCGCTGTCTGGAAGGGGTTGGTCATCATCATTCCTTCATAAAACTTGACGCCGTCTCAAGCGCACTACGACCCAATATATCGCCAGCGCGGCAATCATGTGCTTCAAGGTATGGCCGCTGACGAAGCCACCGGTCAGAGCAAAAACCGGGCGATCGGTGAGGTCACACAGCAAGGCCAGCAGGTAGAGTCCGATGACGGCCAGTATATCCCTGTCGCCGCTGTAGCGCGGCGGATAAAGCCAGAGCAGCAGCGGGATCAGCAGCATCGGATAGAGCTGCGCCAGTCCGTAGGCGCGCAGGTCGCCGACGCCGCGTGCTTCGCTCCAGCCCCAGTAGATGATACTGCCCAGCGCGGCGGCGAACAGTGTCGGCAGCAGGCGCAGTCCGGCGGTCAGGCTGACGCGTTCGCACAGGATCGCGTCGAACCAGGCCATGAACGCCAGCGCTATCGCCGCGCGGTCCCACATCAGCCGACTGTTGTCCGGGTTGAGGTGATAGTAGCCGGAGCCGAGACCGATCAGAATCGTGGCAAGGAAAAACAGCCGATAGGGCAGGGCCTCGCGCGGCTCGATGAAGGCGCGCCGCCCCGCATCACTGCGGAAGGGCCGCTGCGTAGCAGCGGTGTGCTCACCGGCGTGCCCCTTGCGGGTACTGCGCAGAAAATACAGTCCCGCCAATCCCGCCAGCACGAACAGCGCGTTGGAGGCGGTATCGAAGCAATTGCTCATGCCGAAGCAGGCGCGCTGGTCGGCGAAATCATGGTATTGCAGCGGCTGCGGGATGCGCGGCAGCAGCGCCCACGTCAGGCCAGCCAATGCCGCGACCAGCAGCCACAGGCCGACCGCCTTGGCGCGCGGGCTGGCGTGGCGCAACTTGTTCATAAATATCTGGCTCATGGCTTGTGAAAAAAACCGCAGCGAGCGGCTCGAGTGCAAGGCGCACGGAGCGCAGCGACGAGACAGTACACGGCAGTACGGCGTGGAGCGAGCACCGCGCAACGCAGCAATCGGGACGCGCAGTAGGTTTTTTCACAAGCTCTCATGCCTCATCCTCGCGCTCTGCGAGCAGCAGGTCAATCACCCGCCACAGTCGCCACCAGTCCGAGATATCCTCGCTCCAGAAGCGCCATGACAGCAGATGAGAAACGCTCATATCCACATGGCCCAGCACGCGATGGATGAGAAACACATCGGCCTGCGGCGCGGCGACGGCGAGCGATAGGCTCTCCGGGTAGGGAATAAGATTGTCGTTCATCCCGTGTACCAGTATGAGTCGCGCCTTGAGTTGCTTCAGGTCGCGGCGCGCCAGATCGAGGCGGTCGATATCTGCGCGCATGGCTTGGGGCAAGTGCGCCAGCAGTTCGGGAAAACGCGCGGGGTCGGTGTTGGCAGCCAGCGCATACACCGCCCGACCATCGGTGCCCAATTCTGCGGTGAGCGGCGTCAGGTCGGCGCGCGGATCGCGTCTGCGCAGGGCCACCATGTGGTCGAACACCGTGCGGGCATGTTTGTCAGTCAGATAATCCAGGCTGGAATAGGCAAGCACCATTTTGCCGCTGTCGTCCGGGGTGAGGTAGCGCCATTTACCCTGATGCTCGAACCAGCCGGTGGTGAAGAAGCGCATCGCGCGGGGCAGGTCGTGATAACCGCCCACGCCGACGACGAAGCGCACCCGTTCCCGGGTATCGTCTTCCAGTGCGGCGATGAGCGCGGGACCGAGCGCGTAGCTGAAAGCGAACAGGCCGACGCGGCCGTTGCGGGCAAGTTCGGGGCGACCGGCCAGATAGGTAAACGCATCTGCGATTTCGCGGGCATCCGAGGGACGGACGCGCAACTTACGAAAACCGGTAATATTCGGGGCCAGCACCGCAAATCCCGCACGCGCCAGGGTTGAGGCGAAGGCCGTGAGCCGTGGGTCATCCTTGCCCTGCGGCACGGCACCGGGTATGACCACGATAGCGGCGCGCGGACAGCCGCGCATGATTGCCGCATGAGCATTATTCTGTGTGCGTTCGCAGCCCTCGATCTTGCCGGGCAGGTAAAGGTCGGCGCGGCGCGTCTGTTTTGGCACACCTCCCTCATATGAAACGGGGAGATGCAGCGGTGTGTCGGTCGTCTGTTTAAGTTGTGAGGGATTGTGAACCGCAGCCATGTCCTGGAGCACCAGCGCAGCCTCGTAGTTTCGCACCGGCTCGCAGCCTGACAGCAAAATTAGGAGCGCGATGAGAAGAACGCTTCGCGCCGCTTTGCCGGTAAAATCGGCAAAATCAGTGATTTTCTCGATGGCTGCGGCGTTGAGCGTGTGCATATGGCTCCACTATTTCGGTTTTCGCCGCCTGAAATCGTTCGTGTTTCGGGCGGCGTACCGTTTGTGTTGCGGCAGGTTACGTAGACCTCGACAGGCGTTTTTCGTTGTTTCGCCAGCTGCTCACCGAATGCAATATCGCGGGAGCAAAAAATACTGCCGGAGTCAGGTTTAACCTATGTGCGTATCTGCAGCGGTTATTAACGAGGCGTTTTCATTCTTGGCCATCTGATCGATCACGAATCCGTGCCAGCACGGTGTGTACCAGCTGCGTCGCACGCACCTCGTTTGCCGCCTCGCAGTAACAGCGCAACTCCGGGGCGTTTCCGGAGGGGCGCAGGTGGACGATTTCACCGTTGTCGAAGCTGATACGCAGCCCGTCTGTAGTGTTGCAATCGACCTGTTTTGCACCATCGACCGCCAGATAGCGCTGCAATGCCTGCGGGTCGTTGGTCAGTTCCAGTATCAGATTACGACTGCTCGCCACCGGGAAATTCTGCAGCCGGTCGCTGGCGGTGTAGCGGGCGGGTAAATCATGCATCAGGGTTGAGACTTTGCCGTCGAGTTCGCGCGCTGCCGCGAGGACGGCCAGCGCAGGCAGGACGGCGTCGCGGGTGGGCAGCGGTTCGAGTTTTCTTCCGTCACGCGTGAAGGGAGTGCCCACCAGGAAACCGCCATTGGCCTCGAAGCCGACCACCGCATCATCGTTATCGTGAAATTCGCGTAGTGATTCGTTTGCTTCCTCGCCCGCAAGCGGGAGAGGATTGAGGAGAGGGGAGCTGACTTGCTGCATCCCTGCGATCACATAGGGCGAGCCGATGCGGGTGCGCAGCACGGTCTCGAATGCGCCGCAAAGTTCGATGGCGGTGTTGCAACTGACCGGCACGACCACTTGCTTCGCGCCCAGATAGCGTGCCGTGATCAGGCCGACAATATCGCCGCGCAGCCAGCTGCCCGTCTCATCGGAGATCAGCGGCCTGTCGCCATCGCCGTCGGTTGAAATGATGGCGTCGAAATGGTGTTGTGCCGCCCAGTCTTTTGCTCTTTGAATATCCACCTCGGCGACCGCTTCGGTATCGATGGGTACGAATTCCCCGGTGCGCCCGAGCGAGGTGACTTCAGCGCCCAGACCCTCCAGAATTTGCCGCAGTACATCGCGCGCCACGCTGGAATGCTCGTACACGCCCAGACGCATGCCCTTGAAATGCTGTTCCGGGAAGAAATCCAGATAGCGCTGCACGAATTGTTGCACAGCGGCAGGATGCACATCAGGCAGGACGCCGGCGTTCGAATTGATTTGCACGATGGCGTCACGGATCGCCAGTTCGTCTGCCTTGGTGATTTCGCCGTCAGGCCGGTAAAATTTGATGCCGTTGCGGTCGAACGGAATGTGGCTGCCGGTGACCATGATGGCGGGTATGCATTCGTTTTGCGCATACAGCGCCAGTGCGGGGGTGGGCAGGGCGCCGCAATAGTCAACGGTGATTCCCCGTGATTGCAGGGCGGACGCGCAAGCTGCCGCGATGCGCGGACTGCTGGGCCGCAAATCTATCCCCAGCGCCACACGCGTAACTGAAGGACTGATGACCGACAGAAATGCCGCCGCATAGGCGGCGCAGACCTCGTCCGTCATTGCGCTCACCAGGCCGCGCGCGCCGCTGGTGCCGAATGCCACGCCACTGCTGTCCATCATTTCGCTGATTTTGACTGTTTTCAACTGGATGGCTCCCGTTTTGTCGGTAAAAGCTGCGCTACGGCGCAGCAGTATTGTACCGCCTGAGTGGCGATTTCATATCGCGGATATGGTGTTATAGTAACGCAGCTTTATTCAATCTAATTTCGTGGGGGAATGATGATGCGTATCTTATGGCTGGTTTTGCTCACCTCGCTGCTCACAGGCTGCGGCTATAACACTTTTCAGACTACTGACGAGCAGATCAAGGCGAGTTGGGCCGAAGTGCTCAACCAGTATCAGCGCCGCGCCGACCTGATTCCCAATCTGGTGAATACCGTCAAGGGCTATGCCGCGCAGGAAAAAGATGTGCTGCTGGGAGTGACTGAAGCGCGCGCCCGGGTGGGCAGTATTCAGGCCAGTCCCGAGTTGATCAACGATCCTGAAGCCTTCGCCAGATTCCAGGCGGCCCAGGGGCAACTGACTTCCGCACTGAGCCGTTTGCTGGTGGTGTCCGAGAATTACCCGCAACTCAAATCCGACCAGAATTTCCGCGATCTGCAGGCGCAGCTGGAAGGCACGGAAAACCGCGTCACCGTGGCGCGCAACCGCTACATCAAAGCGGTACAGGAGTACAACGTCGCAGTGCGTTCCTTCCCCAGCAACCTGACTGCGATGATTTTCAGCTATACGGTGAAGCCGTCTTTCACGGTTGAAAACGAACAGGCCATTTCCCGCGCACCGGCCGTTGATTTCAACGCTCCTGCACCAAAATGAAAACCCTGCGCGCGCGGGCCTTGCTGCTCGCGCTGCTGTTAATCGGGGCGGCGCACGCCGATGTGGCGGTGCCGCCGCTGTCGCAGCGCGTCACCGACCTGACCGCAACGCTCACCGCGCAGCAGATACAGACGCTGGATGAGCGCCTTGTGGCATTCGAGGCGCAGAAGGGCGCGCAGCTGGCCGTGCTCATCATCCCCACCACGCAGCCCGAAACCATAGAGCAATACGGCATACGCGTGGTCGAAGCGTGGCAGCTCGGGCGCAAGGGCGTGGACGACGGTGCGCTGCTGCTGGTCGCGAAGGATGACCGCACCGTGCGCATAGAGGTGGGTTACGGGCTGGAAGGCGCGCTCAACGATGCCACTGCGCACCGCATTATCGATGAGATCATCGTGCCGCAGTTCAAGACCGGCAGTTTCTATCAGGGTATCGATGCCGGTCTGGCGGCAACGATGCAGGTGATAGGCGGAGAACCGCTGCCGGCGCCTGAACGCTCGGCAGCCGGTCAGGACATCGAATCGCTGATGTTCATGGGATTCGTGATCGCGGTGGTGCTGGGCGGCATGCTGCGCGCGTTGCTGGGGCGGTTTCCGGCGGCGCTGCTGGTCGGCGGTGTGCTGGGCGGTCTGGCCTGGCTGGTGGTCGCCTCAGGGGTGATCGCGCTGTTCGCGGGCATGGCAGCGTTCGTGTTCGTGCTGTTCGGCGGCGGACGCGGCTTCGGTGGTCATGGCGGTGGCTTTGGCGGCGGCTACGGTGGAGGAGGCGGCTTCGGCGGCGGGGGAGGCGGTTTTGGCGGAGGCGGTGCCTCGGGGCGGTGGTGAGATGACTATACGGCGTACTATGCAGCATTTAACAACAGGCCGCGCGTCTGTGCGGCGGGTATTCCCGCGCCAGACGCTGAATGCGATAGAGCACGCCATC
>Ga0209231_1000788_pt1 | contig 15051 bp, 15 predicted proteins | sample Deesub45470m_DNA_FD_188086 | JGI IMG/M metagenome (GOLD analysis project Ga0209231, IMG submission 188086) | Deep subsurface microbial communities from North Pacific Ocean - 450_OLKR46/470m Metagenome (SPAdes) (version 2) | ecosystem: Environmental > Terrestrial > Deep subsurface > Unclassified ... | reverse complement strand
CACCTTCACCGGCCAGCTCGGCATCAGCGACTTCGCCAGACAGGCACTGCGTGTGGACCTCAAGGGTGATCGTCTCGACCTCGACCGCTACCTGGCGCCACCCGCGAAGGACGAGCAGGCCGAGGCGCGCCAGAGCGAAGTAAAAGCCACCGAAACGGTCGCCGTCGGCAGCGGCACCACGCCCCTGCCGGAAAAACCGACCCAGCAGGCCTGGAGCGAAGCTTCCATACTTCCCATCGCGACCCTGCGCACCCTTGATACGCGGATAAATCTCGCCATTGGCAGCCTTACCGCGATGAAGCTGCCACTGGACAACTTCAGCCTCAAGGCCCGCACCAGCGGTGGTCTGTTGACGCTGGAAAACTTCAAAAGCGGTCTTTACAACGGTCAAATGGAAGCCACGGCCAGCCTTGATGCGAGGCCGGACATCCCTCTGCTGAGCGCGCAGACGCGCATCGCGCATGTGCCTGTCGAGCACTTGCTGCAAAGCCAGGGTGAACAGGTTGTGGTCAAGGGCCTGCTCAACCTGGACAGCGACATCCGCACCCAGGGCAACAGCGAGAAGGCCTGGATCGACAACCTCAACGGCAAGGTCGGCTTTGTCCTCGACAACGGCATCCTTGTCGATGCCAACCTCGAACAACAGCTGTGCCGCGCCATCGCCACACTCAACCGTAAACCGCTGACCAGCGAGCCACGCAGCAAGGACACGCCGTTTCGCGAACTCAAGGGCAACCTGACCCTGCGCAACGGCGTAGCCAGCAACCCCGACCTCAAGGTCAGCATTCCCGGTCTGACGGTGAACGGCAACGGCGATGTCGACCTGCGCGTACTCGGCATGGACTACCGCATCGGCATCCTTATCGAAGGCGACAAGGGCGCCATGCCTGATCCGGCCTGCGCAGTCAACGAACGCTACGTAGGGGTCGAATGGCCATTGCGCTGCCGTGGCCCGCTGGAGCTGGGCGCCAAGGCCTGCCGCTTCGACAATGACGCTCTGGGCAAAGTCGCCGCCCGACTGGCCGGCGAAAAACTCAGCGAAAAACTCGAAGAGAAGCTGGGCGACAAGGTCAGCCCGGACCTGAAAGACGCAATCAAGGGCCTGTTCAAGCGATGACTCCGGAGCAGTTCGGCGCGGCGGTCCTCGACTGGTACGACCGCCACGGCCGCAAGGACCTTCCCTGGCAGCAGGGCATCACGCCCTACCGCGTGTGGGTCTCGGAAATCATGCTGCAGCAGACCCAGGTCAGCACCGTGCTCGGCTATTTCGACCGGTTCATGACTGCCCTGCCCAGCGTCGAAGCACTGGCCGCCGCCGCCGAAGATGAAGTGCTGCACCTGTGGACCGGCCTCGGCTACTACAGCCGCGCCCGCAACCTGCACAAGACCGCCAGACTGATCGTCGCCGAGCATGGCGGCGTATTCCCGCAGGACGTGGACAAACTCACCGAGCTGCCCGGTATCGGTCGCTCCACCGCCGGCGCCATCGCCAGCCTCTCCATGGGCCTGCGCGCACCGATCCTCGACGGCAACGTCAAGCGTGTGCTGACACGTTACCTCGCTCAGGACGGCTATCCGGGCGAGCCGAAAGTCGCCAGACAACTGTGGGAAGTCGCCGAGCGACTCACGCCGCGGCAGCGCGTCAATCATTACACCCAGGCAATGATGGATCTCGGCGCCACGCTCTGCACCCGCAGCAAGCCCAGCTGCCTGCTGTGCCCATTGAAGAACGGCTGCCGTGCTCATCTGCTGGGTCGCGAAACCGACTTCCCGGTACCCAAGCCGCGCAAGACCCTGCCACGCAAACGCACCCTGATGCCGCTGCTGGCCAACCATGAAGGCGCCATTCTGCTCTACCGCCGCCCTTCCAGCGGCCTCTGGGGCGGTCTCTGGAGCCTGCCGGAGCTGGATGATCTGGCCGCCCTCGACCCGCTGGCGGAACGCCATGCACTGACCTTGCAGGAGCGCCGTGAACTGCCCGGCCTGACCCACACCTTCAGCCATTTCCAGCTGAGCATCGAGCCCTGGCTGATCAGGGTAGAATCGCCCATCGGTGCCGTGGCCGAGGCCGACTGGCTCTGGTATAACCTCGCCACCCCGCCGCGCCTGGGGCTTGCCGCCCCGGTGAAGACGCTGCTCAAGCGCGCCGCCGCCGAACTGAACGCAGGAGAGATGTCATGACTCGCACCGTAAACTGCCGCAAATACAAAGAAGAACTCCCCGCTCTCGACCGTCCACCCTATCCGGGAGCAAAAGGCGAAGACATCTACAACAACGTTTCTAAAAAAGCCTGGGACGACTGGCAGAAACACCAGACCATGCTGATCAACGAACGCCGCCTGAACATGATGAACGCCGAGGACCGCAAATTCCTGCAGGGCGAAATGGACAAGTTCTTCTCAGGCGAAGACTACGCCAAGGCCGACGGCTACGTGCCACCCAGCGAATAAGCCCTGACAACCCAAAGTGCCCCGACCGGGGCGCTTTGGGTTCGCGCAAAATCCACCGCCTGACCCTCATGCAACGCTAAACGCCCGCCCCCGCTAAATATTTTCCTTTCCACGCTTGACAGTCAAAAGCCAAATCCGTCTAATAGCGCCCCGTTGCCCAGGTAGCTCAGTCGGTAGAGCAGGGGATTGAAAATCCCCGTGTCGGCGGTTCGATTCCGTCCCTGGGCACCACCTTTCGTTTTCAGGTGGTGCCAAAACCACCCGAAAGCCCACAAGAAGCCCGCCTAGTGCGGGCTTTTTGTTGTCTGCGATTTTCTAATCGCTTCCAAGCTCTGGAACTCTCCGAACACCTCGCCCGCACGGCTTCATGGCAGCGGCGGGACGGGTGCGCTGTCAGCTATGGACTAGGCTTGAAGTGACTGATATGAAATAGCCAGTTGGCACCTTATTCCAATAAATATAAGCGTCGGCCTGGGAGTGGAAGCAATGCGGACATTATTCTCAGCCCTGTTGACCGGGGTGATGCTGGCCGCCGCTCCGGCCATGGCCGGGCAATGGACATTCGTGACCGAGGACTTCCCGCCCTTTACCCATCCTTCCGAAGATGCCGGCAGCCTGGAGGCAGGGGTGCTGGCTGGCGGACCGCTGGTGGAGATCGTGCAAAGTGTCTGCGCGCACCTCGGTCAGGAATGTTCGATCATGCTGCACCCCTGGCAACGGGCGTTACGAATGGCCGAGCAGGGTGAGGCGGATGGCATTTTCACCGTGATCCGGTCCCCCGACCGCGAACGCGAGTTTCATATCAGCCGCATGCTGGTGATGTCGCGTTACAGCGTCTTCGCGCGGGATGACAGCCCTTTTGTCTTCTCTCGCGCAGAGGATATGGCCGGTCGGACGGTTGGGGTGTACGGACCCTCCGGAACGTCCTATGTGTTGTCCGAACACCTCAAGTCCATCGGCGATGTACGCATCCATATGGCACTGAATAACCGCCACCTGTTGAACATGTTGAAGTCGGGACGGTTCGGCAAGGAGGGACTCGCGGTGGTCAATCAGGATGTGGCCTGGCACCTGATCGAGGATGAAAAGCTCGATGGCCTGCGTGAAGCAGGCGAGCTTGCGGTGGTCTACTACGGCATAGGCCTGTCCCGAAAGCGGATCAACGAGGCGCAGTTCAGGGCATTTGAAGAAGCCCTGGATGCGGTCATTGCCGATGGTACCGTGCCTAAAATACTGCGCCGCTATCAGCTCGAAGCCGCTTACCCATAGACCTTTGGGTTCGAGACTGGCCGGCAGACTTTTGCCGCGCCACCACTTGCCTGCAGCCTCCCGTTGATACCTGGTGAGTATTTACCCGCAAACTACCGTCTACTCTTTGAATGGTGGCTCATGAAGCCGACCCTTTCACCAGCCAGAGACCAGACGCCCTATGGAATCACCAAGCAAGCTGCCCAAGGCCGTTATCCTTTTTCCAGTCTTCATTCCCGCCGTAATCGTCACGCTGCTGCTGGTCATCGGCACCATCAGCAATCCCGAGCTGGCCGGCGAGCTGTTCAGCGAGGTTCTGGCGTTCATCACCCGCTCGTTCGGCTGGTTCTACATGTTGTCCGTGGCGTTCTTCCTGGTGTTCATCGTCGGTATCGCCAGTACCAAGTGGGGCAACATCAAGCTTGGGCCTGACCACGCCGAGCCGCAGTACAGCTTCCCTGCCTGGTTCGCCATGCTGTTCTCCGCGGGCTACGGCATCGCACTACTGTTCTTTGGTGTTGCCGAGCCGGTTCTGCACTTCTCCACGCCGCCTGCCGGCGCACCGGAAACCGTGGACGCGGCCAAACAGGCGATGCAGATCGCCTTCTTCCACTGGGGTTTCCATATCTGGGCGATCTATGGTCTGACCGGCCTGGTGCTGGCCTATTTCTCGTTCCGCCACGGCCTGCCGCTGTCGATGCGCTCGGCGCTTTATCCAATCATCGGCGAACGCATCTACGGACCGATCGGGCATGTGGTCGATATCTTCGCAATCCTCGGCACACTGTTCGGCATTGCCACCACGCTCGGGCTGTCGGTCACCCAGATCAACGCGGGGATGAACTACCTGTGGCCGCAAATCCCGGTCAACATCACCGTGCAGATCATCGCCATCGCGGTGATCACCGGTCTGGCGATCTGCTCGGTGGTGGCCGGGCTGGACAAGGGTGTGAAGAACCTTTCGCTGTTGAACATGGTGCTCGCCATTGCGCTGATGCTGTTCGTCTTTCTGGTCGGCCCGACCATCTTCATTCTGGAAACCTTCCTGCAGAACACCGGCAGCTACCTGAACAACATCATCGAGCGCACCTTTAACCTGCAGGCGTATTCGCGCAGTGACTGGATCGGCAACTGGACACTGTTCATCTTCGGCTGGACCATTGCCTGGTCGCCCTTCGTCGGGCTGTTCATCGCCAAGATCAGTCGCGGTCGAACCATTCGCCAGTTCGTCTTCGGCGTCATGTTTGTGCCCACCATCTTCACCTTCCTCTGGTTTTCCATTTTCGGCGATACGGCGCTGCACATGATCATGGTGGAGGGCTACACAGCGCTGATCACCGAAGTGCAGGACGACCATGCCATCGCACTGTTCAAGCTGTTCGAACGACTGCCACTGACCTCCATTGCCTCGTTCGTCGCCGTGCTGCTGATCATCACGTTCTTCGTCACCTCATCGGACTCCGGCTCGCTGGTCATCGACTCGCTAGCCGCAGGCGGCGCGTCGAAAACGCCTGTCTGGCAACGGGTGTTCTGGGCATCGATCGAGGGTGTGGTGGCCTCGGCACTGCTCCTGGCCGGAGGCCTCAATGCCTTGCAGACAATGACCATCGCCAGTGCCCTGCCCTTTGCCATCATCATGATGCTTGCCGCGCTGGGCATGTGGCGCGCGCTGGTGATCGAGGGCCATCACGAAGTCAGCCTGCAGACCCACATGCATGGCAGCCGGCTGGCGAGCAATGCAGGCCCCGGTCTGTGGAAGAAACGCCTGGCCGGGCTGGTCAACTTCCCCAGCCGCGAGGAGGCGGAGAACTTCATTGGTACCCGCGTGATCAAGGGCATGCGCCGGGTGCAGCGTGCTCTGGCCGAACAGGGCTGGCCGGCTGAAGTGCATACCGATGAGCAGAATTCGCGGGTCTATCTGGAGGTCATCAAGGAGGATCAGGTCGACTTCATCTACGAAATTCGACTGGTCGGTTACGCCATGCCCTCCTTCGTACTCACCGAGGACCCGGACACCAACGAGCAGTACTACCGCGCCGAAGTCTTCCTGCGCCGTGGCGGCCAGTCTTATGACGTCTACGGGTACGACCAGCAGGACATCATCAGTGACATCCTCGACCAGTTCGAGAAGTACCTGAACTTCCTGCATATCTCGCCCGGCAGCCTGCCGTGGAAAATGGAGGAGCACGACGAAATGCTCAGCAACGAAACGGAGGTGCCGAAGCCCGCATCCTGATGCAGCCAAACAGTGCAAACTCATCTATATAGGTAGGAAGCGATCTGCCTTACCGGTGGCCCAGCCCTCGATCACGCAGTGACCGGCCAGTCACGCGAATGGTCGAAGCGCCGCGCTTGGCGCATGCCGCCTCACATGCTAGGTTTGCGCCCGCCAGGAAGGCGAGCAGTCAGCCGGAGTGCGATCAATACAGAATCAGGCCCGGCAAAGCGCGCGGTCTGGGAAGAGGAAGTTCAATGGCCGAGGCCATCCCTGCACTGGAAATCCGCAACCTGCACAAGCGCTACGGCGATCTGGAGGTTCTCAAGGGTATTTCGCTGACGGCACGCGACGGTGACGTCATCTCCATTCTCGGCTCGTCCGGCTCGGGCAAGTCCACCTTTTTGCGCTGCATCAACCTGCTGGAAAATCCCCATGAGGGGGAAATCCTCGTCGCTGGCGAACAGCTCAAGCTGAAGCGGGCCAAAGGCGGCGATCTGGTCGCGGCGGACGCCAGGCAGATCAACCGGATGCGCAGCAAACTCGGTTTCGTATTCCAGAATTTCAACCTCTGGCCACACATGACCATCCTCGACAACATCATCGAGGCGCCGCGCCGGGTGCTAGGCCAGAGCAAGGCCGAGGCCACCGATGTCGCCGAGGCGCTGCTGGCCAAGGTCGGTATCGCCGACAAGCGCCATGTCTACCCCAACCAGCTTTCCGGTGGTCAGCAGCAACGCGCAGCCATCGCCCGCACGCTGGCGATGCAGCCGAAAGTGATCCTGTTCGACGAGCCCACCTCGGCGCTGGACCCGGAAATGGTACAAGAAGTGCTTGCAGTGATTCGCTCGCTCGCCGAAGAAGGGCGCACCATGCTGCTGGTCACTCACGAGATGAATTTCGCCAAGCAAGTCTCCAGCGAAGTGGTTTTCCTCCACCAGGGTCTGGTCGAGGAGCAAGGAACGCCCGAGCAGGTATTTGACAACCCGCAATCGGCGCGCTGTAAACAGTTCATGTCCAGCCATCGTTAATCGAGCAACACCGCATGAAAAGCTATAAGAAGATTCTGCTGACCGCCGCGGCTTCCCTGATCATTGGCACCCAGGCCTTCGCTGCGGAAAAACTGCGGATCGGTACCGAAGGCGCCTATCCTCCGTTCAACCTGATCGACGCCAGCGGCCAGGTCGTTGGTTTCGATCTGGATATCTCCCACGCTCTGTGCGCCAAGATGGAAGTGGAGTGCGAAGTGGTGACCTCCGACTGGGACGGCATCATTCCGGCACTGAACGCACGCAAGTTCGACTTCCTCGCCGCCTCCATGTCGATTACCGAAGAGCGCAAGAACGCGGTCGACTTCACCGATCACTACTACACCAACAAGCTGCAGTTCGTGGCGCCCAAGTCGGTGGACTTCAAGGCCGACAAGGATTATCTGAAGGGCAAGGTAATCGGTGCCCAACGCGCGACCATCGCCGGCACCTGGCTGGAAGACAACATGGACGGCGTCGTCACCATCAACCTCTACGACACTCAGGAAAACGCCTACCTGGACCTGGCCACTGGCCGTGTCGATGGCATCCTCGCCGACACCTTCGTGCAGTGGGAATGGCTCAAGAGCGACGCTGGCAAGGACTTCGAGTTCAAGGGCGAGCCGGTATTCGACGATGACAAGATCGCCATCGCCGTGCGCAAGGGTAACGACGAACTGCGCGAGCGTCTGAACAAGGCACTGGCCGAAATCATCGCTGACGGCACCTACAAGCAGATCAACGACAAGTACTTCCCGTTCAGCATCTACTGATCCAACCGAACCGAAGCCCGGCCGCCATACGAATGGCGGGCCGGGCTTCGGTGTTTGAGCTTCTATGATTCCCGACCTTCACGGATTCGGTCCGGCGCTGATCGCCGGCACCTGGATGACCATTCAACTGGCCTTGGCGTCGCTGGCGCTGGGGCTGGTCCTCGGCTTGCTTGGCGCACTGGCCAAGACTTCACCCTACGTTACCGTGCGCTGGATCGGCGGCACCTATTCGACCATCGTGCGCGGTGTGCCGGAGCTGATCTGGGTGCTGCTGATCTACTTCGGCACCATCAATCTGGTGCGCGGGATCGGCACCTTGGTGGGCATCGACGATCTTGCACTGAGCCCCTTCGTCGCCGGCACCATCGCCTTGGGCCTGTGCTTCGGTGCCTATGCCACGGAAGTCTTTCGCGGCGCGCTGCTGGCGATCCCCAAGGGTCATCGCGAAGCGGGATTGGCGCTGGGCCTGGGCAAGCCGCGGATCTTCCTGCGCCTGATCCTGCCGCAGATGTGGCGACTGGCCCTGCCGGGACTGGGCAACCTGTTCATGATCCTGATGAAGGACACCGCACTGGTCTCGGTGATCGGCCTGGAAGAAATCATGCGCCGCTCGCAGATCGCCGTAACCGCCAGCAAGGAGCCCTTCACCTTCTTCTTGGTCGCCGCCTTCATCTACCTCGGGCTGACGGTGATCGCCATGATCGCCATGCACTTCCTTGAAAAACGCGCTGGCCGCGGCTTCAGCAGGAGCGCCGCATGACCTGGGAAATCTTCATCAAGTGGCTGCCGAGCTTCCTCGACGGCGCCTGGCTGACGCTGCAACTGGTCGGTGTTTCGGTCATCGCCGGGTTGATCCTCGCCCTGCCGCTGGGCATTGCCCGCTCCTCGCGCCATCTCCCGGTGCGCGCACTGCCCTACGCCTATATCTTCTTCTTCCGTGGTACGCCGCTGCTGGTACAGCTGTTCCTGGTCTACTACGGGCTGGCGCAGTTCGATGTGGTACGCCAGAGCGCGCTCTGGCCCTACCTGCGCGATCCCTACTGGTGCGCCATCATCACCATGACCATGCACACGGCTGCCTACATCGCCGAGATCATCCGCGGCGCCATCCAGAACGTACCCTCCGGCGAAATCGAGGCCGCTCGTGCGCTGGGCATGTCACGCAGCCAGGCGCTGTGGCACATCATCCTGCCGCGCGCCACGCGCATCGGGCTGCCGGCCTACAGCAATGAGGTGATACTGATGCTCAAGGCCAGTGCGCTGGCCAGCACCATCACCCTGCTGGAGCTGACCGGCATGGCGCGCAAGATCGCCGCACGCACCTATCTGCACGAGGAAATGTTCCTCACCGCCGGCCTGATCTATCTGCTCATTGCCTTCGTGCTGATGCAGGGTTTCAAGCTGCTGGAGCGCTGGTTACGGGTCGACGCCTGTCAGGGTCGCTGAACCGCACGAAGTGTAAGGTGGATCACGCTTCACCGATCCACCGGGTGGCGATCCACCGGGTGGCGCTCCACGGGGTGGCCATCCACCGGGTGGCCCTCCACCAAGCGCAGCCACGGTGGATAAAAAAAGCGCCATCCACCCCACGCAGACAGATGAAATCCCGCCTTGCGAGCGTTGTCAGAGCCACATCAGAGCCCACCACGAGATCTTCCCATGCCCGTTGACATCCAACGTATCGAAATGGATCAGCTCACCTGCTGGCGCGTCCAGCGGGGCGACGATGAACTGCTGGTTGCCGAACAGGGCGCGCAGATACTCAGCTACCGCCAGGGTGATCTGCCAGTCATCTGGCTCAGCGAAGAAGCAGCCTTTCAGCACGGCCAGCCGGTTCGCGGCGGCGTGCCAGTGTGCTGGCCCTGGTTTGGCGACCTGACGTGCAATCCGCAAGACGTGCAGGCAATGCATGAACAAGCAAGCGAAGCGCCCTTTCATGGCCTGGTACGCAACCTGGACTGGCAACTGCGAGGGCAGCGCTGCGAAGGCGACACCGGCATTCTGGAGTTTGTCTGCGCGCAGGCCCTGGGTGAGCTTCCGGGCTGGCCGCATCAAGTGGATCTGCGACTGCAGATCCGCCTGGATGAGCAACTGCATATCAGCCTGACCAGCCGCAACCAGGGCGAGCAGCCCGTCGCCATCAGCCAGGCGCTGCACAGTTATCTCGCTATCGGCGACATTCATCAGGTATCCGTAGACGGCCTGGATGACTGTCGCTATCTGGAAACGCTGGATGAGTGGCAGCAACGCCAGCAGCAGGGCGAATTGCGCTTCGAGGGCGAAACCGACCGCATCTACCTCGGGCTGCCGCCGGTACTGAACCTGCTGGACCGGGCCTGGAATCGGCGCATTACGCTGCACACCAGCGGTTCGCGCTCGGCCATCCTGTGGAATCCCTGGACCGCCAAGGCGCAGCGCCTCTCGCAATTTGCCGACGACGCCTGGCAACGGATGCTCTGCATCGAAACCGCCAATGTGATGGATGACCGGATATGCCTCGCCGCGGGTGCCAGTCACACCCTTGCCGTCACCATCGGCAGCGAGCCACTTTGAAAGACGGCTAAAGCGGCCTGCTACAAATCCTCTTCCTCGATCAGCTGGACCTGTTCGGCCACCAGCGCATAGGCGGCGTCGGCCAAGTCGTTGCTGACCGGCTCGACATGCAGCCGTCCATCGACCCACAGCGGCGCATAGATATCGTCCAGCGTGATGCCTTGCGGGTAGCGCACCAGCACAATCTGGTTCGGCGGCGGCGGCGGTACATGGATGCAGGCGCCGGGATAGGGCACCAGGAAGAACTCGATGCTGCGCCCGCGGCTGTCGCTTTCCAGCGGCACCGGATAGCCGCCGAGGCGGATGCTTTTGCCATCGAGTGACGGTACGGTCTTGGCCGAATACATCACCGCAGGCAGCCCCCCGCCCTGCTTCAGGCCGCCCTGGTCGCTGAAGCCATCGGCTTCGGGCGAGTTGTGCTCGATATCCGGCATGGCCTCCAACGCCTGACGATCCGCTTCCGGCATCAGCTCAAGCCAATCCAGTTCGACGGGCGCGGCCTGGATGGCCAGCGGCAAAGCAATAAGCAGGGACAGGCAGAAACGGCGCATGGAGCAGAGCACTCAAATTAGATGGAATCAACATACAAGGGCCGAATTCATTCGGCCACGGCAGACCGAACAAGTGTGCCCTACGACCTGCATCAGGCAGAGCCCATGCAGGTTGCAGGATCGACTGGAAAAGGCGTAGTTCGTCAGGGCGACAGTCGCCAGGGGTCCACTAGCCCTTGCGGCCAGTCGCCATACCGTAGATCACCAGCAGAATGATCGCGCCGACCACCGCACCGATAAAGCCCGCGCCCTCTCCTGCCTCGTACAAGCCCAGCGCCTGCCCGCCATAGCTGGCCAGCAGCGAGCCGCCGATACCCAGCAGGATGGTCATGATCCAGCCCATGCTGTCGTTGCCGGGTTTCAGGAAGCGCGCGACAAGCCCCACGATGAGGCCAATGATGATGATTCCGATGATACCCATGGGCAGTCCCCCTCAAGTCCAAAAAATATTTGCCTCTCTTCGGACCGGGAGCATAACAGCCAGTTCGCCGCCAACTACTTAAGAACAGGCCCTCAGTCCCGCTCGACGAGCGACTCCACTGCAGTAATCTGTCGGTCCAGCGTGGCGCGGTCCGGGCAACGCAGGGTGGCGTGGCCAACCTTGCGCCCGACCTTGAACGCCTTGCCGTAGTGATGCAGGTGGCAATCCTCAACGGCGATGACCTTGGCCACTGGCGGCACTTCACCGATGAAGTTGAGCATCGCGCTTTCGCCCAGTTTGGCGGTCGAGCCTAGCGGCAAGCCCGTGATGGCCCGCAGATGGTTCTCGAACTGGCTGCACTCGGCGCCTTCGATGGTCCAGTGTCCGGAGTTGTGCACGCGCGGCGCAATCTCGTTGGCCTTGAGCCCGCCGTCGATTTCAAAAAACTCGAAAGCCAGCACACCGACATAATCCAGCTTGCTCAGCACGCGGCTGGCGTAATCCTCGGCCAGCGCCTGCAGCGGATGGCTGCTGCTGGCTATCGAGAGCCGCAGGATGCCGTCTTCATGGGTGTTGTGCACCAGCGGATAGAAGCAGGTCTGACCGTCCCGACCACGCACCGCAATCAGCGAAACCTCGCCCGTGAAGGGTACGAAACCTTCGAGAATGCAGGGCACGCTGCCCAGCTCGGCGAATGCATTGACCACGTCGGCCAGCTTGCGGAGTACCTTCTGACCCTTGCCGTCATAACCCAGGGTGCGGGTCTTCAGCACTGCCGGCAGGCCGATGCGGGCCACGGCGGCATCCAGATCGTCCTGGGACAGCACATCGGCGAATTCCGGTGTCGGGATACCCAGATCCTTGAGCATCGACTTCTCGAACCAGCGATCACGGGCGATCCGCAGCGCCTCGGCACTCGGGAACACCGGCACGAACTGTGACAGGAAAGCCACCGTTTCAGCCGGTACGCTTTCGAATTCGAAGGTCACCATATCCACTTCGTCGGCCAGCTGACGAAGATGATCCTGATCGCCGTAATCGGCACGCAGATGCTCACCCAGCGCGGCGGCGCAGGCGTCCGGTGCAGGATCGAGGAAAGCGAAGTTCATCCCCAGCGGCGTACCCGCCAGAGCCAGCATGCGGCCCAGCTGGCCGCCACCGATTACGCCGATCTTCATTTACGCGTTCCTCGGGTCCGGATTGTCGAGCACGGTTTGCGTCTGCTCATCGCGGAATTTCTTCAGCGCGGCATGATATTCGGGGAATTCGTGGCCAATGATGCTGGCCGAGAGCAGTGCCGCATTGATCGCCCCGGCCTTGCCGATGGCCAGCGTCGCCACCGGCACGCCAGCGGGCATCTGCACGATGGACAGCAGCGAATCGACCCCCGAGAGCATAGACGACTGCACCGGCACGCCCAGCACCGGCAAATGCGTCTTGGCCGCGCACATGCCCGGCAGATGCGCCGCGCCACCGGCACCGGCAATGATCACGCGCAGACCGCGCGCTTCCGCCTGCTCGGCGTACTGGAACAGCAGGTCGGGCGTGCGGTGCGCGGACACCACGGTGACTTCATGAGGAATGCCAAGCTTTTCCAGCATCTCGGCGGTATGGCTGAGGGTGGACCAGTCGGACTTGGAGCCCATGATCACGCCTACCAGTGCGGTCATCGTTGTGCCTCTCGTTGTGCGCAGCGCAGCGCTACAAAACCAACAAGCCGCGCATCAGGAGCGTGGCTCGCGTTCAGGGCAAACCAACGGACGCGCTGGTTTGAAGGCGCGGAATTATACCGGAAAGCCACGAAAGTCGCGCCTGCAGCTTGGCGCGTGCGAGGTAGACAGCGCTGGCACCTGCGCCGGAGCGCATCCAGGCTTGATATGCTCATCGCGTACTGTCATCGGAGGTGCCGTGTTCTCATTGAAGCGCCAGGGCGATTTTCGCCTGCAACTGACCCGCACGCTGACCAAACCGGGCCGGCATCTGGTCGAGCTGTACCTGTTCACCCCCCATGAGACCACCTTTTCCACCCGCACCCTGACCGAGGATCAGTTCTTTCACAGCGCCCTGGTCCATCGCTTCCGCCTGCTCGGCCTGCCGACACAGGACCGGGCCAGCAAGCTGGACACTTCCTTTTCCCTGCTTTCGCCGCACTACGAAATCATGCACGGCGCCTGGTTCTTCCAGTACCAGGCGTCCCTCGATCGTCTGCGCCAGCAATTTCAGGGCAAGGCGAGCGCCGAACCTCTGGGACGTGCATTACGGCTCAGTCAGAACTTCGGCCAGCGACTGCGCAAGGCAGAACCGAAGGGGAGCAAGCAAGCGCGCTATTTCCGCCAGCTGGATATCTATTTTTCCTGGCTGGCAGAGCAGTTCCTGCTGGAAAGCATGATGCTGGAAGGCTACGACGACCTCGATGACGAGCTGAAACTGGGGGTGCAGGAATTTCTTCAGCAGGAGCAGCGCTACCGCACCGATCGTGATTACCTCGGTGATTTCAAGGGTCCGCCGACCCGCGTGTGGAACCGCATGAGCCTGTATCAGCGGTTACTGGAGTACCCGGTGGTGCTGCGCCAGAAGGTCATCGAGCTGGGTGCCGGCACCCGCAAGCTGGTCAAGGCGACGTCCACCATGTTGATCATGTCGCTGTTCACCTATTTCCTGTTCAACGTGCGCGACGCCAGCCAGAAACTTTCCCTGACGCTGCTGGTGGGTATCGCGCTGATCTATGCGGTGCGCGATCTGCTGCGTGACGACCTGAACGAGACCGTCACCCGCTGGCTGCGCAAGGGCAAGCCGCGCTGGAGGCTGCGCCTGCTGATGCCCTACACCCAGAAGCTGATGGCGCAGCAGCTGGTCTGGCTCGATTACCGCAAGCTCTCCGAACTGAGCAAAGCGGTGCGCGAGCATTCGGGAAAATGGGCGACCAACGAGGAGCGGCAGATCGTCTGCTACCGCTCACGGCTGATACTGGACAAGGCAGCCCTGACCCAGGACGAAATCCAGGAGCGCCTGATTCTGGATTTCGAGCCGTTGTCCGCGCTGATCCAGGCCAGTCACCAGCAGCTGTTCGAGTGGAAGCGAGAAGAGGGGCAGCCACCGGTCGTTCAGGCTCACACCATCGAAAAGCAGCATGACTACAACCTGCTGGTGGTGTGCCGACAGCCGGGGCAGGAGGAACCCCTGGCGCAACGCTGGACACTGCGGCTGGGCGCCGCCGGCATCGTGCGCTGCGAGAACAAGTCGGTGGCCTGGCCCGAATCATCGCCACGGCGGAGCCTGTGGCGGCGGGGCCGATGATGCTGTTACTGGCGGGCCTTGAGCAGAGTCTCGATCTCGTCGCAGGTGAGCACATCTCAACGCCAGAGCGACCAGCAGCAAAGAGATCAGGAGCGAGAAGGTGACTGCCAGCTGCCACCGAGGCGGCTGGCCATGTCCAGGCCGAACACATCTTCAACCAGCAGTTGCACCAGCCAGTGCAACCAGTCCATGCGCAGCAGTTGATCATTCAGCCATTTGAAAATACCCACGCTGCTTTCCTCAGTGATGCGCCAGCCCACGCTCATACCAGGTGCTGCTGTTGTTGATCATCTTCACCAGCCAGAGCATCACCGGCACCTCGATCAGCACTCCGACTACCGTGGCCAGCGCCGCGCCCGAGTTGAAGCCGTAGAGCACGATGGCCACCGCCACCGCCAGCTCGAAAAAGTTCGAGGCACCAATCATCGCCGCAGGCCCGGCAATATCGTGGCGAACCTTGAGTTTGCGGCACATCCAGTAGCCCAGCGCGGCGCTGGCCACGGTAGTCGGAGTGC
>Ga0209231_1000787_pt1 | contig 15073 bp, 15 predicted proteins | sample Deesub45470m_DNA_FD_188086 | JGI IMG/M metagenome (GOLD analysis project Ga0209231, IMG submission 188086) | Deep subsurface microbial communities from North Pacific Ocean - 450_OLKR46/470m Metagenome (SPAdes) (version 2) | ecosystem: Environmental > Terrestrial > Deep subsurface > Unclassified ... | reverse complement strand
TTTTTGAATTCATCAACCATATATTTAATTTTTGATACAGGTGCATCAAGTGCAGCTATTGTAGCTCTTTGTGCAATAGAGTTTGCTCCTGAAGTAATTTGACCCTGCATTTTGTTACAAGCTTTTGCAATCCATTCTGGTCCTCCCATATAACCAATTCTCCAACCTGTCATAGCAAATGCTTTTGCAACACCGTTTACGGTTATTGTACGGTCATACATACTTTCAATGGCGGCAAAACTAAACATTGGTTCACCATAATTTATATGCTCATATATCTCATCGGAAAGCACATATATATTTGGGTATTTTTCTATCACTTTTGCCAAGGCTCTGTATTCAGCTTCTGAATAAACAGTCCCACTTGGATTGTTTGGTGAGTTGAAAAAAATCATTTTTGTTTTAGGGGAAATTGCTGCTTCCAACTGTTTAGGAGTAATTTTAAAATCTGTTTCAACGGATGAAGGAATTTCTTTATAAGTAGCTTCTGCTAAAATTGCAATAGCCGAATAACTTACCCAATAGGGAGCAGGTAATAATACTTCATCACCTGGATTTAGTAGTACCATTGCAATATTTGCAATTGATTGTTTTGCCCCTGTGGAAACTACTATCTGATTTGGTTTATACTCTAAATTATTATCGCGTTTAAATTTTTTGCAAATAGCTTCCTTTAAATCTAAATAACCATCAACAGGGCTATAAGAACTATAATTATCATGAATTGCTTGTATGGCAGCTTCTTTTATAAAATCAGGCGTGTTAAAATCAGGTTCACCCAAACTTAAACTTATAATATCTTTTCCTTGGCTTTTTAATTCTCTTGCTTTGGCTGCCATTGCCAAAGTTTCTGAAACTGGCAAATTGTTAATTCTGTTGGAAAGTTGGTTAGTCATATTATAAAATAATTACGCATACGAAGGTTTTACCCCAAGTGTTTTAAGTTGTTTAAAGTGTTCGATAATCGCTTTTTGAAAGGTTTTATATTCGTTATATGGCAAGTGAAACTCTAATGCAGTTTCCTTTACTATTTTAGCAATTTTCCCATAATGAATATGTGAAATATGCGGAAAAATATGATGTTCAACCTGATGATTTAAGCCACCAGTATACCAAGATATAAATTTATTTTTAGGGGCGAAATTTGAAGTTGTGTATAACTGATGAATGGCCCAAGTATGTTCTAAATTACCCTCTTTATCAGGTAAAGGCATTTCAGTTTTTGGAACAACATGTGCCAACTGAAATACAACACTTAAAATCATTCCAGCAGTGTAATGCATTACAAAGAACCCAATTAAAATTTGCCACCAAGCAATATCCAAAACAAGTAATGGTAATACAATCCAAAGTAAATAATACACAATTTTAGTAACTATTAAAACAGTCCATTCTGTAGCTGGGTTTGGAAATTTCCCATAAGATAGTTTGCGTTTTAAATAGGTGTGCATTTGTTTAAAATCTGTTGTAATTGCCCAATTAATAGTTAATAAACCATAAAGAAAAATAGAATAGTATTTTTGAAATTTATGAATTTTTAACCATTTAGCATGTTTGGTAAATCTTATAATTCTGCCGGCATCAATGTCTTCATCATAACCCTGAATGTTGGTAAATGTATGATGCAGTACATTGTGTTGAACTTTCCAATTGTAAACATTTCCTGCTAAAATATAAATGCTGCTTCCCATTAATTTGTTCACCCATTTTTTACTGGAAAACGATTCATGGTTACTGTCATGCATTACATTCATTCCAACACCAGCCATTCCAATTCCAATTACAACGGTTAATATAAGGTAAGCCCAATTAGGCATTGAAATAGTTAATATTAAAATTAAGGGAATTAAAAATAAACCAAACATAATTATTGCTTTGGAATATAGCTTCCAATTACCGGTGCGCTTCATTTTATTTTCTTTAAAATAAGAATTAACTCTTTTGTTAAGGGTACTAAAAAATTTAGCCTTATCAATTCTTGAAAATTGTATTGTTGTATTACTCATAATTAATTTATTATATCAATTATATCCGCCAAAATTACGCCATTTATCTTATTTAGAAGAAGATTTAGGAAAAATATAACATTTTTTTAAAAGCTGTTAATTTGATTATTAAATAGTAATTTTGCCGTTATAGCACTATTTTTATGGAATTAATATTAAGTCAGTTTTCAAATTTAACAGAAATTCAAAAACATCAGTTTTCTAAATTAGAAGAATTGTATCGGTTTTGGAATGCACAAATTAACGTTATTTCTCGTAAAGATATTGACGAGTTATACCTTCGACATGTTTTACATTCTTTAGGCATTGCAAAAGTTCAGGCTTTTAAACCCGGAGCTTCTATTTTAGATGTAGGCACTGGTGGGGGTTTTCCAGGAATACCATTGGCTATTTTGTTTCCTGAAACTCATTTTTATTTGGTTGATTCAATTGGAAAAAAAATAAAGGTAGTAAATGAAATTGTAGCTGTACTTGAATTAAAAAATGTGAAAGCTGAAGCTATAAGAGCAGAAAATGTAAAAGGTGAGTTTGATTTTATTGTGAGTAGGGCAGTTACAAATATGGATGATTTTGTAAAATGGACTCGCACAAAAATTACTAAAAAGCAAAAGCACGAATTAAAAAATGGGATTTTATATCTTAAAGGTGGTGATTTAACTGAAGAATTAGCAAATTTTCCAAATGCAAAACAATTTGATTTAACAGATTATTTTGACAATGAATTTTTTGAGACTAAAAAAGTAGTACATATCCCTTTGAAAAAAAGATAAATATGACAAATATTATGTTTTACTTGGGATAAATAAGGTAATTTTGTATTAATTAAAAAAATGAACAATGAGCGAAGTTAAAGAATGTATAGTTTGTAAAAAAACATCAGTAGAAATACCTGTAACAAAATTTTATTATCAAGAAAGCAATTTCTATATCTGTCCGCAACACATACCTATTCTAATTCATAATCCACAAGAATTAGTCGGGTTGCTAGCAGGTGCTGATAAATTACCTAAAGGATAATAGAATATTAAACATTAGTAAAAGAAAAACTCGCCAATTGGCGAGTTTTTCTACTTAAGGAGGTATTACTTTTTAAACTTGGATGATAAATCTTTACCAAATTCTTTTAATTTTTCAATAGCACTTTCAACCTCTTTCTCAACAGTTTCTATAGTGCTTTCTTGTAAGAAAGGGTATCTATAATCGGTAGGAGTTACAAAAGTTTCTTTAATGGTGCGGTTGCTAACCCAACGCAATAAATTCCATACAGAACCTGCTTTGTCATTTGTTCCTGATCCACGAGCTCCTCCAAAAGGCTGTTGACCAACAACAGCGCCTGTTGGTTTGTCATTTATATAAAAGTTACCAGCTGCATTTTCTAATTTGTTTGTAGCAATATCAATAACATAACGGTCTCCGCTAAAAATAGCTCCTGTTAAAGCATATTCTCCAGTTTTATCTACCAAATCTAAAATTTCTTCCCATTTTTCATCTTCATAAACATAGATAGTCATAATTGGTCCGAACAACTCATTACACATTGTTTTATAATGAGGATTTGTAGTAACAATAATAGTTGGTTCAATAAAATAACCTACAGAATCATCATAACCACCACCAGCTATAATTTCAGCATCAGCATCTTGTTTTGCTTCTTCAATATAGCCAGATAATTTTTTGAAAGCTCTGTTATCAATAACAGCGTTTATAAAGTTTGAAGTGTCTTCAGGCGAACCCATTTTAAATGATTTAAGATCTTTTAAAACGGCAATTTTAATATCAGCCCATAAACTTTCAGGTAAATAAGCTCTTGAAGCTGCTGAACATTTTTGACCTTGATATTCAAAAGCGCCTCTTGAAATTGCTGTTGCAACTTCTTGTGCATTTGATGAAGGATGCGCCCATATAAAATCTTTTCCACCAGTTTCACCAACAATTCTTGGATACGATTTATATTTCCCAACATTTTTTCCAATAGTTTCCCAAAAACTATTGAATACTGGTGTTGATCCTGTAAAGTGAACTCCAGAAAAATCAGAGCTATTTAAAATAACATCTGTGATCATTCCTGAATTTCCGGTTACCATATTTATAACACCATCAGGTAAACCAGCAGCTTTAAATAATTCCATAATTACTTGAGCAGAATACACTTGAGAACTTGCGGGTTTCCAAATTATTACATTTCCCATTAATGCCGGTGCAGCAGGTAAATTTCCAGCAATTGCTGTAAAGTTAAAAGGAGTAATAGCATAAACAAAACCTTCTAACGGACGATATTCCATACGGTTCCAAATTCCTGGAGAAGATTGTGGTTGATTGCTATAAATTTCTGTCATAAATTGAACGTTGAAACGTAAAAAGTCAATCAATTCACAAGCTGCATCAATTTCTGCTTGAAAGACATTTTTAGACTGTGCAATCATAGTTGCTGCATTCATTTTATAACGGAATGGGCCTGCTAATAATTCAGCAGCTTTTAAAAAAATAGCAGCTCTATGTTCCCAACTTGTTGCCGCCCATTTTACACGTGCTTCAGCAGCTTTTTTAACCGCTAATTCTATGTGTTCTTTATCTGCGGTATGGTATTTTCCAACACAGTGTTTATGATCGTGAGGAGGGTGAATATCCACAGTATTTCCGGTTCTGTATTCTTTTCCACCTATATAAAAAGGAATGTCAACTTGCTCGTTGTACATTTTTTTGTAGGTATCTAATAAAGCTTTACGCTCTGGACTGCCTGGAGCATAAGACTTTACAGTTTCGTTTATTGCTTTTGGTACATTATAAAATCCTGAAGCCATAGTGTTTATTTTTTAAAGTTTTTTGGTTTAAATTTGTATGCAAAGTTACAAAATCGAATTGACTTTTTATTTGTGTAACTAATACTCTATATTCTAATTTTAATAGTATGTGTACCGTTACTTTTTTGCCTTTGTCACAACATGATTTTATTTTGACTTCAAACAGAGATGAACAGAGATTAAGAGAAACATATCCTCCAAAAAAATATGAAGAAAATGGGGTTAACATGTATTTCCCTAAAGATAAAGTTGCTGGAGGTACTTGGATTGGAACAAGTTCAAAAAACAGATTGGTTTGTGTACTAAATGGTGGTTTTGTAAAACACAGCAGAAAAGAAACGTATCGTAAAAGTAGAGGCGTTATCGCAAAAGAACTTTTGCAGGAAGAAACCATAGAAAAGTATATTGAAAATCTAAATTTACAAGGTGTTGAACCTTTTACAATGGTTATAGTGGATTGGAATTATAATGAGCTGACCTTATTTGAATTGGTTTGGGATGAAAGCCAAAAACATTTTAATAAGCTTAAAAATGTACCACAAATTTGGTCATCTTCAACTTTATACACCAATGAAATTAAAGAAGTACGGAAAGGTTGGTTTCGAAATTGGATTGCCGAAAATGAATTTACTTCAGAAAAAATACTGGCATTTCATCATTCAGAAATTGGAGATAAAGAACAATCGGTTTTAATGAAACGTTCTTATGTTGAAACAGTAAGTATTACTTCAATAAAAAAGGAAGAAAATACTATTGAAATGTTATATGAAGATATTGTTCATCACAACAAAGAAAAACTTATTATTTAAGCTGAGTTCAATATAACAAAAAGTGCACATCGTTAATAATCAGAAGTTCAAAAATACTGATCATTGCGAATTTTACTTTTTTCAAGTAAAATGTGGCAATCTGACTATCAATAAACAGATTGCCACAGTCGTACCTCCCCTGCCTGCCGGCAGGCAGGTTCGCAATGATGACATAAAAACTGATATTAATGTTATTCTTACATGAATCGAACTCACGTTATTTTAAGCTGTTACAAAAGAAAAAATAGCAACTACAATAAAACCGAAAGTAGCTAAAAACAGGTAAAAACTGTTCAGAATAATAAATTTCAAAATTGTTTTTAAACGAGATTGCTTATAAAAAAAGCGCAGAGCTTTATATAAATACAATAAAAATAGTATAAAAAATACTACTAAAAAAGCATCTGTTTTAGTAATTAAGTTTAACAAATAAAACAGCAAAAATAGTAGAAAGAATACAGTTTGCACATGAAAAACAAATATTAAATGCTCCATATAAGTGTAATTTCTTCTTATGTATACCAATTTTAAAAACAGCGCGAAAAATGGTAAGAAAATGAATAATGAAATTGAAATGTAGGAAGTAAGGGTTTTTATATAAGCCTTGCCGCCATCTATCATTATCTGTTCAATATTTTTATTTGTATTTATGACCTGTTGATAATAAAAAGTATTCCAAAAAGTTTTTTGATAACCTAAACTATCCAATGCTTGTTCTTTAGAATAAGTGGGATTTTTTTATAATAATTTATAAAATCATTATATTTATTTAATACACTTATGTTTTTTGAAGTATCAGATTTTATGTGATAAACAGGACCCTTTGCGTTTTTATTTGTTTCGTTTTGAACAATTTGAAAAGCCGTTTCTAAATCTGTTATGACTTTCGTATTTGTGGAATCATTTGGAACAGCTTCAATGACCTTGTCTTTTACATTGGTAAATACAGAATCAATTCCTTCTTTTCCCATTTGCGAAATGGAATCTAATTTTTTGGCATTTTTTGAGATATTATTGTTGTCAATTTTATTAGTAACGCCTAAAACAATAAAGAAAATAATGGAAACATTTAAATACAACTGAAATGGATTTACAAAGCGAGTCCTTTTTCCTTCAATAAAATCTTTAGAAACTTTTCCGGGTTTTGTTAATAACGGAATAAAAGTAGTCCATAAACGAGAGTCATACGAAAATAAACCATTTAATAAATTTGATAAAAAGTGGCTAAAAGTTAATTTTTCAGTTGTGTTTTTTTGACCACAATAAGAACAAAAATTTTCATTTCCTTCTAAAGGCTGGTTGCAATTTAAACATTCCAAACCTTTTATTTGTTGTTTGGATTTGTATTTTGTTAGGCCGAATTTCATGTATTAATTACTAATGCTTGGAACCATTAGTTGGAATGTTGGAATATAAACTTTAAAAGTTTTTGAAGTTGAAAAATTTACCATGGTGTAAAAACCTTTCATAGCCCCAATAGGTGATGTTAATAAACAATGAGATTGATAAATATGTTTTTGTGTTGGTTTTAGTATTGGTTTTTGACCTATAACTCCAGATCCTTCAATAATTTCTATATGGTTTAGGGAGTCATAAATTTTCCATTGACGTTCTAAAAGTTGAACAGTATCATTGCTTTGATTTTCAATAGTAACCTGATAGCTAAAAGCATAATAAAGTCTGTCATCCCGATAGCTTGTTCCTTCGAATTTTGAGATTACAGATATTTTTATGCCATTTGTTACTTGTTGTACCATAGCAACTTAACTAAGTGATTAATAATTCAAATATACTAAATTTCAAATAAGTTAATTGTTAATTTTTTCTGAATTTCCAATGCCAACTCCAATTACTTCTGTAAATCTACTACCAAATTTTTTGTAATACACTAAAACCGTGTATTCATTTTCAGTTTGATAAAAAGAACCATCAACGTCATGATTGCTTATAATTCCATCTTTTGTTTTGGTTACATATTGATAATTATAAAAACCTTGTTTTAGTAATAATTTAGCCTCATACAAACTAGAATCCATATTGTAACTGAGTTTATTTTCTTCATTTAATTTCCAATTATTAAAATTTCCGCTGATATAAAGGTCTTTTCCTTCAAGATTTTCTAAACAACTTAGGGAGAAATGTACCCAACTATAATCGGCATCTGTATTGGCATTTTCACCTTCTAAAGTTCTAATAATAAAATTGCCATTAACGTCTGGAAACAAAGTGTAAGGCTTGTCTATTCTTTCTTCATTTGTATATAAATAAGTATGATATAGGTTTTCACCAAGTTCAACAGTAGCAATATTTAAGGTAGAACTTCTAATGGTTTTTGAATCGAAAAACAAGAACTCATTTCCGCCCCAAAAACTGGTTTCTTTGTTGTATTTGTACAATAATTGTGTGCCTCTATAAAATTGAGGTTTTAATCCAATAATGGCCGTTTGCCAATTGTTATTTTGAAGTATAACAGGAATTATTTCTTCACTTGGATTGTTAATTCTTAAATTAGAATTGTTAATGGTGAATTCTACCGATTGTTTGCTTTCTATTGTTGAAATATCTCTACTTTTATAAACAGCTACACCAACCGTAACTTTAGGTTCATAAACCACAAAATTGCGTTTAAAAACGATTTCTGAATTTTCATTTAAAACAGAAATAATATAGTTACCTGAAATTTTAATTTTTGTGTTTTCATTAGGTATTGTTAATCGGTAATTTGTATAAGGCTGAAGTGTATTAAATGAATTTTCATAATCCCGAATTCTATCTTCATCATAACCTTCAATAAATTCAGGTGAAGAGAGGTTAGAAATACTCCAATCTACATCACAATGTTCAATTTTGTAGGTATAATTTTCTTCATTGGCATTTAAATCATCAAATGAAAGGTTTATTCTTTCACCAAGTTTAATAATTGGCGCATAAGTATTTGAAGCTGAAGGTTTAAATATAACAGTTTTAATATATTCAGCATCAACATCATTAGATTGTGAAAAGCCAAATGAAATTGAACATATAAAACAGAAAATAATGAGTATTTTTTTCAAAATAATTATAAATTATAGCAATATGAAATTAACAATAGTTGTACCAAATAGATTTAGGTAAAAGTACTAAAACTAAATTTATTAAGAATTGATATAAATGATATAAAAACTTGATAAAAATCATAAATCTTAAGATAGAAATTGTTATTTTTGCTGCGTTTTTAAAGACTATATAAATAAACTATAAATATGTCACAAGACATTCGTATAAAGAGAGGTTTAGATATTAAACTTATAGGTGCCGCTGAGTTAGTTACCGAAAATGCTAAGCCTAGTAATATTTACACTTTAATTCCTCAAGATTTCCACAGTATCATACCAAAATTATCAGTAAAAATTGGTTCAAAATTAAAAGCCGGAGAGTCGGTTTTTTTTAATAAAGCCAATGAAGACATGAAATTTCCATCGCCAGTTAGCGGTGAGGTGGTTGATATTATTCGTGGTGATAAAAGAAAATTATTAGCGATTAAAATTCAGGCTGATAGTGTGCAGGAATTTGCTGATTTTGGTATAAAAGACTCAAAAGCTATGAAAGAAGATGAGATTAAATCTCATTTATTAGCTTCTGGCTGTTGGCCTTTTATAAAGCAACGGCCTTATGATGTTATTGCAAATCCAACAAAAACACCTAGAGACATTTTTATTTCGGCTTATGCTAGTGCTCCTTTGGCTGCTAATTATGATTATGTTTTAGCAGGTAAAGAAAAAGAGCTACAAGCAGCTGTCACTGCATTAAGTAAATTAACAACAGGGAATGTTCATGTTTCTGTTGGGGAAAATGCAAATTCACAGTTTGTAGGACTAGACAATAGTACGCTGCATAAAGTGTCTGGACCACATCCCTCAGGAAATGTTGGGACTCAAATAGCTAAAATAAACCCTGTAAATAAAGGGGAAGTTGTTTGGACAATTACGCCACAAGATTTAGTAATTATTGGTGAATTATTATTAACGGGAAAATTTAATGCTGAGCGAATTATTGCTTTAGCGGGTTCAGGTGTTAGTAATCCTAAATATTACAAAACTAAAATTGGAGCTACAATTTCTTCAATTGTTGAAGGAAAATTAAATGAAGTTGAAAGCAGAATTATTAGTGGAAATGTATTAACAGGTAAAGCTAAAAATAAGAAAGAAGCTTTAGGCTATTATGACAATATGATTACAGTAATTCCTGAAGGTAATGATTATGAATTATTTGGTTGGACAATGCCAGTTTTCAATAAAATATCAACTACCAGAGCGTTAACTTTTTCTTGGTTATTTCCAAATAAAAAATTCGATTTAAATACCAATACAAATGGTGAGCACAGAGCATTTGTGGTTACAGGTAATTACGAAGAAGTATTTCCTTTAGATATTTTTCCAATGCAAATTCTAAAAGCTTGTATGTATAAAGATTTAGATGAAATGGAACAATTAGGGATGTATGAAGTTGCACCGGAAGATTTTGCCTTAACTGAATTTGTTTGTATTTCTAAACAACCACATCAGGAAATTATTAGAAAAGGTTTAGACTTAATGTTAAAAGAAATAGGATAAATTATGGGATTAAAAGAAAAATTACATAATATAAAAGAAAAAGGAAAAGGTAAAAAGTGGTTACCTGCTTTTGCAGCTTTTCATACTTTTTTATACACACCTAATGATACCACACAATCTGGCGGTCATGTAAGAGGTGCCGATGATTTAAAAAGAACAATGAATACCGTTGTATTAGCATTAATTCCGTGTTTAATATTCGGCATATTTAATACAGGTTTTCAACACTACGCTGCAATTGGAGAAGCAGTTGGTTTTTTATCAATGGATGCTTTACTAATTGGTTTATGGAAAGTACTACCACTGGTAGTTGTTTCGTACGTTGTTGGATTAGGTGTTGAATTTATTTTTGCAATTATTAAAGGACACGAAGTTGAAGAAGGATACTTGGTAACAGGCATGTTGGTTCCTTTAATTGTGCCAGTTGATATTCCACTATGGATGCTTTCTGTAGCAGTTATTTTTGGAGTTGTAATAGGTAAAGAAGTTTTTGGAGGAACAGGAATGAATATTCTAAATCCGGCATTAACAATTCGTGCATTTTTATTCTTCGCATACCCAACGTGGATGAGTGGAGATAAAGTTTGGGTAACAGGTGCTGTTGAAAGAGCTAAAGACATAGCAGAAGGTGCAAATCTCGATGCTATTTCAGGGGAAACTATTTTAGGAGGTTTAGCACAAGGAAACCCGGTTACACATTCATTATCTGATATGTTCTTCGGATTTATTCCCGGTTCAGTTGGTGAAACATCTACATTTTTAATTTTACTGGCAGGATTATTTTTAATTTTTAGTAAAATTGGTAGTTGGAGAATTATGCTTTCAGCTGTACTTGGAGCAATAGCAATGGGATTTATTTTTAATGGTGTTGTTGCTGCTCAATGGATTACTGAAGGAAGTAAATTTTACGCATTAATGAGCACCGAATATTGGCACCATTTATTAATTGGTGGTTTTGCATTTGGAGTTGTATTTATGGCAACAGACCCAGTTACTGCTTCACAAACTAATAAAGGAAAATGGATTTACGGATTTTTAATTGGATTTTTATCCATTATGATTCGGGTATTTAATCCTGCATATCCAGAAGGTGTAATGCTAGCAATTCTATTAATGAATGTTTTTGCACCAACTATTGACCATTATGTGGTTCAAGGCAACGTTAAAAGAAGATTAAAACGTTTAAAAGTTAAAACAGCATAAAATGGCGAATACAGAAAAAAACTCATATACAGTATTGTTCGCAACAGCAATGGTACTTATTGTTGGAACATTACTAGCTTTTGTAGCTTCCTCATTAAAAGAAAAGATTGCTGAAAACAAACGTATTGAAAAACAGCAAAATATTTTATACGCAATGGGCGTAAATGAAAATGAAGAAGGAAGTGTTGCTTTTGTAGCAAAAAAGAACGTTGAAAGTGAATTTTCAAAATACATTACTAAACAATTGGTAATTACAGGAACTGAGGTTACAGAAAATGATAAAGCCTACTTAATTGACCTTAAAAAAGAGGCTGCAGCAGCAAAAAAAACAAGCTATCAAAGAAGATTACCTTTGTTTATAGGGAAAAAGGAGGGTAAAGATTTCTATATTATTCCTGTTAGAGGAAAGGGATTGTGGGATGCAATTTGGGGATATGTAGCAATTGACAATCAATTAGTAGTACAAGGTGTTTATTTTGATCACGCAGGTGAAACTCCTGGTTTAGGATCAAATATTAAAGAACGTTTTTTTATGGATGATTTTATAGGCGAACATATTTTTGATGGTGATACTTTTAAAAGTATTGCTGTTATTAAAAGCAATGCGGATCCTAAAAACTTAAATAAAACCGATTTTGAAGTAGATGCCATCGCAGGAGCAACAATTACAGGTACCGGCTTAGCAACAATGCTTAAGAAAGATTTAGAGATGTATGTACCTTATTTAAAAACAATAAAGCAATAATTTATGGGACTTTTATCAAAAAAAGACGCAAAATTAATAACGGATCCTTTAGCAGATAATAACCCAATTACTATTCAAGTATTAGGTATTTGTTCTGCATTGGCAATTACAGCCGAGTTAAAACCTTCAATTGTGATGGCTATTGCGGTATTATTTGTATTGGGCGTAGGAAATGTAATCATATCATTAATGCGAAATATTATTCCATCAAAAATTAGAATTATTGTTCAGCTAATAGTAGTAGCTGCACTTGTAATTATTGTTGATTTAATATTGAAAGCTTTCGCATATGAATTAAGTAAAACCTTATCCGTATTTGTTGGATTAATTATTACAAACTGTATTATAATGGGACGTTTTGAAGCATTTGCTTTAGCAAATAGTCCTTGGAGATCTTTCTTGGATGGTATAGGTAATGCTTTAGGCTATGGTGTAATTTTAATAATAATTGGATTTTTCAGAGAATTGTTAGGGTCAGGTTCATTATTAGGATTTAAAGTTTTAGGTGACGCTATTGAAAAAACAGGCGTTTATGCATACGGATATGAAAACAACGGATTTATGTTGTTGGCACCAATGGCATTAATAACCATAGGAATAATAATTTGGGTGCAACGTTCAAGAAATAAAGATTTATTGGAAGAGGAACTCGTTGGGCATTGTGACATATAATTAACAATAATCTTACACAATATATAAAAACATAACATGGAACACATAGAGTTATTTTTTAAATCAATATTTATAGATAATATGATATTTGCTACATTCTTGGGGATGTGCTCCTATCTGGCAGTATCTAAAAAAGTGGCAACTGCAGTTGGTCTTGGAGCAGCTGTTATATTTGTGATGGCTATCACTGTACCTTTAAACTGGTTATTAGATCAATATATTTTACAAGAAGGAGCACTGAAATGGTTAGGTGAAGAATATGCCGAATATGATTTAAGTTTCTTATCATATATCATGTTTATTGCAACTATTGCAACTATGGTGCAACTAGTTGAAATTATTGTAGAAAAATTTTCTCCTGCATTATACAACTCTTTAGGTATCTTTTTACCATTAATTGCTGTAAACTGTGCAATTTTAGGAGGTGCCTTATTTATGCAAGCCCGTGAAATACCAACATTGGGTTTGGCTTTTAATTACGGAATTAGCTCAGGTATCGGTTGGTTTTTAGCCATTTTAGCTATAGCCGCCATTCGTGAAAAAATACGCTACTCAAATGTTCCTGCACCTTTAAGAGGTTTGGGAATTACTTTTATAACTACAGGTTTAATGGCTATAGGATTTATGAGTTTTGGTGGAATGTTAACTGGTGGTGATGAAGAAGTTACAAAAGAAGAAACGGCTTCAATAGAGGCTTCTGTAAAAATTGAAGAACCAACATTAAATGAAGATACTATTATAGTAATTGATAGTGTTTCTGTTGAAGAATTAGAAATTAAAGAAGTAGAATAATGATATTAGTAGTAAATACATTAGGCACAATTACGGCAACTGTAGTTGCATTTTTGGTGATAACACTTTTATTAGTGGCACTATTATTATTTGTTAAACAAAAATTATCACCTTCTGGACCCGTAAAAATTAAAATAAATGGTGAAAAAGAAATTGAAGTAGCTTCTGGAGGAACATTATTAACAACTTTAGGAAATGCTAAAGTATTTTTACCTTCTGCTTGTGGTGGTGGTGGAACTTGTTTACAATGTGAATGTCACGTTCACGCTGGTGGAGGTGAAGCATTACCCACTGAAACACCTCATTTTACACGTAAAGAGTTAAAAGATGGAATCCGTTTGGCTTGTCAAGTTAAAGTGAAGCAGGATATGAATATTTCTATTCCTGAAGAAGTTTTTGGTATTAAAAAGTGGGAAGCTACAGTGGTTAGAAATTATAACGTAGCATCATTCATTAAAGAATTTGTTGTTGAAATTCCAGAAGATATGGGTTACAAAGCAGGTGGTTATATTCAAATAGAAATCCCACCTTGTGAGGTTGATTTTAAAGATATGGATATTACAGCTCATCCAGAAGAACACGAAACACCAGATAAATTTCAAATGGAATGGGATAAATTTGGTTTGTGGAACCTTAAAATGTCAAACAAAGAACAAGTTGAAAGAGCATATTCTATGGCTTCTTACCCTGCAGAAGGAAGAGAAATTATGCTAAATGTTCGTATTGCAACCCCTCCTTGGGATAGAGCTAAAAATGGTTGGATGAGTGTAAATCCAGGTGTTGCTTCATCTTATATTTTCTCAAGAAAAAAAGGTGACAAAGTAACGATTTCTGGCCCATATGGAGAATTCTTCATCAATGAATCTGATGCGGAAATGTTATATGTTGGTGGTGGTGCTGGTATGGCGCCAATGCGTTCTCATTTATATCACCTATTCAAAACCTTAAAAACAGGTAGAAAAGTAACCTATTGGTATGGTGGACGCTCTAAACGTGAATTGTTTTATTTAAAACATTTCCATGATTTAGAAAAAGATTTTCCAAACTTTAAGTTTTACTTAGTATTATCAGAACCTGCACTAGAAGATAATTGGGTAAATAAAAAAGATGCAAATGATCTCGAAGGAGATGGGTTTACAGGTTTTGTTCACCAAGCTGTAATTGATGAATATTTATCTAAGCATGAGACTCCTGAAGATCTTGAATTGTATTTCTGTGGACCACCATTAATGAACAAAGCAGTTCAGAAAATGGGTGAAGACTTTGGATTGGCAGATGAAAATATTCGTTTTGATGATTTTGGAGGGTAACTTTTTTTAGAATTAACATGTCACACTGAGCTTGTCGAAGTGTTTTATAATAAATTAAAATCCGGTACTTTTGTATCGGATTTTTTATTTAATTTTTATTAAGAAATGAGCAGAGTACTTACAAAACAAGAACTACACAATTT
>Ga0209231_1000786_pt1 | contig 15109 bp, 13 predicted proteins | sample Deesub45470m_DNA_FD_188086 | JGI IMG/M metagenome (GOLD analysis project Ga0209231, IMG submission 188086) | Deep subsurface microbial communities from North Pacific Ocean - 450_OLKR46/470m Metagenome (SPAdes) (version 2) | ecosystem: Environmental > Terrestrial > Deep subsurface > Unclassified ... | reverse complement strand
CGAAATTTGAATTAGTGTTTTTTTAGGCAATAGCCATTAGGAAAAAGGCAGTAGTTTTCAGGTATTACTTGCATCAAGAGTAGTTTGCAAATAATAAGTACCAAAAAGTAATCCTTATACATTTGAGTAGCGGTTACTGTATTCCCCCTTTGGGGGTTAGGGGGACACTAACTATTCTTCTTATGATGCTCTTCTAAATCTTTTTGGTATTTTTCAAAAGTAAAATCGCTCATCTTTTTATTTTTATAGCGATGGAAAATAAATAAAGGCATTAAAATAAAAGCAATTGCTAAAACACTAATTCCAATGATAATTTCACCATTTGAATCACCTGTACTTTTGATGTAAAAGCCATATGTTAATGTGCCAACAACAAGAATTAAAACGGTAATTAAAATAAATTTCATACTAAAGATTATTTAAAATATTTAAGCAGTAACAGCAATTAATTTTCTTCGGTAAGCAGTTAATAAGCGAGATTTGGAAATAAATCCGAAGTATTTTCCGTCTTTTATTACAACCAAATTCCATGCGCCACACCTCTTAAATTTTTCTAAAATTGCTTCAGCTGAATCTTTTTCGTAATAAATAATATCTGAACCATCATGCATTAAAGACTCTACCTTAACTCTGTCATACATTTCTTTGTTAAACATAATACTTCTAATATCATTTATGGTAAGGATTCCTAAAAATTCATTTTCTTCATCTACAACTGGAAAATGATTTCGAGATGATTTTGCAACAGCTTTGGTTACAACATCCCCTAAAGTCATTTCAGGATGAAGCAACACAAAATCTTTCTCAATCAATTTATCTAAATCCAACATCATTAAAACATTTTTATCTTTATCATGGGTTATAAGCTCCCCTTTTTTGGCTAATTCATGGGCATAAATATTATGCGGAATGAATTTTTTTGTAATTATAAAAGAAATAGAGGCAACAATCATTAAAGGCACAAAAAGCTCATAACCGCCTGTTATTTCTGCAATTAAGAAAATTGCTGTTAAAGGTGCTTGTAAAATCCCCGCCATTAAACCCGCCATACCAACCATTGCAAAGTTGGTTAAAGACAATTGGTGACTGAATAAATTACTCGCATTCACAATCATGGCAAATACATAACCAGTAACACTTCCTGTAAAAAGTGTGGGTGCAAATACACCTCCAATACCTCCGGCTCCAAAAGTTAAAGAAGTCGCAACAATTTTAAATGCAATTAAACCAAATAAAAATAGTACGATTGCAAATGTATTGTCAGTAAGGATTCTGAAAGTGTTATTTCCAACAATTTCATTAACATTTCCACGTAAAATATTGTTTATAGTTTCATAACCTTCACCAAAAAGGGGTGGTACAAAATAAACAATAATTCCAAGTAAAAGTCCACCAATAAGTAAGCGATGGTATGGGTTGTTGAATTTTTTAAAAAAATCACCAATCGCAAAATACACTTTGCTGAAATAAATGGAAGCTAAAGCTGTAGAAACACCTAAAAGGATGTAAAAAAACACATCGTTTAATTGAAATTTATCTTGTAAATTAAAATGAAGCAAAACATCATCTCCAAAAAAGAAATACGATGTTAATACAGCTGTTATTGAAGCCAGTAATAAAGGAATCATTGAAGCTAATGTAAGCTCTAAACTAAAAATTTCAACTGCAAAAACGATGGCAGCAATAGGTGCTTTAAAAATTGAAGACATAGCTCCAGCAGCAGCAGCCCCAATAAGTAACGTTCTGGTAGTTTGATTTAAATGAAAAAGACGAGCAAAATTAGACCCTAGTGCTGCGCCTGTTGCTACTGTTGGCCCTTCAAGACCTACAGAACCCCCAAAACCAACAGTTAACGGAGCAGTTATTATAGATGACCACATTTGATACCTTGGCATAATTCCTTTTTGCTTTGAAATAGCATATAAAGTGGAAGGAATTCCATGTCCTACTTTTTTTCTAATAAAATATTTTATGATAAGGAGAACTATTAATAGACCTATAATTGGGAAGATAAAATAAAACGCAGTATGAATTTCTTTTATGAATTTCCCTTCCAATAAATGCTGAATGAAGTGAGTTAAGTTTTTTAGCGTTACGGCACCTAAGCCAGCTAAAAGCCCAATTATTGCACTTGCGATATTTGTAAATTGTTTATTGGAAATGTGTTGATATTTCCATTTTAAAAATTTAAGAAATATTTTTTTTGAAGCTTCTGACATTATATTTATTACTGAAAAGGCGAATGCAAAAGTACCCAAAATTAAAAACTATGTGACTTATTTTGGGCAACTTTTACATTTTTTTTCATTCTTTTTTTTATATTTTTCGCAGCATTCTTCTTTAGGCTTTTCCTTCGATTTTTTTTTGCCCGATTGTGGCCAATCGAAATCGTAATTAAAAATGGTTTGAGTCTTAGAGCTGAACACGTGTATTATTTAGAATAATTATAAACAAAAGTACAAATACTTTGAAAATCAGCTAGTAAAATTATCAAAAAAGTTTAAGCCAGAATATTTTTAAAATTGTTTTAGTTAGGACTAATATTAAGAGTATAAATACTATCAAATAATTAACCGAACACCACCTAATTCTTCAATTTTATAAGGAAATTTATTACTTGGCGATCCTATAAACATAAAATTTACAGGGATATTCCATTGTTTGGAAAGTTTTTGTATTAAGTCTGGACTAAATTTGCCATCAACAACTAAAAATTCTATTTTTATTTCAGGATATTCCTTTCCTAAAAACGCCATTTCCATTGGTAAATTTGGAGGTACTTCTTGCCCTTTATCCAAAGCTAAAACAATTTTTATTTTTTTGGTGTGTTCATTTTTTATAATATACAGCATTACTTTATTTAAAGTTGCAATATTATCTCCCTTCGTAAAAAACACAAATTCTTGAGAGTTGATATGATTAATTGTTGCTAAAATATTTTTGTCTATTCTAAAAACCAATTTACGGATTGGATCAAATAGTGTATGGATGGCGCTTAACAAAAACTTTAATAATAATGTTCTGTTTAACATTATTATTATAAAAATTATTGAAGGAATAAAGTAATCTAAAAAGACCATTAAATTACTTGGAGAATCTTCTGGAGTTTCCATTAAAATATTTCCAATCAATGCTACTAAAACCGCCCCTATGGCTATTAAAATTGATGCCCATGAGGCATATTCTGGTCTTGGAAGTGAGCTTCGTTTAACCTTCAACAATATATTTCCTATTCCAAATAATGCCATAACCGACAAAAACGAAATAGTATAAACACCGGCTAATAATTTCACATCACCATTCGTAATTAACAATACAGAAACAGACAATATAAAGAACATAATAATAATTCTATATGAACTCCCGCTTTTGCTTTTCTTCAAAAAAAATTGAGGCATAATTCTATCTAAAGTCATACGCTCCAGTAAACCAGTGACACCTACAAAACTTGTTAAAACTGCTCCACTTAAAACCAAAAACGCATCAACTGCAATTAAAATGGCAATCCATTTTCCACCTACATATTCCCCCATTTCTATTAACAATGTGTTTTGAAATCCATCACTTTGTAACATTGGAATTGTAAATAAAGCAAGTGCAAAAACTGCCATTAACGGATTAATAATACTCACGATGGCCCACATATTTCTTAAGGTTTTTGGAAATACACCTGCTTTTTGTTCTTCAACAAAATTAGCTGAGCTTTCAAATCCAGAAACACCCAACATGGATGCAGCAAAACCTAAAAATATGGCATTTGTAATACTTCCACCTTTAACAGGAAAATGCCAGTTTTCAGAAAGCATTGCTAACCCATTATGCGTTAAGAAATATATAATAAATGCACTTAAAATTGCCAATGAAGTCAAATGAAATAGAAAAATTCCAATGGCAACTTTAGCAGATTCTGTTATACCTCCTATAGTTAATAATGCAAAAAAAAGCAATAATCCAATTGTTGAAATAATAATTGGCATTGAAGGTATTAAGTGATGTAAATAATGGATGGCTTCATTGGCAGAAATTACTGCTGTTGCCATGTATGAAAGCAGTGTTAAAGTAGCTGCATAAGATGCAATACTTTTACTGGTTGTATTCAATAAAGCATTATATGCACCCCCATTTAAAGGTAAGGCTCCCACAACCTCCCCATAAATTTTTCTAAAAAGAAATAAAACCAGAGAAACAATAAGCAGTGTTATCCAGGCATATTGACCAGCAAAAGCTATAGCCAAAGCGGAAACATATAAAACAGAGGAACTTATATCATTACCACAAATAGCAGTAGCAGCTAATTCATTTAGTTTTTTATGGATTTTTATTTCCATAATTTGAGAGTATTATTTTAAATCAATTTTTAAACAAAGTTCTTTTAATTGTGCGTCATCAATTTTTGAAGGTGCATCAATCATTACATCACGACCGCTATTATTTTTTGGGAATGCAATAAAATCGCGTATAGTTTCTTGTCCACCTAAAATTGCAACCAATCTATCCAATCCAAAAGCCAAGCCTCCATGTGGAGGTGCCCCAAATTCAAAAGCATTCATTAAGAACCCAAATTGATCTTTTGCCTGTTCAGGCGTAAAACCTAAATGATCAAACATTAGAGCTTGTGTTTTTTTATCGTGAATACGTATAGAACCACCACCAATTTCATTTCCGTTTAAAACCATATCATAGGCATTCGCTCTAACTTTAGCCGGATCAGTATCCAATAAAGCCATATCTTCAGGTTTTGGAGATGTAAAAGGATGGTGCATTGCGTGGAAACGTTTCGATTCTTCATCCCATTCTAACAAAGGAAAATCTACAACCCATAAAGGTGCAAATTCGTTTGGTTTTCGCAAGCCTAAACGATTTGCAAGTTCCATACGTAAAATACTTAATTGTGTACGTACTTTATCGGTGTTTCCAGATAAAACACAAATTAAATCTCCTGCTTTTGCGCCAGTAACTTCAGCCCATTTAGCTAAATCTTCTTCTGTATAAAATTTATCTACAGATGATTTGTAAGTTCCATCTTCATTACAACGGACATACACCATTCCTAAAGCACCAACTTGTGGTCTTTTAATCCATTCTATTAAGTTATCAATTTCTTTTCTTGTATAAACATTTCCGCCAGGAACCGCAATACCAACAACCAATTCAGCATTGTTAAAAACGCTAAAATCCTTATGTTTTGACACTTCATTTAATTCGCCAAACTCCATTCCAAAGCGGATGTCTGGTTTATCGTTTCCGTATTTTTTCATAGCTTCATCATAAGTCATTCTCGGAAATTTTGTAACCTCAACACCATTTATTTCTTTTAATAAATGACGTGTTAAACCTTCAAAAGCATTTAAAATATCTTCTTGTTCCACAAACGCCATTTCACAATCTATTTGTGTAAATTCTGGCTGTCTGTCGGCACGCAAATCTTCATCTCTAAAGCATTTAACAATTTGAAAATACTTGTCTAATCCACCAACCATTAGCAATTGCTTAAAAGTTTGAGGCGATTGTGGTAAAGCATAAAACTGACCAGCATTCATTCTGCTTGGAACCACAAAATCACGAGCACCTTCTGGTGTAGATTTTATTAAAACGGGTGTTTCAACTTCAATAAAACCTTCATTAGAAAGGTATTTACGAGTTTCCATGGCTACTTTATGACGAAAAATTAAATTCTCTCTAACAGGATTTCTTCTAATATCTAAATAGCGATATTTCATTCGCAATTCATCACCACCATCAGTATCATCTTCAATTGTAAAAGGCGGGACTAATGATTTATTTAAAACAGTCAATTCTTTTACTAAAATTTCAACTTCACCAGTTGGGATGTTCTTGTTTTTTGAAACACGTTCTATAACCTCACCTTTTATCTGAATCACAAATTCGCGACCTAATGTTTTAGCCTCTTCAACCATTTCTTTTGAAGTACGATCTGCATCAAAAATAAGTTGCGTAATGCCGTAACGGTCACGCAAATCTACCCAAATCATAAATCCTTTATCGCGTGTTTTTTGCACCCAGCCCGCCAAAGTAACTTCCTGACCTACATTTTCTAATCTTAATTCTCCGTTTGAATGTGTTCTATACATGGTTGTTTTATTATAATAATGTGCAAATTTAATCAATTCGCAGATAGTTTTATAAGTTATCATTATATTTTTGGCGTTCCAGTTGTAAAAACAACTGTCAGGCTTTCGGCTCTCGCTTTTTTTGCTGAAAATAGCAAAAAAGAGCTCAAACATTCGCCTGTGCTGAGCGCAGTCGAAGTACCTCAAATACAACGTATTCACGATTTCCAAAAGTGATAGAATGGTATGAGTAATCCTTAACGCAAAACACATTAAAAATCTTCGTATTTTAGCAAAATGGTAGTAATTAATATTTTAAACAAATTTAAATTATTTAAGGAACATTGGACTCCTAAAAAAATAGGAGAATTAAATGGTCAACAAGTTTTATTAGCAAAACTAAAAGGTGAATTTATTTGGCATTCACATGAAAATGAAGACGAGCTATTTATGATTATAAAAGGCTCCTTAAAAATTGAGTTCAGAGATAAAACAATTCAATTAAATGAAGGGGAAATGTATATAATTCCAAAAGGAACAGAACACAAACCAATTGCTGAAAATGAAGTTCATGTATTACTTTTTGAGCCTTTAGCTATTAAGCATACTGGAAATATAATTAGTGATAAAACTATTGATTTTTTTCAAACTATTTAAAGTCTTAGAATTTATTTCTGATAACTATTGAATTGAAGGAGATTAATTTATGAAGCCTATACAGACTAACAAAAAAGCACTCCAATGCAAATGCCATTTACTAAATACAAAAAAAGACATTTTTATAGATAAGAACCTCTGAAAAGTTGCTTTTTTATTGAAATAGTAGCTATTCCTTAAATTTAAAATTGATATTGTAACTTTGAACTTAAAACTTAAAACTGTGAATTCAAAACTATACTTAGTACCAACACCCATAGGAAATTTGGAAGATATTACCTTAAGAGCTATTCGTGTTTTAAAGGAGGTTGATTTAATTTTAGCTGAAGACACGCGTACAAGTGGTAAATTATTAAAGCATTTTGAAATTTCAACTCATATGCACAGTCATCATATGCACAACGAGCATAAAACGGTTGCTAATATTGTTCAACGAATTAAAAATGGAGATTCAATTGCGCTGATTTCTGATGCAGGTACACCTGCAATTTCCGATCCTGGGTTTTTATTAACACGTGCTTGTATAGAAAATGATGTTGAAATTGAATGTTTACCAGGTGCAACAGCATTTGTTCCTGCCCTTGTAAATAGTGGATTGCCAAATGATAAATTTGTTTTTGAAGGATTTTTACCTGTAAAAAAGGGTCGTCAAACACGGTTGACTTTTTTAGCTGAAGAAACCCGAACCATTATTTTTTATGAATCACCTCATAAACTCCTAAAAACGCTTACCAATTTTGGTGAATATTTTGGTGAAGACAGACCTATTTCAGTTTCACGTGAACTTACTAAATTATATGAAGAAACCATTAGAGGTACTGTTGCAGAACTTATAGAACATTTTACTAAAAAAGATCCAAAAGGTGAATTTGTAATTGTGGTTGGTGGAAAAAAGTAGTTTTTATCATTTCGAACGAAGCCGAAAAATCTAATAAATTTATAAGACATTTCGACTGCGCTCAATGTGACATTTTAGAATGATTTAATAACTCATTTCAACAATTTTTTCAACATCGCTTGGGGTAACTTTTCCATGCTCTCCTAAACCTTTCCAACCTCTTTCTTCAAAACGTTTCGAAATTAATTGCGCAGTACCTTTGTAATCTTCTGTATACTCAGATAGTGTTGTTTTAATACCTAAAGATTGAAAAAACTCCGTAGTTTTTTCAATTCCGGCTTTCGCTTTTTCTTCAATAGTTCCTTCGGTAATATTCCAAACGCGTTCTGCATATTGTGCCAACTTTTCTTTTTTAGTAGCAAGGTTATAGGTGTAATGACTCCCGGCAATAATTGCCAAAGTTCTGGCGTGATCTATCCCAAATAATGCCGTAAGTTCATGACCCATCATATGTATTGCCCAATCAGATGGAACGCCTTTTTGTATTAAGCCATTTAATGCCATAGTACAACTCCACATAAAATTTGATGCGGCTTTATAATCACTGGTATTTTTTAATATAACAGGAGCCACTTCAATTAAAGTTTGTAAAATACTTTCAGCAAAACGGTCTTGTAATTTAGCATCCACCGAATAGGTCATATATTGCTCTAAAACATGGGTAAAAGCATCTGCCAATCCGTTCGCAATTTGATGTTGAGGTATTGATGCAATTACTTCTGGATCTAAAACTGAAAAAACAGGAAACAATCCAGGACCGCCCATGATTCGTTTTTCTTTTGTTTCTCTACGTGTAATTACAGCCCCCGAGTTCATTTCTGAACCAGTTGCAGGTAATGTAAGTACAGTTCCAAAAGGCATACCTTTTAAAGTAGGTTCATTTTTTGTTAAAATATCCCAAGGATTGTCACCTTTATACAAAGCGGCTGACGACAAGAATTTAGTGCCATCAATTACAGAACCGCCACCAACAGCTAACAGAAAAGTAATATTCTCAGCGTTGATAATATCTAAAGCTTCCATTAAAACTTCATACTCTGGGTTGGCTGGGATTCCGCCAAATTCAATGACTTCAAAATTTGAAAGCGCAGCAGATACTTGTTCGTATATTCCGTTCTTTTTAATACTTCCACCACCAAAAAGCATTAAAACTTTTGCGTTTTTAGGAATTTCTTTTGAAAGGTTTTCAATTTGACCTTTTCCGAAGAGAATTTTAGTCGGATTTTTAAATTCGAAATTATTCATAATAGTTTCATTTTATTATTCAACAACAGTCACTAAATCTTCTGTAGATTTTCTTACTTTTTTTAGGTTTACCAACCAGTCACTTTCAACGTCTCTATAACCAACAGGAAGTAATACACAACTTCTTAACCCTTTTTCTCTTAACCCTAAAATTTTATCAACAGAAGCTGGGCTGAAACCTTCAATTGGAGTGGTGTCAACACCTTCAAATGCAGCAGCAATCATGGCTGCACTTAATGCAATATAGGCTTGTTTTGCAGCATGTGTAAAGTTCTCTTCAGCATCTTTTTGTGGATAGTTGCTCAATAGCATTTGACGGTAATTTTCCCAACCTTCGTTTTTAAAACCACGAACCTCATTTACAAGGTCAAACATTTTGTTAATTCGTTCTTCAGTATAGTTATCCCAAGCAGCAAAAACCAATAAATGAGAACAGTCTGTTATTACTGATTGGTTCCAAGCCACAGGTTTAATGGCTTCCTTAATTGCTGGGTTTTTAATTACAATTATTTCAAAAGGTTGTAAACCACTTGAAGTTGGTGCCAATCTCGCGGCTTCTATAATTTTATCAATTTTTCCCTGAGATACTTTTTCTCCATTCATTGCTTTTGCAGCATATCTCCAGTTTAATTTATCTAATAATTCCATAATTTAGTTTTGCTTTATTTTTTAGTTATTATTTTTTTGAAAATTCTTTTATTTTGTCTGAGGTAATCACTTTATTGTTTGTAAAATTTGAATTTGCTAAATTTATCATGGCTAGTGCAATAGTTTCGGCTTTAATTGAACGATATTTTTTTAATCCACCAATTAAAAGAGGTTGAATTATTTTAAAAATAACGTCAAATATTTTTTCCATTGGGCGATTTTTATCTCTGTCTCCTGTAATATAGGATGGTTGTAAAATGTATGTATTTTTAATGTTTTGTTGTAATACATCACGTTCCATTTCACCTTTAGTTTTGTTATAAAACAAACTACTTTTTTCATTGGCACCCAAAGCTGAAACCACTAAAAAAGTGTTGATAGTATTCTCTTTAGAAAGTTTGGCGGCAGTTACAGGAATTCCGTAATCTATATTTTTATATAATTCTTTATTTGGTGTTTTTTTGGTTGTAGTTCCAATACAGCAGAAAACATTATCACCAGTAAAATCATTTTTAAATTGTTGTAAATCAAATAAATCTCCAACATATTGAATCACTTTTGAAGGTAATCCTTCTATTTTTTTACGTGAAAATAATTTGATGGTTTCATAGCGTTCATCATTTTGTAATTTTTCTAAAAGAATAGAGCCAGTTAAACCTGTTGCTCCTAATATAATAGCTGTTTTTCCCATAATTTATAGTTTTATACTGTCCCAAGCAGCTTGAAATGCATCATTTAGCTTTTCCTGATTTAACTCACAGCTATTTTTATATTGTTTATTTGTTAAAAACGCCAACGGATAAATGGTAAAGGCGTATAATAAATAGGGGGAAATGGGTTTAATAATACCTTCCTGTTTGCCTCTTTCCCATAAATCGAGTAGTGGTTGTAAATGCTTTAAACCTTCACGTTTAACTACATCATCAATCATAGGTGTATTATCACATTGCGATAAAAAATGAGCTTCTTCAACCTTATTTAATTTGAAATTTGCAATGTTATACCATATTTGTTTGAAACTTTCTTTTACACATTTTTCTTCATGATAGTTTTCAAAAGCGAAAGCACTGAACAACATTTTCATTTCTAAATACAGCTGATTTATTAAATCTTGTTTGTTTTCGAAATAAATATAAATGGTTGCCGGTGACACTTCGACCATTTTTGCTATTTTAGACATTGGCGCATCATGAAACCCTTGATTGTTCACTAAATGAAGGGTTGCATCTAACAATGCAATGCGTTTTTTATCGCATTTTTGTCTGATCGCCATATTAATTTATTGTTTTTTATTCATTTTTAGAATGCAAATATATATAAAAAATTTTACAAACCGAATGAACGTTCATTTTGCAAAGATAAAATGTTGTTAAATATAAAATGTAGTACTTTTGCAACATATATACATTATGGGAAATAAAACCAATAACAGCCAACATCTTCACCCAAAAAATATCCATCAAAGTGATTATCATTTTTCGGAATTGATTGAAATATATCCGGCATTAAAAGAATTCGTTTTTGTAAATAAATACGGAACTGAAACCATTAATTTTGCAGATCCAAAAGCGGTAAAAGCATTAAATACTGCATTGTTGTTCAAGTATTACAATATCTCTTTTTGGGATTTTCCGGATGATAATTTATGCCCTCCAATTCCAGGAAGAGTTGATTATGTTCATCATTTAGCCGATTTATTAAAGGAATCTGGAATGAATGAAAATATTAAAATAATAGATGTTGGAACAGGGGCAAATTGCATTTATCCACTGTTAGGAAATGCAGTTTATGGTTGGAAATATTTAGGAACAGATATCGATAAAAAATCGTTAGATAGAGCTGAGAAAATTATAAAAAAGAATGAGTTTTCTGAAGCAATTCAATTAAAACAACAAAAGGATGTTTCGCAAATCTTTAAAGAAATTCTAAACGAGGGTGATAAATTTTCAGCGACTATGTGCAATCCGCCTTTTTATGGCTCACAAGAAGAAGCGATGCAAGCCAATGCTAGAAAGTTAGAAGGTTTAGGGAACGAAGCGAAAGCTAGAAATTTTAGTGGAAAACAGCAAGAATTATGGTATAAAGGTGGTGAAAAAGCATTTATTCATACATATTTATATGAAAGTTCGATGTTTAAAAAACAATGTTTTTGGTACACCACATTAGTTTCTAAAAAGGAAAATGTTGAGAGTATGTACAATTCGCTGTATAAATTGGGAGCAATTGAAATTAAAACCATTCCAATGTATCAAGGAAATAAAGTTACACGTGTTGTTGCTTGGACTTTTTTAACGAAAGAAGAGCAACGAGATTGGAACGTGTAAATTTTAAATTCAGTTCATAAAAGAAACAAATAACCACATTAACGTATTGGCTCATTAGCTAATTAACTAATTAACTAATTAATTTTTTAATACCAGCGTTTTTTATTCTGTTTTGAAGCTGCGGATTTTCTTCCTTTTTTAGTGTTGCTACCTTTTTTAAAAAACACTTCGGGTTTTGCATTAGGATCTAGTGGATAAGGATGATCTGTTTCAACATGAATGGTTTCTCCTATTAGTTTTTCAATAGATGATATGTAGGCTTTTTCATCTGCAGCGCAGAAGGAATACGAATTTCCTAAATTTCCTGCTCTTCCAGTTCTTCCAATTCTGTGAACATACGTTTCAGGCACATTAGGTATATCAAAATTTATAACAGCATCTAAATTGTCGATATCAATTCCTCGAGAAGCAACATCTGTTGCAATTAAAACATTAACCTCTTTATTTTTAAACTTATTTAATGCTTTTTCTCTGTCGTTTTGCGTTTTATCACCGTGAATACTATCAACATTATAGTCGTTTCTACGCAACATACTCTCCAATTTCTCAACACCAAATTTAGTGCGTCTAAAAATTAGAATATCGCCTTTTATGGTGTTTCTTAACAAGTGTAAGCAAAGTTCCATTTTTTTTGTTTTTGGAACATAATACAACTTCTGATTAACACTTTCGGCAGCTGATGTTGTTGGAGTAACATCCACTTCTTCAGGATCTTTTAAAATAGTATTTGCCAATTCAACAACTTTGGCAGGTATGGTAGCTGAAAACAATAATACCTGTTTGTTTGCCGGACACAAACGTTCAATTTTTTTAACATCATCAATAAAACCCATATCTAACATTAAATCGGCTTCATCTAAAACCAACGTTTCAATAAAGTCTAAATGAATGCAATCTTGTTTGTGTAAATCCAATAATCTACCAGGTGTAGCAATTAAAATATCCACTCCTTTTTTAAGTACGTCTTTTTGTGGTTCAATAGAGGTTCCTCCATAAATAACAGTAGTTCTTAAGTTGGTATATTTTCCATAGGTTTTAAAACTTTCCTCTATTTGTAATGCCAACTCTCTTGTTGGACTTACTACCAAAGCTCTTATTTTTTTTCCTTTTTTAGAGGCATCTTGTTTGTCGAACAACAATTGTAATATTGGCAAAGCAAAAGCTGCGGTTTTTCCAGTACCGGTTTGAGCGGAAGCAATCACATCTTTTTTTGCCAATACCAAAGGAATGGTTTGTTCCTGAACAGGTGTAGGAAATTCATAACCTTCTTCAAAAATAGCTTTTAATATATGTTTATTTAACTGTAAGTCTTTAAATTGCATGTGTATTGTTTAAAACAAGATTTTTGCAAAGATACAGTAATATCTGTTGGTTGAATTTTTTGCTGAAAATTTATGAATGTATTTTCTTTTAAATCAAATCAATTAAAATTATTTATAATCTTCAGGTAATTCTCTAATTTTTGTTGCTTGTTCAAAGGCGTAACCAATTTTTAACAGTTTATCTTCCTCAAATGGTCTTGCAATTAATGTAATTCCCATTGGTTGTCCTGTTTTCTTATAGCCCATAGGAATCGTAAGGCATGGATAATTCGCCGCTGCTGCATGACCTGCGTTCTGGTTATTGATAGATAAAATAACATCTAATTGATATTGAATCATCGGTTTTTCAAAAAAACTGACACCTTCATTATGTAACCTTATTTTTAATTGAATTAAATTTTCTTCACTAATAGTATCTGATAAAATTCCTTCAAAGCGAACTTGTCCGTAAGGAATTTTCACTAAAGAATCATTTGTATTATAATCAACTATTTCTGATACTGAGCGAAGGGTAACCTCATTCGAAGCGTATTTGTTCAAATAATTTGGTAAGTCAACTTTCATATCAGCACTAAGCAATGTGCCAAAACCATCAAAATTTAAATTTTCAGGTTCAAATTCAACAGCAATACCTCCTAGTAATACTATTTTTTCTATAGTCAGTTTATAAATAGAATCTTTTAATAGGGATTTGTTTACACCAAATCGAACACCTTCCAGACTTCCATTTTTTAAATCTTCCATATAATTTTTACCTTTAGGATTGTTCTTGGTTGCGGTATCTTCACTGTCTTCACCACTCATTGCAGAAAGAAGAATTGCTGCATCAGTTACATTTCTTGTCATTGGCCCGGGAGTATCTAAAGTGCTTGATAAAGGAACAATACCACTTCTACTTAATAAGCCAGTTGTTGGTTTTAGACCAACTATAGAATTTGCACTTGAAGGAGAAAGAATTGATCCTGAAGTTTCAGTTCCTATAGCTGCGACAGCGTAATTAGCAGCCATTGAAGAACCGCTTCCAGAGCTGGAGCCGCCAGTATCAAACTGTTTTCTTCCATAAGGATTTAGTGTTTGACCACCAACAGCACTATACCCATTTGGACAACCTGAACAAAGAAAATTAGCCCATTCACTTAGATTCGCTTTTGCCAGAATAATACCACCTTTTTCTTTTATTCTATCTACAATAAAAGCATTTGATGTTGTTTTATTGTTTCTTAATAAATGTGTTCCAGCCGTTGTTGGCAAACCTGCCATATTTATATTGTCTTTTATGATGATAGGCATCCCGAAAATAGGATGATTTTGTGCCGATTTGTTTTTATCTCTTTTGCGGGCTTCATTAACGGCTTCAGGATTTATGGCTATAATGGCGTTTAACATGTTGTCTTTGTCATTTTCATATTTAACAATTCTGTACAAGTACCATTGTGTAAGTTTCTCATAAGAAAGAACGTCAGATTGGATATGTGATTGAATGGTAGGTATGTTTTGTTCTAAAATGAAAGGTTTTAGGTTTTGATAATCTTCCTCTGAAAAATTGCTTATTTGATCAGCTACATTTTTCCAAATATCATTTTTATCCAGAATTTTGGATTGTATAAGTTTGAATTGCATTTTTTGAGATTCATGACTTGCATTTTCAGCTAATTCTTCAGATTCATCATAAGGAGTCCAAGGTGTAATAACGGTTTTTTGTTCAGGTTTGCAAGCAAACACCAATACGAGGAATACTAAAATTAATTTTTTCATGAGATATTATTTTATTCTTTAAAACTACTTAATTTTTTCGTTATTCACTTATAGCACAGATTTTTTCATATCAAAAGCAAGTCCAATATATTTGTTGTTATTAAATTCAAATTCATCAATTATTTTCCAGCCTAATTTTTTCGTGTGTGCCTTTTCAGAAATCACATTTATTTTATTTATAAAAGTGAT
>Ga0209231_1000784_pt1 | contig 15138 bp, 11 predicted proteins | sample Deesub45470m_DNA_FD_188086 | JGI IMG/M metagenome (GOLD analysis project Ga0209231, IMG submission 188086) | Deep subsurface microbial communities from North Pacific Ocean - 450_OLKR46/470m Metagenome (SPAdes) (version 2) | ecosystem: Environmental > Terrestrial > Deep subsurface > Unclassified ... | reverse complement strand
GCAGGTAATCGAGATTGGTCTCGATGCCGTCCACGCGCGTCTCGGCCAGTACCGCACTCATCTTCTCCAGCGCGGATTCGCGGTTCATCGCCTTGACGATGATCTTGGCGATCATCGGGTCGTAGTAGGGCGGCACTTCGCTGCCGCGCTCCACCCAGGTTTCGTTACGCGCGTTGGCGGAGAACTCGACCCCGCTCAACACGCCGCTGGAAGGCTGGAAGTTCTTGTTCGGGTCTTCCGCATACAGACGCACCTGGATGGACGAACCCTTGGGCTTGATCTCGATGTTCTCCAGGGCGGGTAACTCACCGGCGGCCTGCAACACCATCCACTCGACCAGATCGACACCGGTCACTTCTTCGGTGACGCCGTGCTCCACCTGCAAACGCGTGTTCACTTCGAGGAAGTAGAACTCTCCGCTCAAGGCATCGAACACGAACTCCACCGTGCCTGCCGACTGGTAGCCCACGGCCTTGCCCAAGCGCACGGCAGTATCCAGCAGATGCTTTCTGACCTCGGGGGTGATGTTGGGTGCAGGCGTCTCTTCGATCACCTTCTGGTTGCGGCGCTGCACCGAGCAGTCGCGCTCGCCCAGCGCGATCACGCTACCTTTGCCGTCACCGAACAATTGCACTTCGATGTGGCGTGCATGCTCGACGTATTTCTCCAGATAGATGCCGGCGTCCTTGAAGTTGGCGCGTGCCAGACGCTCCACCGACTGGAAGGCCTCGCTCAGTTCGTCCGCGCTCCAGCACAAGCGCATGCCGATACCGCCGCCGCCCGCGGTGCTCTTGATCATCACCGGATAGCCGATGCGCGAAGCCTCGGCATGTGCATGGCCGACATCGCTCAGCAGTCCGCTGCCGGGCAGCAAGGGCACGCCGTTCTGTTCGGCGATCTCGCGTGCGGTGTGTTTCAGACCGAAGCGGCGCATCTGATCCGGTGTCGGGCCGATGAACGTTACGCCTGCTTGTGCGCACTGTTCGGCGAAGCCCGAGTTCTCGGACAGAAAGCCGTAGCCGGGATGGATAGCCTGCGCACCGGTCTTCAGCGCGACTTCGAGGATGTGTTCGCCGCGCAGGTAACTTTCGGCGGCGGCCGCGGTACCGATGCACACGGCCTCGTCCGCCATCTGCACATGCAGTGAACGCGCATCGGCTTCCGAGTACACCGCCACGGAGCGGACACCCATCTTGTTCAGGGTGCGGATGATGCGGCAGGCGATCGCGCCGCGGTTGGCTATCAAGACTTTATCGAACATGGTTCTTCACCTGTGTCGCAGGTCGTCCTGCGTGTTGGTCAGTCATCCGGTCGTCCGGATGCTTTTGTTAATCCCTAAGCCGGACGAACCGGAACCAAAAAAGCCTCACGCGGAGGCGCGGAGACGCGGAGCAAAACCAAAGCGGAAAGTCGAATTTCTCCGCGCACTCCGCGCCTCCGCGTGAAAATCTTGTCGCGCTTTGACATGAGTTAATTTGTAAGTGACTAAGCTACGTTTAATCAATGATTTGTCGCATCCCAGATCAGCAACTGCACCGGCGTCGGGTTGTAGGCGTTGCAGGGGTTGTTCAGTTGCGGGCAGTTGGAGATCAGCACGAACACATCCATCTCGGCGCGCATCTCGACATACTTGCCGGGGGCGGAGATGCCGTCGGCGAAGGTCAGCTCGCCCTGTGGCGTCACCGGCACGTTCATGAAGAAGTTCACATTGGCGGTGAGGTCGCGCTTGTCCAATTGATTTCCTGGGCCACAATCGCAATGACTCAGCGCGTGCAGGAAACTGTCGCGGCAGCTGTGCATGTATTTCTTGTCGGCGGCGTAACGCACCGAGTTGCTCTCGGCCGCGCAGGCACCACCCAAGGTGTCGTGACGACCGCAGGTGTCGGCGACGATGGTCATCAGCACACTGCCTTCGGTGGACATCAGTTTCGTACCGGCAGTGAGGTAGATATTGCCCTGCTCGCGGATGGTATCCACCGCGCTGTAGCGCTCTTCCTGATCGTGCGCGCTGTAGAACAGGGTGTCCACGGCCTGATTGCCTTCCAGGTCGAGGATGCGGAACACCTGTCCGCGCTTCACTTCATGCAGCCAGGATTCGCCGGCGGGCAGCACCAGTTCATAGCTTGCCTGTTGCGGGTTCAATTTGCTTTCAACGATGCTCATGTTCTCACCTGCATATATCGAGATAGCTCGCGTAGCGAGGGCCGACCGTACCCCTCGCCCGCTTGCGGGAGAGGGGAAACGGGGGTGAGGGAAACGGTCACGGTATGGATAGGTTTCATTTTCATCACCGTTAACGGAACAACAGTTCGGTGTTATAGAAGCCGCGCACGTTCTCGGGACGGAAGTTGCGGCACAGGTCTTGTTCGTCCGGCGTGCCGCAGCGCCATGCCTGCAGCAACACCGGCTTGGGTGCGTACTCTGGATTCGGGTCGAGCGGATGCTGGGTCGCGCTCAGCACCACCAGCACGTCCATCTCGAAACGCAGCTCGACGTAGCCGCCCGCTGGGGAGTGGTTCACTGCGTAGTGCATGGCACCCGTATCGTCGGCACTCACTTTGCTGAAGAAGTTCGCGTTGGGCACGATGTCGCGCTTGCCCAGCCCCCACTTGCCCAGTTCGATCAGCATGCTGTCGCGCGCATTGCGATGCATGGCATTGCGTGCCTGTTGGTAATCGGCCTTGCCGTATTTCTTCTCCACCAGCGCCGCATTGCTCATGCCGCTGATGGTATCGTGCCAGCCCACGCTGTCGCCGATGACAGAGGCCAATACGCGCCCCATGTCGGAATACAGCACGAAGCCGGTGGTGAGATGCGCGGTGTGTTGCGCCTTCAGCGTGTCCGGCATGTTGTAGCGTTCCAGTTTCTCGTCCTTGTTGTAGAACAACGCCGCCAGGTTGGTGCCGCCTTCCACATCGGTGAGGCGCAGCGCGCTGCCGCGCTTCATCACGAAGGAGCTATGCGCACCGCCGGGGATGGTCTCTTCCCACAGCAGATTGGTTTTGGATAAGGGTTCGGTCATTTCTTCATTCCTCATTGCATGTGTTGTGCGGCCTGCTGGGTCATGCGTTCCAGCAGTTCGAGATCGGTGCGCATGCCGGCGGTCTCGCGGATGCGTGTCAGGATGGCTTTTTTCTGTTGCAGGAAGCCGGGCGCCAGCTTCATGTCCTGATCGCGCTGCGCCGGCAGATCGACCGTGTAGATGCTGTCCACCCGCCCCGGACGCGGTGCCATCACCACCACGCGCTGCCCCAGATAGATGGCTTCTTCCACGTCGTGGGTGACGAACACGATGGTGGTCTTCTCCAGCTTGGAAACGTGCAGGATCATGTCGTGCATCACTTCACGCGTCTGCGCGTCGAGCGCGCCGAACGGCTCATCCATCAGCAATATCTGCGGGCGCGACAGCAGTGCACGCGCGATGGCGACGCGCTGTTGCATGCCGCCCGAGAGTTGATTGGGATAGGCATCGCGCACATGGTTCAGGCCCATCAGGTTGATCAGGGCGTCGGCGCGACCGGAGGCGGCTTCAACATCCGACGAGGTCAGATCTTCGCGTCCGGCGCGCAGATTCCGGCTGAACTTGATGTTCTCCGTTACCGTCAGCCACGGGTACAGGCTGTAGTGCTGGAACACCATGGCACGGTCCACGCCGGGACCGTTGATGTCCACGCCATCCACCTTGATGCTGCCGGAAGACAAGCTCTCCAGTCCGCCGATGCAACGCAACAGCGTGGACTTGCCGCAGCCCGAGGCACCAACGAAGGTGACAAACTCGTTGCTGCCGATCTCCAGATTCACTTCCTGCAGGGCGACGATGGCCTTGTCGCCGCTGCCGAAGGTCTTGTGTGCTGCCTGTATGCTGATCTTGGTCGTCATAGTTCGCCTTATTTCTTGTACATCCACGGAAAGTTCCTGCGGTGCAGCCAGCGGAACAACTGGTCTATGGTCAGACCGATCAGGCCGATCAAAATGATGCCGGCGAAGATCTTGTCGGTCTGCATGAAGCGCTGTGCGCGCAGGATGGAATAGCCGAGTCCGGAATTGGCCGCGACCAGTTCGGCCACCACCAGATAGGTCCACGCCCAGCCCATAGTCACGCGCAGGGTGTCGAGCAGGGCAGGCTTGGCCGACGGCACGATCACCAGCTTCACGATCTCACCGCGGTTCGCCCCCATGGTCTGCGCCGCCTCGATCTGGGTGATGGGCACGCGGCGCACATCCTCGGCCACCATCAATATCATCTGGAAGAAGGTACCGATGAAGATGATGGCGATCTTGGAACTCTCGTCGATACCGACCCACAGCATCACCAGCGGGATGAAGGCGACGGCAGGCATATAGCGGATGAAGTCGGTGAGCGGCTCCAGCATGGCCTGCACCGGACGATAGGTGCCTATCATCAAACCGATGGGGATGGCCAGCACAGCGGACAGCGTAAAGCCGGCAAGGACGCGATAGGTACTGATCCAGATATCACCCGTCAGGTCGTCTTCCTTGAACCAGGTGTAAGTGCGCAGCAACACATCCAGCGGCCCCGGCATGAACACCTTATCCATCCAGCCGCTAACGGAAATCCCCCACCAGGCAGCAAGTGGCAACAACAGACCGGACAATGCAAACAACAGGTAAGCCCTGCGACTCAAGTTTCCGCGTATCACCCAAATCGCATTCCAACCCGCCATGAGTTTGCGATGAAGCATCATAAAAAACTCCTAAAAAAATAGCCCGGGAGTGCGCCCAAAAAACTTTGGTCACAATCTCCCGGGCTTTTATCCCTCCGTGAAGTCTCATCATAGACAAGACCGAAAACTCTCGGACCAGACACCACCAATCATTGATTGACAGCCGGAACCCTAGTTCTTCTGCGAGTGGCCAATTGACGCAATCGGCTCCTTCGCCATTTTATAAGCATGAACCATGCCACAACCAACAACAACCCTTACAGGGCATCCACCCGCAAGCGAATAGCGGCTGATGCGCAAAATGAGTGCAAAATCTCACGCGCTCGCACCATTTTGATGCCGAGGCAAACTTAACCCCGAATTATTCCTTAGCCGAAACACATCATGCCGGATAAGCAGCGAGTTCTTGCGCCCTTTGGGGTATGTGCCGGCCTGGTCGAATGGCTAATTGTCTTATCGGACCCAATGCGGCGATGATAGGAGTTAAGGTACAGGTCACTCTGCTGGCGTGAGGATCGGACTCACTAGCGCCCCAGATTCCGTATGATATTCAGGCTACTTGTGCAATCGCCCGGAATCTTCGTTGTTCCAGCGAAAACGATTCAGCATCGTCTGGCGTATCTGCTGCATGTCCAGATTGTATATCTCGTTTGGAAAGAGGAACTCGGCCACGCCCGAATCAAAGATGCGCTTCACTTCATATTCGTCGTGGGCGATATCATGTTGAAAGCGATAATTCAGATAGGACTGGTTGGTGTGAATAATCAATTCCACACGCATCCCGCCCATACGCGCGAAGAATTTGAGCATCTGCGTTTTGCTGCTGCTACCCACATTGGCAGAATCATAGTGTCCGCCCGTCAGCGTGTCTGAAATATCCTCCAGCGTCATCAACGAACCGCTCTTGATGGCGGAACGGGTCATGTGTCGCACGAAGCGTTTGACGTCGCTGACGCTATCTAGAACAGCCATCAGTCCCAGTTCGTCATCCACCGCCACCGCCGGATTTTTCTCATTCTTGCGCAGCAGCTTGAGCACTTTGGCAGCAGAGTCCTTCTTCCGCACGCTGACATAGACAGGATAACTGCGACCACCATCTTCGAACACACGCCGCTTGAGCAGTGTCAGCCTTTCACCCTCCCCAAGCTCCTTCAGTGCAGCGCGTTCAGCCTCAGCGATCACACTCACTTCCACACAGCTGAAACTATCCGGGTCATGCCGGCTCAACAGATAGACCTTCTCCAGCTGGCCTATTTTAAGTTGCGGACTCCAGACATGCTGGTTGAGGAACTCAAGAAATGCATAGAATTTATTCTCGATATCCGTTTCGCGCTCGCGCTGATCGATCGAACCTGCCAGATTCATCAGCACCAATTTACGCTTGGCCTCGAAGCGCGCCTTCACATGAAAACGTTCATCAAACACTCGCAACAACAGTTCCACAGGGTCATGCGTGGTCTCAATCTCGTTACTGGTTTCAAGATGCGAGGCATACGGCGCCAGCAGCTTACCTCGCAGCAGGTCGATGACAGCATCGGCGGTTTGCGCATACTCCTTAATCTTGCTGCGAATCTCTGAAGTGCTGCCGGCAATGCCGAACTGGTTGCCAAGCAGGATACAGGCGCGCTCGCTACGACGGGCGCGAGCGACAGGATCGGCAAGCAGGCCGGGCATCTCTGCAAAATCTTCAATCTGAAGGAAATCGAAGATCTGAGCCCGAACGACCCGGTACTTGGTCGCCAACAGCCTGTCGCCACCAAACTGACTGGCCCATTGCCGGGTTTGCCTTGAAAAAGGCTGCCCCAGAGTAAAGTCATCTGTCACGGCAAACGGGCCGTTCTGCTTCATCGCGGTGAAAATGGATTTATCGTCTATGAGGCTCATATTGTGCAAATTGAATATTCAGATGTCATCTTGTTCAAAGACCATGTCATTACTGCTGGGCTTGTTGTATCGGCTCACTCGGCATCCCGCCCACCCCTTCCATCATCGGTTCGGGCGCACGTCGCAAGTCCAACGTCAGCGGATAATCCGGGTTGCGCCCTTCACGACGCACATGCATCAATCCCGGCGTATGACCATGATTCCAGAAACGCGCCACGCATCTGGCCTCAGCCTCATAAGCATTAACCGGAAAAGTATCATAGTTGCGCCCGCCGGGATGAGCGACATGATAGGTGCAGCCGCCAATCGAACGTCCGCTCCAGCTATCCACCAGGTCAAACACCAGCGGTGCCTGCACACCTATAGTCGGGTGCAGGCCGGACGGGGGTGCCCAGGCACGATAGCGCACTGCGGCGATATATTCGCCACGGATACCGGTGCCGGTCAGCGGCATGGGTCGGCCATTACAGGTCAGGACATGACGGTTGTCGTTCATATTGCGCACCCTCACCTGCATGCGCTCCAGCGATGAATCGACATAACGCGCGGTAGCGCCTGCGGCGACCTCCTCTCCCAGCACATGCCAGGGTTCGATAGCCTGACGCAATTCGATCTCGATGCCGTGATACACCACCGTGCCGAAGCGCGGGAAACGGAATTCCAGAAAGGGGGCGAACCATTCGAACTCGAAGGCGTAGCCTGAGCGCTGCAAATCGAGCACCACGTCTTTCATGTCCTGAGCGATGAAATGCGGCAGCATGTAGCGGTCATGCAACTCGGTTCCCCAGCGGTTGAGGCTACCCTGATAGGGTTTCTGCCAGAAGCGCACCACTAGCGCGCGCAGCAGCAGCATTTGCAGCAGCGACATCTGCGCGTGGGGCGGCATCTCGAAGCCGCGGAATTCGACCAGCCCCAACCGGCCGGTGGCACTGTCGGGCGAATACAGTTTATCTATGCAGAATTCGGCGCGGTGTGTGTTGCCGGACAGATCGACCAGCAGGTTGCGCAGCAGGCGATCCACCAGCCAGGGCTGCTCGCTCTCGGCACCCGGCTTGAGATTTTCCGCCATTTGCTGAAACGCGATCTCCAGCTCATACAGGCTCTCGTGTCGCGCCTCATCGACGCGCGGCGCCTGACTGGTCGGCCCGATGAACATGCCGGAGAACAAATAAGAGAGCGCAGGATGATGCTGCCAGTAAGTAATCAGACTCATCAACACATCGGGACGTCGCAAACAGGGCGAGTCGGCTGGCGTGGCCGCGCCCAGGGTCACATGATTGCCGCCGCCGGTGCCGGTGTGGCGTCCGTCAAGCATGAATTTTTCGGCGCCCAGTCGCGTCAGTCTGGCCTGTTCGTAGAGGATATGCGTGTTCTCTACCAGTTGCTTCCAGCTTGATGCAGGATGAATATTGACCTCGATCACGCCCGGGTCGGGTGTGATGCGGAACGCTTTTAGGCGTGGATCCTGCGGCGGCGTATAGCCATCCAGCCGCAAGGGAATATTCAAGAAAACGGCGGATGCCTCGATGGCATTGATCAGGACGATGAAGTCCTCCAGCAGCGCTACGGGCGGCAGGAAGATACACAGCACACCGTCACGGACTTCCGCGCACAGCGCGGTATGCACGATCTCGCGCGGATCGTAAGCGCCCTTAGTCTTGCGTAGCAAATCGTCAGCGCCCTCGCCCGCTTGCGGGAGCGGGGCGGGGTGAGTATCTGTGTCGTTGTCAGCCTCACTGTCCGGTGATTCACGGGTGGCATCGAACGGGTCGCGGCCGAATACCTCTTCCCTTTCATCGGGTGCCACCCAGGGCAGCGAGGCCAGCGGCAGGCGCAAGCCTAACGGCGAATCTCCCTCGATCAGATATAGATGTTCGCGTCGCAGTGGCCAGCAACTGGAGCGAAATCCTGCCGAGGTAACTGCTTTTGCAGCACGTTGTAGCTTCTTCGGCGGCAGCGCCTTGAGCGGCAACACATAGCCTGACGGCTCACCTAGCCCCCGCTCTATGAGTTTTGCCAGACGACGGCGTTCATCGGATTTATTAAGGTCGGTGGCGAGCGGGTCGAGATTGTCCGGCCAGCGCAACTCCTCGTTGATGAGCTGTGTCACATCCTCAAATGCCGTGATCACAAAGTGCTCATCCAGCCTCAGTTCCTGTGTCAGACGCTGCATGAAGCGCTGCGCATCCCCCGTCTGTTGCGTCCCGCCGCCGTCAGTCGTGACCAGCAGTTTGCGCTCATTCCACAGCGGCTTGCCATCGGTGCGCCAGTAACAACCCAGCGCCCAGCGCGGCAGCGCTTCACCCGGATACCATTTTCCCTGTCCAAAATGCAGCAGCGCGCCGGGCGAGAATTGCCCCTGCAAGCGGCTGAGCAATTCGCCTGAAAGCGCGCGCTTCTTGTCTGACAAGGCAGTGAAATTCCACTCCGGCCCTTCCATATCGTCGATGGAGACAAAGGTCGGCTCCCCCCCCATGGTCAGTCGCACATCGTGCTTGTCCAGCTCAGCATCAACCTGATGACCGAGATCGAGTATCGCCTGCCACTGCGCTTCGGTATAGGGCCGGGTCACGCGCGGATCCTCGTGAATACGGCTCACTGTCATGGAAAAGTCAAAATGTGTTTCGCACACCTCCGTGCCTCCTATCACGGGTGCTGCGGACGAGGGCATCGCCGTACAGGCCAACGGGATATGCCCCTCTCCTGCCAGCAAGCCGGAGGTCGGGTCAAGGCCGATCCAGCCCGCCCCGGGGATGTAAACTTCTGTCCAGGCATGCAGATCAGTGAAATCGTGTTCAGTGCCGGAAGGCCCATCGAGCGCCTTGACATCGGCTTTGAGCTGAATCAGGTAGCCCGAGGCAAAACGAGCCGCCAACCCGAAGTGACGCAACGCCTGCACCAGCAGCCAGGCAGAATCGCGACAGGAACCGAGTTTGAGTTCCAGCGTCTGTTCCGGTGTCTGCACACCTGTTTCCATGCGGACGATATAGTTGACATCGTTCTTCACGCGCTGGTTGATGCCGACCAGCATGTCTATGGTGCGCAGCGGCTTTGCAAGCAACGCGGTTCGGGTTCGTTCCAGCCAGTCAGCCAGCAGCGGCGTGACGGGGTCAGCCTCCAGATAGGGCCCCAGTTCACGCCCCAAGCCATCCGGATAGGCGAAAGGAAAGGTTTCGGCGAAATCATCCATGAAGAAATCAAAGGGATTGATGACGGTCATATCCGCGACCAGATCGACCGTGATCTTCAACGATTCGGCCTTTTCCGGAAACACCAGACGCGCCACCCAGTTGCCGAACGGATCCTGTTGCCAATTCAGGAAATGCCCCTCGGGTTCGACGTTCAGGGAATAACTCAGTACAGGCGTGCGGCTATGCGCGGCAGGCCGCAGCCGTATCTCGTGCGGCCAGAGCTTTACGGCCCGGTCGAAAACATAACAGGTCTGGTGATTCAGTGCCACGCGGATAGTCATGTTTTATCTTTCAATAGTGGCTTTGAGCAAGACGACTGAATAGAGCCTGCGTCGCGCTCATTCATCTGTAGACCAGAAATAGCTCGTGTTAACCAGATTGCCCAGCTCATATATCTGTTCAAGAAATGCCGACAGGTATTCATGCAGACCAAATTCGAATATGGCATCTATGGTGTCGGCATTCAGCCTGGCATGGAGCTGGCCGCAACGGCTGACCAGCTCGCTGGAACGCGGTCCGTTGATATCGCATAACAGTCGATGCACTTCACTTACGCAGGTGATCAGCGACCTGGCCATATCGGGGCGAAGTATCAACAATTCGGCGACGCGTTTAGGGGTGATCTGATCACGATAAACCTTGCGGTAGGATTCGAAAGCCGACACCGAGCGCAGTACCGCGCTCCACTGGTAATAGTCAGCCGCGCCGCCAATGTCCTTCGGGCTGGGAAGCAGGATATGGTACTTCACATCCAGGATGCGCGCCGTGTTGTCGGCACGCTCAAGGAAACTACCCAGCCTGATGAAGCGGAAGGTGTTGTCACGCAGCATGGTGCCATGCGCTATCCCGCGCGACAGGTGCGAACGTTCCTTTACCCAATCGAAAAAACGCGACACACCGTCCTCGTCTATCCCATCGCTTTGTATCCGACGCATTTCCAGCCAGGTGGCGTTAAGTGCCTCCCACATTTCTGAGGTGGTCGAACCGCGCACGGCACGGGCATTTTCGCGTGCCCTGAAAAGACTGCTGTAGATACTGCCGGGATTCTTCTTGTCCAACGCCATGAAATACAGCACATTTTTGGCACTGGGTACATCGTAACGCGCCTCAAAATCCTCATGCAAACCACTGATGGACAACATGGCGCGCCATTCATGATGGGGCTCCTGAAAGGTCTTCTTGAGCAAGGACATGCGGTAGGTTACATCCAGCATGCGTGCTGTGTTCTCGGCTCGCTCCATGCTGCGAGCCATCCAGTAGAGATGATCTGCGGTTGATGAAAGCATGTTAATACCCCCCTTCCAGCACCCAGGTGTCCTTGGTGCCGCCGCCCTGCGACGAATTGACGACCAGCGAACCTTCTTTCAAGGCCACACGCGTCAGCCCGCCCGGCACCATGGTGACTTCCTTGCCTGACAGCACGTAGGGTCGCAGATCAATGTGGCGCGGCGCCACGCCGCTCTCTACAAAAGTAGGACAGGTAGAAAGCGCCAGCGTCGGCTGCGCGATATAGTTGGCAGGTTCGGCGATGATCTTGTCGCGGAACAGCTTGATCTCATCTGCGGTTGCCGTAGGCCCGACCAGCATGCCGTAGCCGCCGGAACCATGCACTTCCTTGACCACCAACTCATTCAGATGTGCCAGCACATATTTCAGGTCATCCGGCTTACTCAGTTCCCAGGTCGGCACGTTGGACAGGATAGGTTCCTCACCGCAATAAAAACGGATCATTTCAGGCACATGCACGTAAATCGCCTTGTCGTCGGCGATGCCCGTACCGACCGCATTGGCCAGTGTGACGGTGCCTGCCCGATACGCCGAAAACAGACCCGGAACACCCAGCATTGAATCCTTATTGAAAATCAGCGGATCAAGAAAATCATCATCGATGCGACGGTAGATCACATCTACCCGGCGTGGCCCCTCAGTGGTGCGCATATACACGGCCTCGTTCCGGACGAACAGGTCGTTGCCATCCACCAATTCGACGCCCATCTGTTGCGCCAGGAACGCATGTTCAAAATAGGCGCTGTTGTACTGACCCGGCGTCAGTACAACAACCGTAGGATCGGTGACGCCCCTGGGGGCGACTGAGCGCAGGCTGTTGAGCAGCAGATCAGGATAGTGTTCGACAGCGGCAATTTTTTGATGCGAAAACAGATCGGGAAACAAGCGCATCATCATCTTGCGATTCTCGAGCATATAGGACACGCCCGACGGTGTGCGCAAATTGTCTTCGAGCACATAGTATTCGCCGCGTTGTTTGCCATGATCGGCGCGTACCAGATCGACACCGGCAATATGCGCGTAAATATTTTCCGGCACATCGACACCGACCATTTCACGACGAAACTGGCTATTGTCCAGTATTTGCCGTGCAGGGATGCGGCCTGACTTGATGATCTCCTGATCGTGATAAATGTCATGCAAAAAGGCGTTGAGCGCACGGACGCGCTGGCGCAAACCTGTCTCAAGACGCGTCCACTCCTGCGCGGGAATGATGCGCGGCACGATGTCGAAAGGAATCAACCGCTCCTGACTGTTCGCCTCGCCATAGACCGCGAAAGTGATCCCCGCGCGATGAAAGGCGACGTCTGCGGCCTCGCGTTTACGCGCAATGAAATCATCCGGCATGGCTTTGAGCCAACTGGCATAACTCCGGTAATTTTCGCGTACCGTACCGTCAGCGGCATTCATTTCGTCATAAGCAGTTTGCATAATTCACATCTATATCCCATATGAGCTTACTTATGCTGACGCACAAATCATGCCAGATAAATTTTAGATAAAATTCAATGCATTACAAATACAAACCGCAGCGAACAGACACGCCATGCACCAGAAAAGGGCGTAAATTATGCTGCGGCATACTCATACAAGAAGAAAACTGCATGTAACGAAGCCATCAAATGAAACAGGGCACTGCTCAGAGAGCAGGATTCAATAAGCGTTTTGCACTATTTTTCCGACTGAAGCCGGTCCATCGTCATAGTGGCAACATTGGGAATTTCCCAGTCGAACTTGGGAAGATTTTGTAGTGCAGATATCAATCCCTCGTTCCACTTTTCAGAAATATCCCTGAAAAATGGATCAGATTCCGTCAGGCAAAGCTTGTGTGTGATGCACAGACTGCCCTTTTCATAGATCAGCAGTTCGATAGGAGGGGCGACCGTCAGATTACTGCGTATAGTCGAATTCATTGACACCAGTGCGCAACGTGCGGCCCGTTCCAGCAGCATGTCACGTTTAACAATCCGGTCAAGAATGGGCTTGCCATATTTTATTTCACCGATTTGCAGGTACGGATGCTCGTCGGATTCGTGGATATAGTTACCCTGAGGATAAATCATCAGGGATTCGTGGCGAGCCGTGCCAATCTGTCCTGCCAGCATAAAGGTCGCCTCGAAATTGACGTTCCCGCTGTCGCGCACCACATGGATGTTCTGTACACCGGTGCTGACCGTCGCAACATAATCCACGGCTTCATGCATGCTTTTCACGCTGAACAAATTGGGTAGCGTTCCACTGTCCAGATCGGCCTGAAGTCGCTTGATTACCTGTTGTGTGGTTGCCAGATTGCCTGCCGCAAGTATTACGAATATCCGGTTATTCGGCCACACGAATGTGTGCATCTTGGAATAGGTTGATACATTGTCAAACCCGGCGTTGGTGCGCGAGTCTGAGCACAAGACTAGGCCAGCATCTGTATTAATGGCAAGACAATAGGTCATAATGGATTCCGCAAAAAGTTTCTCAGGCGCAGTAGTTACCTTAAAACACTATCACGGTTTCGGCGAATCGGCAAACACTGACGATGTACAGCGGCGGATGACAGAGTATGGTAAAAAAGACACTGTGAGCTTCCACCAAAATTAGTACGCCCGGAGCGATTTGAGCGCCCTACCCCTTGGTTCGTAGTTCGCAGGTAAATATGTAACATATTGATTTAATTTGATTTATAAACAAACCCCACATCCCCTTCAAACACTGTGTTTTAATGTTCTTCACACCCCAATTCTTTCAAATCCCCTTCAGGATTTATCGGATTCTGTAAATCTATGCAGCCGACAAAAGGCTTTCATATGGAATGCGCAGCCCATCATGCAACCGCTTGACCATTTGTAGACTTAAACGACGTTTGTGATTCAATACCTCAGATACGCGTCCGCTACTGCCAATAAATGGTTCCAGATCCTTTGGAGTTAGGCCCTGTTGCTCCATTCTAAACTTGATAGCCTCAACCGGATCAGCTACTCCCATCGGGGAAAACTTGTTCTCATAGGCCTCAATCAACGTCACAAGAATTTCCATCTCGTCTGACTCCTGTGTACCTTCTTGTGCCTGATACACAACTTCCAACCGCTTAAAAGCAGCTTGAAGATCAACATCGTTTCGGATTGGCTTAATATTCATTAACATTCTCCACATTAACTTGATCATACTGTACATGGGTTCCGATAAATTTAACCCATGCAATTCCAGCACGATATTGCATTTCTACGACTAATCTGTATTTGTTGCCGGCAATATTAAACACCACACGATTGTTCCCACAAATACTGGCATTTCTATATTGATCCTTAATATCCTGTGGTGTTAGCCAGCTAGCTTTACTTGCTTCATCAAACCAGCTTTGCAATGGACCCTTCGAATCCGCGCACTCAGGCCGTGTCCAAAATTTTACCAAGGTGCTCTTTGCAACTACCCGCATATCCCACCTCCCGTTTTGGGAGATAGTATATCAAGCCATGCTGCATCGCAAATAAATCATACCTATCAACACGGCAGGCTTCATGAGCCACATGCCGTGGAGACGATGAATAACAACGGATGGCAAAGAGCGAGAGCGGCAGTTGGCTGCAGGATGTTCGCGTACACGATCTGCGACATACGGTAGGTATGGGGCTACGTGAAGCAGGTGTACGTGAGGAAACTATCTCGGACTATCCTGTGGCACAGTCGGGGAACGATGACATCGCACTACAGCGTGGCACAGGTACGAGAGTTGCTGGATGCTTTAAATCTGATCACCGATGAGAGCAACCGGACAAACGCGAATCTGGGAATGCCGTTCAGGGAAAAAGCTGAGTCCCTTCAAAGCTCCTTCAAAAGAAAAACGGGCTAGAACATTTCTGCTCTAACCCGTTGACTTATTGGTGCGCCCGGAGCGATTCGAACGCCCGACCCCTTGGTTCGTAGCCAAGTACTCTATCCATCTGAGCTACGGGCGCAAAGTGAAATTTAAGGACTACATTTTAACACAACTACCTTGGCGGAGAAGGAGGGATTCGAACCCTCGATTCAGGTTATCCCCGAATGCTCCCTTAGCAGGGGAGTGCCTTCGACCACTCGGCCACCTCTCCGAAGGCCGCGCATAT